>Ga0222719_10000997_pt1 | contig 28142 bp, 18 predicted proteins | sample C33_34DmetaG_FD_165039 | JGI IMG/M metagenome (GOLD analysis project Ga0222719, IMG submission 165039) | Estuarine water microbial communities from San Francisco Bay, California, United States - C33_34D | ecosystem: Environmental > Aquatic > Marine > Unclassified | place: USA: California...
CTCTTCGATCGCCACGACGCCGACGAACGCGATGAGATCGGCCCACGACACGTCCGGGTGCCGCTTCTTGATCGGCTCGAGCTTCGCGATCGCCTTATCCAGTCCCGCGTTCCCGCCGTGCGCGAGTTCCTCTTTAAACCGAATCGTCCCGCCGCCGCTCCCACCAGTCTTGCCCATCCGGTCGTACGTCCCGGACGAGTGCCACGCGAGTCGCACGAGCGTCGGCCCGAAGTCCGCGTCGGCGCGCATCAGCTCGACCGCGTCCCGTCGAACCGACGCGAAGCGTTCCTCCGCCGTCGCCGCGCGCGCGGGCGCGACGTCGAACGCCGCGAAGAGCGCCGGCGCGAGCGCGATCGACGCGAGCGCGCGTCGTCGCGGCGTCGATGCATCGGATGGCGATTCGTCCGAAACGACGTTTCGGACGACCGTCGCGCGCGGACGCGGACGCGTCGCCGCGCGCGTCGCGCGAGCGCGCGTCGAAGCCGACCCGATCGCCGCGCCGAGCTTCGCGCGCGCCGTCGTCGTCGTCGTCGTCGTCGCGCGCATGATTAAAACGTGCGAAAAAGTGCGCGCGGTTGTGTCGTAACCGTCCGCCGAATTCCGCAGAATGTCGCGCGCCGCGCGCGCGCCATCGACGCGCGTCGCGCGCGTCCCGACGACGAGAGCGTCGACATCGCGCGCGCGCGCGTCGGCGATGCGCGACGTCGCGGGCGTGTACGCCGTCAGTGACGTGCACGTCGATCACGAGAAAAACGCCGCGTGGGTGCGCGCACTTCGACGTCGCGATGACGTGGACGTCGCGTGCGTGTGCGGAGACGTGAGCGACGATTTAGACGCGCTCGAGGAGACGCTCGAGGGATTCAAGCGCGCGGCGTTCGCGGAGGTGTTTTATACGTTCGGAAACCACGAGCTGTGGTTGGGCGAAGCCGACGAGACGCGCGGGACGAAGGATTCCAAGGCGAAGATCGAAGAAGTGTTCGCGATGTGCGCGAGAATAGGGGTGCGGACGTCGCCGATGAAGGTTTGCGATGGGCTTTGGATCGCACCGGTGCACTCGTACCATCATAAGGCGTTCGACACCGAGCCCGAGGTCGCAGAAGCGGTGCCGCCGGTGGAGCGCGTCATGAACGATTTTCGGTTCTCGAAGTGGCCCGATGGGATGGACGATCGCGATTCCGACGACGTCGCGCGATATTGCGATTCACTGAACGATGGCGCGGCGTGGGAGACGTTCTTGCGATCGATCGAGCGGGGCGATAGGGTCGTTAGCTTCTCCCACTTTCTTCCTCGACTCGAGCTGTTGCCGGAGAAACGCATGCTTTTTTATCCGAAACTCGCGCAAGCGAGCGGTTCGGTTCATCTGCGCAAACGCGTGGAAGAAATTAAGTCACGCATAAACGATGGTGATATGACGCACGTGTTTGGGCACACGCATTTCGGTTGGAATACGCAAATCGACGGAGTCAGATACGTCCAGGCGTCGTTGGCGACACCGAAGGAGTGGCAAAAACGCCCGCGTAGTTTAATCATAGGCAACTGGACGAACGCACAACCCGAACCTATGTGCGTATACACGAAAGCGCGTTCGCTGGGGGTCGTCGACGACGCGAAGGCGATGTGGAGCGAGTATTACGCGAAGAATCGTAGAACGCCGGAAGACGTCGAATTGGCGCCGCACGCGCGCGAGTTCGTTCAAAGGCGCTGGGGCGATCGTCGATTAGAGTCGAACGGCGCTGATGCGCCGTTACCAGGCGCGACGGGTCGGGTCAAGTAGTTTAGCATATAGCATATAGCGTTGGATGATATTTATACGTGATGTCGGTCTCGAAAATGAACAAGACGTGAAATAATGGGCGGTGGTTGGTGCTTTGGAGGGATTTTACGCTACGACGCGCGCCTCGCCGCCTAACAATCGTCGATGGTCGAGAACGATGTGTAGGAAATACCCAGCGAGCACGAGATTGAGCGCAGTACACAGCGTTTGCACGCTGCGCGTCTTAAACGTCATCACAAACATCCAAAACGCGGGAATCGACGCCGCGAGCTTCTTGTCGAGCGTGTGCACGGTGTCCATGTCGTGAAAATACAGCAACATCACCCCAAGCAGCGCGGTCGTCAAGTACACGCCCCCACTTCCCGTTTCTTCCTTGCCTTTTGAAAACTTTCCCTGTGCAAAATTCGCCGCCCGTTCGCGCTTGAGCTCGTCGCGAGTCGCGTTCAACTGCTCCCTCAACCGTTCCCGAATCTGTTCCTCTTCCTTTAATTTCGCGCACGCCGCGATGAATTTCTCTCGTTCGATCTCCGACATCTTTCGAAACGCCTCAATCTTCTCGCTCGACGACCGCGAATACTCGCGAAATATCTCGCCGTCGTCTTTGATTTCCGCCGCGCACGCCGCCGCCAGGCTCGGCTTCAACGCCAGCGCGTACAACCCGCGCAACAGCGCCCGCACGTCCGTGCCGCGAGACATCGTCAATTCGCGCAGCATCGCGCTCGCGAGCTGCATCGGCAGCGCCGCGAACGCCGCCGCGTGCGCGACGACGCCGAGCGGAAGGACGAACATTGCCAGCGTAATCGTTGTGCTCAGCTCTTTCGCGCGTCCGAGCGCGCGCGTCGCCGCGTCCGTCATCGTTCGAGCGCGCTCGATTCGTGCGATCGGTGTCCTTCGTCCTTCGCGCGCGTCTCGGCGCCCGTTCGCGGCGCGCGACGCGCGTCGGGCGTCGACGCGCGTCGACGAGTAGCGCGACGGTTCAACGAGATCGGCATTCCCACGCGCGCGGGCGTCGCGGACGAGCGACGATGGCGCGCGATGACGCGGGGCGGCGCAAAAGCGAGTCCACGTCCGATCGCGCGGGCGCGCTGGACGTCGGCGCGCGCGTGTGGGCGAAGGCGTCGTTCGATGAAAAACGACGGCTCGGGGAAATCGTCGACGTGCGTCGCGAGGACGGCGTCGCGGTGGCGTATTACGTGCACTATAGCGAGTTGAATAAACGCCTGGACGCGTGGGTGCCAGTGGAGGACGTGGAGACGCGTAAGGAGGGCGAGGGCGAGGGTAAGGGCGAGGGCGGCGACGGTCGAGGCGGCGACGGCGACGGCGGCGGCGCGGGGAGCGCCGACGACGCGCTTGGGGCGCACGGTAGAGTGAACGGGAAGCAGCCGAAGACGTTGACGCGGAACTCTAAGCGGAGATACAATGAGATACACAACGTGGACGCGCCGGTGGAGGATTTGCCGCCCATGGATCAAATGTTTGAGCGCATGCACGAGGAGAAAACAAAGGTGAAGAACGTGCACTCGATCGAGCTCGGGCGGCACGAGATGGACACGTGGTATTATTCTCCGTATCCGGATGACTTCGGAAAGTGTTCCAAGCTGTACTTGTGTCAGTATTGTTTCAAGTATATGCGAAAGGCGAAGACGTGCGTGCGGCACAAGGCGGAGTGCGAGATGAAGCATCCGCCGGGAAAGCGGGTTTATCGACATCCACAGGGCGAGGGCGAACCGTTGTTGAGCTTTTGGGAAATCGATGGTGCGCACTTCAAAATGTACTGCCAGAATTTGTGTTTGATGGCGAAACTATTCTTGGACCATAAGACGCTGTACTTTGATGTCGAACCGTTTATGTTTTACGTGCTCACTGAGTCGATGGATGGAGACGAAACACACGATATCGTGGGTTACTTTAGCAAAGAAAAGGTTTCAGTGGACGATTACAACTTGGCGTGCATTTTGACGCTGCCGGCGTATCAACGCAAGGGATATGGCTCATTCTTAATATCGATGAGCTACGAGCTGAGTCGACGCCAAGGCGTGTACGGCACCCCCGAACGGCCGCTGTCTGATCTCGGACAAGTGAGTTATAGAAGCTATTGGAGTCGAGTCGTTTTGGACGTGCTCCACAAGCACAGAGGAAACCTCAGCGTGAAGGATCTGAGCTCGATGTTGATGTTTCGCGAGGCAGACATTGTCAGCGCGTTGCAGTCGCTCAATCTGGTCAAATACTGGAAAGGCCAGCACATCATCTCTTCTTCGCCAAAAATTGTGGAAGAACACTTGAGTAGTTTTGAAAAGAAATCCGCTATAGCGGGTACGAGGCTCGAATTCAACCCGGAGTACTTGAATTGGACGGCGCCGCCGATGTAGCTTTTAAAAACAATACCGTGAAATGTGAGTTACAAAGACGAAATGCATTAATACAGAAAGAATTATTTTAGAATACTGCCAGACAAAGCACCGAGTGGTGTGCAGTGGGAACGAGAAGACATCTACGATGAAATCTCGACCCGTCCCTGTCGTTGCAAGCGCCGAATGGCGCCATTTGCGTTTCGCCCGAAAGAGTTGATGCGCTTGATCGGAGAGTTCAACACCATGAGCGCTCGATTCGTGCCGGTTGAGACCACTGATCGAACGGCTTTGGTCGCCGACGCGGCGACCGCGGGAAGTGTGAGTGAGGATGGAGACACTCGAAGTCCGATTTTCAACGGCGACAAGTCCTCAAACGACTTCGCGCGCGTCAACTTGGCACCTCTCGGCATTGGTAGTTTCGATCTCGTGCGTAAAAGTTGCGCCTCGACGCCTTTGGCGATACTTTTTGTGACGCTATTTTGTGCATCGAGAGCTAACGACAGCGCCGACCTCCCGGTCTCCACGAGAAATCCTCCGAACGAAAGCACTTCGCGAACGATGGGGACGTTTTCGGAAGTTCCCGCCACGACGCCCGATCCCCACGTCACGAATCGTTTAGCCGGAACAAATGGCATGAAGCGAGTGCCCATGCCGAACATGAGCGTCGCGCTGGCGAATCGCCCCGCCTTGTTCCAATTTTCTACGTTCTCGACGTCCGTCAAAGCCTTGGTTAACCACAGGTGATGCTCCCAAATTCGTCCCTTATTCTCCTCTAGTCTCTTCATGATGCCGTGCTTCACAAACTTACTGCTCACCGCGGTTTCTCGCGTCAAGTAGTAGCACAAGTCGTTGAGGTAATGCCGGCAATCGTTCACGTGTAACTCGTACACCATGTCGCGAGCGTCGTTGAAACCGCGAATATCGTCGAGCGACAAGTGCGTCGTCCCCACGAGATATGCTCCATCGGGTAACGAACGCACTTTGTGATCTCTAATCTCCCCCTGTACGCACGACGACTTCCTTCGCGCTCTGTGCCTGCCCACGCGACCTCTCGTCATCGCGTACACCGTTTCCCGCGCGCCTTGTTCGCTCGATCTCAGCGTCTTCCCGCCCGCCAGCGCCAACCATCGGTCGTGCACGTCTCCACCCACCGGTCCGAAATCAAACTGTCGCATCTCACCCGTTTTCAAATCTCTGTACACCAGCATGAAGTGCGCCACGCCCGCCGTCAACAGCGCCTCTCTCGCGCCTCGCGGCAACGCCGAGAATATCCCCTTCCCCCACTCTTGAAACGGTCGACTCACGCAGTACACCTCCGCCTCCTTCGTCCCCGAGCGTTCGCGCGCTTCGAGTTCGTCATCGATCGCCTTATCTTTCTCGCTCGCGAATCCCAACCGCCGCGCCGTCGGTCGTCGTCGGTCGTCGCTCTTTCCCGAGAGACCCGCGCTCGTCGCGACTTTCCCTCGCCTCGCGCCGGGGAACAGCGGTTCGCGCGTCTCGCGCGTCGGCGACGCGTGCGTCATGATCGTCGCCTTCCCCGCGCCGCTTTCGCGCGCGGTCGCTCGCGCGTCGTCTCGCGCGCGCGCGCAAGATGCGTTGCGTCGGCTCGATCGATCGCTTTCTGCGTCCAGGTCAACGCGCGTCGCGCCTCGGCGTCGCGGTCTTCGCCGCGCGCGCGCGCGGTCTTCGCCGCGCGCGGTCTTCGCCGCCGTCGCCTCGCCGCGCGTCCGTCGCCGCGCGTCGCGGTCTGCGACGCGCGCGTCGAAAGTTCTCGAAGCGCCGCGACTCGTGGCTACGGTGCGATCTAAAATGATGGGCTTAAAATTTCTACACTATTGATTCCTAAAGCACAACGTGTCACGTCGCCGCGCGTTCGCGGCGGCGACGGTCGACGAGCGCGCGCGCGTCCTCGACGAGCGCGAAAGCGTCCGATGCGAATGCTTCCAACACCCGGTTCCGTCTGGCGGCTTCGTTCGCCTCTTCGGCGAGGGCGGCGCCTTCGGCCGCGTACTGTCTCAACAACCCGTCCGCGTCGTCGCAGCGCCGCCTCAACAGCGCCTCCTCCGTGATCCGCGACGCGTCCTCGCCGCCGACTGGCGTCTCTACGGATTCCTCGCGCGCGCGCAGGGCGACCGCGCGCTCGAGCGAGCGCAACGCGTCGTCGCGTTCGCGCTCCGCGACGCGCGCTCGCTCTCCGAGCCGTCTCGTCTCAGCCTCGAAAGCCGCTCGAATCCCCGCCGTCGCGTCGGTGTTCGACGTCGACGTCGACGTCGTCGCGCGTTCGACGCGCGCGCGCAGCTCATCGATCGTTCGCGCGTCCTCCTCCGACTTTCGCTCGACTTGCTCGAGTCTCGATTTCATCGCGCCTAATTCTGCAGTCGCCGTTTCCGCGTACGCCATCGCCGCCGCCGTCGCGCGTCGCAGCGCACCGCGCAGACGCGCTATTTCTTCGTCTTTATCGTCGTCGCCGCGCGCCATCGCGCCCGCCATCGCGCGTCGGTGTGCGGATAGAATTTTCGCGCCAAAAGCGTTGACATCTTCGCGGTGACCGCGCGTCACATCGCGAACGAGATGCCGGGCGGTGCGGAGGACGCCGCGTGCGCCGCGACGCGCGTGCGCGGTGAACTTAACGCCTCGTGGCCGCGCGGAAGAACGCCCGCGAGCGGGTCGACGCCGCTCGTCGCGCTCGCGAAGAATATGTCCTCGGTGCTTCAACATTTTGAAGCGGTGAAGACGACGGATGCCGACGACGAGACGACGCAGGTGGCTTCGCTGCGCGCGTTTAGCGAGCGAGAGGTCGTGGTGGATGTGTACGATCGATCGGGCGGGGCGACGCGAGCGGTGCGTGAGAAGTTGGGCGCGGTGGGCGGGACGCGGGTGCGGGAAGCCAGAGACGCGAGCGGCGACGGCGACGTCGGGTTGGTCGTCGTCGACGGGCAGGAAGAAGAGAGTTTCGAAGCGATCGGCAAAATTTTGAAGCAGTCAGGCGTGGCGTCGGCGCGAGTGATCGTGCTCGTGTATGGGGCGGCGGTGGGGACATTGGAGGAGGCGCGAGCGCGAGCGGCGCGAGAGACGCGAGCGCCGATTGAAAACGTCTTTGCGACGTTTGGGATTTTAGACGAGTCGACGAGCGAGCGGTTGGATTCGTTGTTGAAGAATCCTCCGCTAAGATCGACGTTGGAGACGTCCGCTGAAGTGAGAGTGTCTGTGCCAGAACCGGTGTCGGCGTTCGCCTTGGACGACGAAGACGAAGACGAAGACGAAGGTTTGACTTCGATCGCGTTGTCGGACGCGAAGGTCGAGCGTGAAGAATGGGAAACGATCGTTCGTGAACACGCGGATCGATGCTTCGAAGATGCCGTCGACGCCACTATGGAGCAGACGCGACAGTTTTGCTTGCGACGCGCGGAAAAGTTGGCTTTGCAGTACGAACCGCTGCGCAGTTCTTTATATCAACGGATTAGAGGCGAGCGTTCGAAGACAAAAATCGTGGAGCCGTCGATACAGGCTCGCGTGGCGCCGCCATCGCAATACGTCGAAGAAATGACGACGACACGTCCGTATAAATTGAATTCCGCGGCGTCGCAACCACTCGGTATCGATATGATCAAGCTTCAATCAGTGGCGATTTCTGGCGTCGAGCAAGGCGCCGTCGTTGCGTCGCAGGCGGCTGAAAAGGTTGGCTCGTTCCTCAACTGGATCGTAAGCGAGAATGAAGAGAGCGAGGACGAGCGTAGACGACGAGTTGAGCACGAGCGCGTCTGGCACGAAAGGCGCCAAAAGTTGTGGGATGCCGAGCGCGCGCAACGTGTGGAGACGCAAAACCGAGGCAAACACTCACCGACGGCGTCCTTCGTCGAAACGACGTCCAAGCTCGTAGACATCATAGACGGTTCGCTTGGCGGCGAATCTCAGCTCGATCGAGCCAACGCGAGGATTCGCGCGCTCGAGGCTGCCCTCGCGCGATACGACCCGTCGCACGAGCTGTTGCGCTAAACTAGTATTTGTATTTAACATCCGCCCGCTTTGCTACTACGTGTCGTCATCCATCAACGCCCGCACCGCCTTCAACTCGCTCAACAACACGCGAAACTTCTCCTCACTCATCTCCATATCCAAGCGTCCATCATCTACCGTATCCAACGTCAATCGCACCCCCAAGCTGTCTCCCGGCGCTCGATTCTCGTCATCGCCGTCGCTGCTTCCAAACGTCACTCCCCACCCTAAATCCCTCAGCCCATTCACTCGCACCGTGGCTCCGAGCGCGGCTCGCCGTAACCCATCTCTGTCTTTCCCATACGATTTACACATCGCCTCGGCGTGCTCTTTCGGCAATCCAAGCTGCTCGAGCTCCCGACCCAGCGTCGTTTCGTCGACGTCGAAGCGCGTGGCGTTCGCGATCGCGTATTCCAACGCTGCCACCACCGCTTCCGCGTCCTCGGGCGTGATGGCGTCGTCGACAACTTTGCGGAACTTGGAGTAATCGACCTGCACGCGCGGCGTCTCCGCGGGTGCCGTCGCGTCGTCGTCGTCGGTCGATTTCAATGTCCCGAACGGTTGCGCATTCGACGCCGCTGACGCGCGAACGGCGACCAAGTGCGAGCACAACAGGCGGACGCGCACGCTGGAAAGCTTGGAGACGGTGAAGATCTCGGCGAGGAACCAATCTGGGGCGTCGCGGTCGCCGAAGATTTTAAACTTCATCGCGCGATTTCGCGCTTCGACGAATGCGGGCGAGCGACGCGACGTTCACTACAAAGTTATGCTAATTTACCTTTTGAATCCTTCGAATCGACGTCGCCGATGGATTCTAAAATCTCACGCGTCTTTTCGAGCAAATCGTACATGTTCTCGCCCGCGTCCGCGCGGCGCGCGCGCTTGGGACCGATGACGTCGAGCGCGGCGTAGGCGAGCGTCGGGAAGAAACGCACGCAATACGTCAACGCCATGATGGGCTGTGGCGCCAAGACGAGCTCGTCGACGTCGGCGAGCGCAGAGCGTACGATGCGCGCGGCGACGTAATCGACGTTCATGCGACCTTTCGTGGACGGCGGTCGCGCGGCCGTTCGCGAAATTGCCGTTTTTGACGCGCTCGGCGACGGCGTGGAATCCGCCATATTCTTGCGAAATATGACGCGCTCTTGGCCGTTCATCCCCGTCGCGATCGGACCTGGGTACACACACACCACCTTCACGCCCGTGTTCGCGATTTCAGAGCGCAACGAGTTTAAAAACGCAGCATACGCCGATTTCGCCGCGGCGTACACGGACTGGCCCGGCGCCGGAACTTTGCTCGCGACGCTACACACGCCGACAATCTTCGGCGCGATCGAGCCCGCCTTTCGCCGACGCGCCGCGGCGACCATTCGCTTCGCGACTTCCTTCGTCAGAGAAATCGCCCCGATCGCGTTTAATTGAAACAACGCCTTGTCCACGTCTTCGTCGTCGCCCGCCAAAGCGCTGCACGCCTGCGACCCGCCCGCGGCGTTCACGAACACATCCACCGTCCCACCCGCCGCCTCGAACGCCCTCTCGCACGCTTCGCTCAGCTCGCTCCGCGTTCCGCACACGTCAAACACCACGCATTTCGCGCTCGCCGCTCCCAACCGCGCGCACTCCTCCGCGACTTCCGCGCACCGCTCGGCGCGTCGTCCCGACACCACCACCCTCGCCCCGAGTCTCGCGCACGCGCGCGCCGTCGCCTCTCCGAGCCCCTGCGACGCCCCCGTGATCCACACCGCGCGTCCTCGAAGCGCGCGCGCCAGCCCCCGTCGCGCCGTCGCCCGCGCGACGACCGCGCGCGCCAGCCACGCGAGCGCGAGCGCGAGCGCGACGCGACGCCGCGCGCGCGCGAGCGCGACGACCGCGACGACGGGCGCGAGCTCGCGCGCGATCGCCGCGCGACGTCCAGCGCGCGCGAACGCCGACATCCCGCGTCGCGCGGTGCGGCTGGTCGGCGCGCGCGCGGCGAACGCGAGAGGCGAGAGGCGAAGCCGCGCGCGGTCGTTCGTGAGATTACGATCACAAGCCGTCGGACGACGAACGCGACGCGCGCGATGAAGATCGATCGCGCTTAATCGAGCTTAAAACCGGGGATCGGGGCGTACAAGAAGGGCTCGCGGGCGAGCGGCATGCCGAGGAGCGCGAAGACGCCGCCGGCGGCGGCGCCGACGAGAATGATCGTGACGCCCCATTGCACGCCCTTGCGCACGAATTGAGCGACGACCTCGGGATCGTTTTCGTTGGCGGTCGCGTTCGTCGTCGTGAGCTGACGCCGGACGTCGATACCGAGAAGCTTGCGCTCGGCGGCTCTCGCCGTTTGCTCGCTCGCTCGACTCGTCAACGCGAGGGCGTTAAATTCGATACCCTTCTCGGCGCGCATCGCGCGCAACACTCTAGCCACGCTCGCTCGCGTTTCGACGACGGCCCATTTTGCGATTTCGCTCTTCGAGCCAAACTTCTTCGACGCGTACGTCGCCCCCTCCAACGCGACGTACGCGAATTCCGCGCCGTCGCCGCCCTCGAGCGCGAACGCCCGCGCCCCCTCCTCGAAACACCGCAACTCTCGCTCGACGTACCCTTTCGCCCGACCGAGCGCATCGACGTCGCTCTTCTTCAAAACTTTCAAGTCGTCGCTCCCGAAGCACGCCTCACGATCGAACAACGCCTTCGTCTTCGCGCGTTCGCACCCGTCGCCTTCGCCGTCGGCGATCGCCTTCGCCGCGTTCGACAATCCCACCGCACCTTCGACCCGCACCTCCCGCCGCGTCACCCCTGGCACGTCCCAAACATCTACGCCGCCATCCGCCACGATCGCGTCGTGCGCGAACGTCAAGAACCTTCCCTTTCTCGTCCCCGCGCCGTCGCTCGAGCGTCGCGCCGCGAACCAAATCTTCTCCTCGTCCACCGTCGCCCGCACGACGTCGTCGCGCGCCGAGACGCCCTCCGCGACGAGTCCGAGCGACGCGCGCGCGATGACGGCGAGCTCATCGAGCGTGATCGCGCGCTTCATCGCGTCGTCGCCCGTCGAGAGCCATCCATCGGTCGTGGCGTCGAAAAACGTCCCGGCGGTCTCGCGCGTCGCGCGCGCGACGTCGCAGCGCGCGACGAGCGCGACGAGCGCGATCAGCGTCGCGGCGACGCGCGCGCGAGGCATGGCGACGTTCGACCGACGCGCGCGCGCGGCGTCGCGGTTTGACGATTGATTCCGCGATTCACGACACTCATCCGCGCGCGGTCGCGCGATGTCGCGTCCGTTACCCGCGGGTGCGGCGCTGTTGGACGATCCAAACGCCAGGGCGTCGTTCGACGCGTTCGCGCGCCGCGACGGGGTCGCGCGCGATGAAGAAACAGACGAAAACGCGCGCGATGTTGATTTGGATGCATCGGCGTCGCGGCCGAAATTCGCGGCGCTGAACGTCGGCGCGACGTTGATGACGCCCGGAGTGGAGTCGGATGATGTGGACGATCGCTTAAAGGCGTTCGTGTTGGGTGGGGGTTCGAACGGGCGCGCAGTCGTGAGCGACGGCGGCGGCGGCGCGTTCGTCGGGCGGTTGGGCGACGGCGCGCGCGACGGCGTCGATGACGACGCGATCGCGCGGAAGATCTCGAGCGAAAACGCGGAAACGTCGACGAGCTTGATCGTCGTGGACGATTGGTGCGGCGAACACTGCGTGATCGGGGTGATGGGTCGAGGCGACGGCGCGGGGGACGGGGCGCGATATTGGCGGCGAGGTTGGGCGGCGGCGCGGCCGCTCGCGGGTTTGCGTGGCGTGCACTGCACGTGCGCGACGTTCGTCAAGGGGAAAGACGGCGACAACGATGGGGCAAGGATCCTCTTGGGCTCGAGCGATGGGCGCGTGTTCGACGTGCGCGTGGACGCAGCGGACACGCGACGGTTTGAAAAATCGTGCGAAGTGGCGTTAGAGTTGCGAGACGGGAAAGCCATCACGGGAGTGTGCGCGACGAAAGATCGCGCGAGCGATGGTAGTGAAAGGTTCGGGGCACTGATTACGACGCCGTCGAAATTGTACGCGTTCGTGGGGTCGTATTCATTAGAGTCCGTGCTCGCCATGGCACGCGCCCGACCGAGCGGTTTCGAGGCGGCGGTTGAGATGCCCGTGGAGAGCGATAGGAGTAAGCTGTGCGTGTGGCGAAAGCGGCGATCATCAACGCCTGATCGCATGGCGTGGCTCACCGGGGCTGGGGTTTATCGCGGGAAGCTGAATTTCAAAGTCGACGACGCTTCAAGCGTGTTGGAGCAACACGGCGCGCTCCCCTTTCCAAAACTAGAAGACGACGAATCGGGGAACGACGCCCCGATTTCGCTTGCGATGACGGAGCATCACATTTTATTGCTATACTCGACGCGTTTGGTGGCCATGAATTCAATCACGGGAGATGTGGAAGGGACGATTAAACTACCCCTAGGTGGCGCGTCGACATTCGCTTTCACCGATCCTGCGACGTCTGTTCCGTACGCGGCGAACGCAGAGAATTTGCTACAAATCGTCGTTACAAACGAAGATGCAAACATGTGGCGAGTGTACTGCGACCAGAATGATTACGACCAAGCGATTACGGCGTGCAAGTCTGATTTACAGCGGCAGTTCGTGTACACTGCTCGAGCAGAACGCGCGTTGAAATTGAAACGCTTCGACGAAGCCGCGACGGCGTTTGCCAACGCCGGCATCGCGCACGCAATCGAAACGATCGCAAAAACGTTCGTTGACTTGAACGCAAAAGACGCACTGTATGCGTACATGGAAGGGCGGTTACGCGGCTTACCGCAAGACGATGCGGCACGACGTTTGATCATCGCCATGTGGTTGCTTGAGGAGTACGTCAAGATTGCGAGCTTCTCTCGCAACGAGGCGAACGACTTCAAGGTTCGAGAGTTTTTGCGAGAAAATTTCGAGAGCCTGGACGAACGGGAAGCGTTGCGAATTTTAAGCGAAGCTGGTCGTATCGATGACGAAATTTACTTTGCCGAACTGTGCGGTGATTACGACAGGGTATTGGATCATTTCATGCAAATCGGCGACGCGAGAAAAACTTTAGAAATCGCGGCTTCGCCTAAAGTACCGCGTTCAACGTTGAATCGAGTGTTGCCGACACTCATTAAGGCACTGCCAAAAGACTCGATCGATTTCATGCTATCACGCCCGAAGACGGATGACGATGTGAAAATTATAGAGGCTTTGGCTCGCGACGATGCGTCCTACGCGGCGTCAGAGACGAGTGAATCGCTGGCTGCATACTTGACGAGATATTTAGAGTCCATCACGGCGAAACCGGACGGCGCAGCTCGCGGCGACGCCACGGTGCACGATCTTCTGCTCGATGTGTACATCAAACAGCTAGAATCCTCACCCACCGTGGTGGCAACGTTGAACAAGTACATACTCGACGCCGTGGATGAAAGCACTAATGCGCCGTACTACGACGTACATTATGCGATTCGTATGTGCGAAAAACATGGCGCACATCGAAGCGCTGTGTACGCATACTGTGTATCTCGGGATTTTGACATGGCCATGCACGTCGCGTTGACGACGCTTCAAGATGTGGAGTTGGCAAAAACCGTGACGAAAAAAGCCGCCGAGTCGAAATCAGATGATCCAAACGAAGACGAAATCACGCAGAAAAAACTGTGGATTGAGATTGCAAAGTGGTCGATTCGCAAGTCTGGTGCACTGGACAAGGCAATGGCATCGATGGACGAAGACGAAAAGCGCACCGCGATTCGCAGCGCGCTGAGCTTTTTGAATGAAACCAACGGCGCGTTGCGTGTGGAGGACATTCTTCCTCTCCTTCCCGACTTCACCATCATCGACGACGTGAAGGACTTGGTGCTGCAGTCTCTCACAGAGCATCGAACGGAGATCGAACAATTGAAAGAAGGCCTAGAAGAGATCACCGCCTTCACGCAAGACGTCCAGGACGATATCGAGGAGATGGAACAGAAAACCATCGTCATCTCCAAGGATACGAAGTGCTTTGAATGCGGCAAGCCTGTGGTGCGTTTGCGTCTGATGGAGACGGCGGATGATCCAAACTTACTCGCCCCGTTCTATGTCTTTCCGTGCGAGATGGCGTATCACACTGAGTGCCTACTCCGACGCACGCTACCTCTCATGCTCATCGATCAACGCAAACGAGCGTTGGCGCTCATGCGTGCGCTCAAGGTGCCGCTCCCGCGACGGCTCAAGCCCGAGACAAAGTTTTGGGGCGCGCCGCCGAAATCTGCCACCGGTCTCACCACCGCCGAAGCCGTGAGTGAGCTCGAAGACATCTTATGCGCAGACTGCCCAGATTGTGGCGCGCACGATTTACGTCTCATAAACCTCCCAATCTTGACACCAGAAGAGGAAGCCTTGGACGAGGAACTCGTGCGTTTGCTCCCGCCCGAGTGGTTCGAGCCCATGCACGCAGCCATCAACATGAACGACCCCGCGGAGACGTACCTGACCATGGAAGATTTCAAAAAAATAGATCTCGGCGAGGGATGGCCCGATCACGACTTCTTCCGCACGTTTTAGAATTTTAGACATCCATGTTGAAATCGACGGAGCCGTCGCTTATCCACAGCCCGTGCGCGCGCAGAGTCTCCACAGCGCGACGTGATGCATCGCGCCCTCGCTCGAACTTCTCTGCGGGCATCGCGTCACGACTTAACGACATCAATCTCCAGTCCCGCGTCGCACGCGCGTCGTCGCGCGATGCCCGCGCTGTCGTCCCGAGCCGACGCCGACTCGAAATCTGTCCCCACCGGGTCGCGAGAGCCACACTTTCGGTTCGGTTTGCTCGCCGACATACAGTACTGCGACGGCGACGACCGCAAAAACATCACCGGAACGCAAATGCGGAGGTACAGGAACACGCTGAACGTCGCGGAACGGGCGGTGGAGTATTTTAACACGCACGAGTGTGACTTTTTGGTGCACAACGGAGACATCACCGACCACCAGTGCGCGTTTGATTTCGCGAGCGATGATTTTAAGCCCATCGAGCGCGGAAGAGAGGATTTAGGGGCGGTGATGCGGATATTGAGCCGAGCGAAGTGCGCGGAGTGGTTGTTCACGGTTGGGAATCACGAGCTGTATAATTTTACGCGAGAGGAGTTGCGCCAAGGCGTGGCGAGTCCTGGGAATTCGTTGAATTTGAAATGCTCGAACGCGGATGGGGAGTTTTATTACTCCTTCAAAGCCGGACCGGGATGGCGAGTGATGGTGCTGGATCCGTACGCGGTGAGTATTTATCGCAAAGGTCGCCAGCAAGGGCTGTGCGAGGAAGCGGTGGAGCTGTTGCGCAAGCACAACCCAAACGTCGACTTGTTCGTCAAGGAAAATCCAGACGTGATAGAGACCGAACGCATGAGCGGGACTTTTCCGTACTTCAAAGACATCGAGGGGCTGGCTGGGCGATGGGTGCCGTTTAACGGAGGATTGGGGAAAGAGCAAATCGCCTGGGCTCGCGAGACGATTCGCGCCGCGAGCGCCGCAGACGAAAAGGTGTTAATCTTCTCTCACTTGCTCATCCACCCGCACTCCACGGCGAAAAGATCGGGCAAGACTTTGATGTGGGACTACGACGAAATTTTAGAAATTATCGAGGCCGAGGAAACGCGAGGGTGCGTGAAGTGCGTAGTCTCCGGCCACCAACACGAAGGCACAAAGTGGCAGTGCGAGAAAACGGGCGTGCATTACATCGGCATGGAGAGCCCGATGCTAGCCATGGACGTGTCCCCGGGACCATTTGCCATCGTTGAAGTCTTCGATGATGAAATTGTATTCAAAGGGTACGGGCGAAACGAGGACTCGCTCTTATTCCCTTTCGATCCAGAAGAACCACCGACGGAGCCGTTGTTGTGCAGTCTTCGCGTGAATTCGCATGATCCTTAGAGCGCCCATCACACCACGTGTTGTATTACTTTTACAATCCTTGTTAGTCATATTCTGTCGCTTTGCGATCGTCGCGCGCTTTCATCGGACGAAATCTCAGACGCAATGGCGTCTTTTGCGATTTCGTCGTCACGCGCGCGCGGACGTCGCTGCGCGAAAACAAATCTACTACTTTGACGCGACGAAAATCACCACCCGAAACGCGACACGCGCGGTTTATTGTAGTACTTTTGATGGTACTCTTCGGCATCCCACCACGGTGTCGCTAAAGAGACCTCTGGCGGGTAGATATCGGTGAAGAACTTTCGCTGCACTTGCTTCTCGCGCGCTTCCTTGGACGCCACCGCCTTTTCGTACTGCTCGGGCGTCTGCGCCCAAATAGCGCTCTTATACTGCGCTTTGCTTTCGTACGTGGGTTGATGCTCGCTCCAAAACTGTTCCAACAGCTTATCGAAGCTCGTCGTCGCCGCGTCGTACGCCACGTAATACCCCTCCGTGTGCCCGGTTCCTCCGGCACACACCGCTGAATACGTCGGGAAATCGCTCTCGCCTCCTGTGTACCCGACCCTGACGTTCTTCACGCCCTTGAGCGCGCTGAACGAGGCGTCGGGCCCCCAAAATCACCCAGAGGCGAAGACGGCGAGTTGGCAATTTTCCGGGACGACGAAACCATCGCCGCGGTCGGTGCGCCGCGCGTCCTTGCTCGCGGGCATCGCGGCGAGCGCGCGGACGTTTCTTTTGTTCGCGGACGCGCGCGAGGGAGCGGCGACGCGCGCGGTCGCGACGGCAGCGCGCATCGGGACGCGCGTCCCGGTGTGACGTGGCCGCACAGATTTCGACCGCGCGGGCGCGCGCGGTCGAAATCTGAGGCGCACACCGGCGCGACGCGACGCGCGCGCGAGACGAAAGCTAAAGATATGATGAGTAAAAATATTAATCTCGCGCGCGACGACGACGGGGAGCGCGCGATCAGCGCAGGATGACCAGAGACCAATCCGGGAACTTTGCGTTCCAGTATCGAACGCCCATCTGCGCGAGCGTTCGCGAGTTATCGTCAAACTTCTTCCCCGCGTACGCCAAGCGCATGAGCCCCGGCATGACGCCAGTTTTATCCGCGATGAGCTTTTTCACCTCGTTCACGCGCGTGGTGTCCGAGACGTCGATCCAGAACGGCCCTCCGTACTCGCAGTCGACGTGCAGCATGCTCGTGACGAGCAGACGCAGCGTCTTCGGCGGCTTTCTCATCGCCGCCACTTTCGCGTCGATGAAGCTCCCGAGCGGAATCCCTTTCGCCACGGCCTCGGCTTTATCCTTCAAGTATTCCTCGCGCGTCGGATCGTACATGGGCGTCCACTCCGAGCTCACCCCTCCCTCCCCGCGCGTCGCCGGCGCGTACCTCTCATCCTCCTCGTACCACGGGTACCCACCGTTCGGCGGGATCGTCGCCGTCGCCCCCGACCCCCCGGTCCCGGGCGCGTTGTTATACTTTGAAAACGCGAGGTCCGAGCTTCGATACGTCGGCATCGCGTCCGTCCGCGTCGTCCTGTGCCGTTTTTCGCGGCCGTTTTTCTCGAGAGATCCAAACCGTTTTTTATCTGACGCGACCGCGCGAGGCGACGTCGCGCGAGTGGATAAGGCGCCTCACCGCGACGCGCGCGCGCGCGACGCGCGCGGAGGCGCCGAAAAGCTAGGACCGCGCTCGAGAATGACGCGCGCGTCGATCTGTCGCGCGGCGCCCGCGCGCGCCGCGCGCGCGGCGCCGCGCGCGCGCGCGAACGCGCGACGTGCGGGACGCATCGCGACGACGACGCGCGCGGCGTCGACGACGGACTTCCCGAGCTTCTTCCCGCCCGAAGTGCGCGAACTCGAGGAACCGGCGGCGATCGCGATGGCGCGGCGGTGCCGATCGGTGTCGGTGGACGTCCCGGGGCGGGCGAAGGCGGTGCTGACGTCGTGCGCGGGCGACGCGGGGCCGGCGGGGAGCGACGCGGCGCCGTTCGTGCTGCTGCACGGATTCGATTCGTCGTGTTTGGAGTACAGAAGGTTGTTTCCGAAGCTCGCGGCGAAGGCGGAGACGTGGGCGGTCGATTTGTTGGGCTGGGGGTTCACGGACGCGCAGGATGGAGGGATCGGGGATTACTCGCCCGAGGCGAAGCGAGCGCACTTGTACGCGTTTTGGAAGGCGAACGTCGGGCGGCCGATGGTGCTGTGCGGTGCCTCGCTCGGGGGAGCCGCGGCGATAGATTTCGCGACGAATCATCCGGAGGCGGTCGAAAAGCTCGTGTTGATCGACGCGCAAGGTTTCATCGAAGGTCTCGGGCCGATGGGCGCGTTGCCGCGGCCGGTGGCGAAGATGGGCGTGAACATTTTGCGCACGACGGCTTTGCGCAACGCGGCGAATCAAATGGCGTATTACGACAAAGCGACGTTCGCTACCGATGATGCGCTTCGCGTCGGGCGCTTGCACACGTTTGCGCCGCAGTGGTGCGACGCGACTTTGTCGTTCATGCAATCCGGCGGGTTCAAGGTGAGAAACTCCATCGCGAAGGTGCCGATGGAGACGCTCGTGTTGTGGGGTCGTGAAGACAAAATCTTGGAGCCCAGCTATGCTGAAAAGTTCATGAAGGAGCTACCGAACGCACGATTGGTGTGGGTCGAAAAGTGCGGGCACGTCGCGCACTTGGAGCAACCCGATTTCATGTGCCAGACGCTTTGGGATTTCGCGGGAAAGACGAGCGCGGCGACGGCGTAGAACTGAAATTTCCATAAATTGCGTTGAAATATATATTGCATCAGATCGTTAGTGCATAAACGCTTTTCTTATTCGAATTAAAGTCGAATTAAACGACTTGCAACGGCATCGTCGTTTGCGGCTCGCCGACGAGGATAAAGCTCACGGTGTATACCGGAGCGGCGCCGATCGGCACTTGCAGCGCGCCTCCAAACATCGACATTCCGGGCATTGCGTACATTTTCCCCAGGAAAACGCCCGGGTAAATCGGTCGCAACTCATCGCGGAAGTACGTAAAGTCGTGATTGAACGAGCTGTAATCGACGACGACAGCGTTCGTGCCCGGCTGAAAGTTGGAAGAACTGATTTCGGCTCGGCCCGGGTAGAGTTCGATTGGCTCCGCCAGTCGTGGGAAGACGCTGTTCAGTAAGGTGCCGTAATTCAACTGAATCAGATTCCTTACTGACGAAGGATCGATTTGATCAAAGACTTTGCCGCGCCAGCTGTCGAAATTGAACGTTCTACGAACGCCGTACGCGCGGGCGATCGCTTCGTACGTCCCGGTACCGAGGATACACCCCTCGTAGCGACCTCGAGGAATTTCTGTGCCGGAAAAGTCCGCGGCTTGCCAGTACGCGTCGTCCATCGCCGTGTCGTCGAGATTCGCGCGCAAGAAATCAGAGCCACACACATCGCTTTCGACAAATTTACTCACGTTCAACGGGTTGTATCCAAACTGGCCGTCGTCATCGACGTACGAATACAGATTTTGGGCAAAGGATGAGTTCCAGCTCGTCGGCGCGAGCGCCGCTCTCGCGCTTTGATCTGACTGGCGCTCGACCGTGGCTGTCAAATTGAACCGCAAGAGCTCAGAAAAGAAAAAAGTCGTGGCGCGATTCACCACGCGCTCGACGAACGTCGACGGCCCGAAGAGAGTGTTATCGGTCGCAAAGTCCAGAAAGTAATCTAGCACGGGCGTCGACGTTTCCTCGCCGCTTTGTCGCGCGAGAATCCAATCCAACACTGGCGTCGCAGTTTCCTCACCGCTTTGTCGCGCGAGAATCCAATCCAACACTGGTGTACCGTCGCCCTGAGATCCCAAGAGCTTTCGTCGAGCGATCGCGCTGGTGTACTCCGAATCCGACGTCCGGTCGTCGAGCGTCCTCGCGCTCGCCGCTGTCGCGCAGCCAAGCGCCGCCAAAACCAGCAGCGCCGTCCCCGCCTTCTTCATCGCACATCGCGCGCCCTTCACGAATCGCACGTTCACGAAGAATTTTCGCGTCATTTTCCGTCGCGTTCGTCTCGCGTTCGTCGTGCGCGTCGCGTAATGCCGCCGCCTCGAAACGCTCAATGTGACGGTTAAAATCCATTCGCCTCGAAACGCGCGACTTCGCGCCTCGAAACCATCGACGGTGGCGTCGCGCGTCCGAGTCGACGCGCGGCGCGCGAGCGCATTCGCACTCCATGTCCGCGTCGCCCGCGTCGCTCGTCGCTCTCGCGCGTCGCGTCGCGCAGTGGCGCGCCGTCGACGATGACGCGCGTGGCGGCGGCGTCGTCGCGCGCGCGAATCCCAAGGCGTCGCGCCGCGCGCGCCAGCGGAGAGAACCGAACGAAAGCCACCCGAAACGCAAGTACACGATCGAGGAGCGTTTGAAGCACAAGGGCGTGGACGTCGAGCGGGCGCGGATGGGCGGCGCGCGGGACCGGGACGCCGGCGGCGGCGGGGCGGCGTCGAGCGCGGCGGTTTCGACGAGTGGAGACGTCCCGAAGGGCGAAGACGTGTGCGAACGCGTGGCGGAGTTGGCGTTCAGGCAAGACGCCGAGGGGTGGCCGGCGCAAAAGACGGAGGCGTGGGCGTTCGCGCGGGCGAGCGCGTTGACGGCGAGCGACGTCGGGCGAGTGTTGAGCGGCGACGGCGCGAAAGTCTTGATGCGCAAACAGCGCACGCGAGCCGCGGAGCAGGCGTTAGAGCGCGACCGTGCGACTTCGGCTTTGGTGCGAGAGGTAACAGAGGCGCCGGTGGCGACGGGGTCGTCGAAAAAGGAAAGGAAAGGGAAGGGCGGAGGTACGTCTCCCGCGATTCGACACGGTAACGAATTTGAATCCGAAGCCTTGGCGCACTACGAAGCCGTATTTGGGACAAAGTGCCTGGAATTCGGACTCAAAATACATGACGTGCACTACTGGCTCGGCGCTTCGCCCGATGGCGTGCATCCCAGCGGTCGCATCGTCGAGATAAAATGTCCGTACTCTCGACCCATCATCGCGCGTCGGCGCGCGATGGAGCACTACGCCCAAATTCAAACCTTGCTGGAAGTCTTCGACCTCGATTATTGCGACTTTGTGCAGTACAAGCCCGCGGGACGCGGCAAAGGCCGTTCGGGCGACCCTGACGCTCCGGAATTCCTCTGCGAAACCATCGCTCGAGACGCCGAGTGGTGGTCGACGCACTTCGACGAGCTCCAAACTTTCGCCGCGAGCCTTCCTTCGCCCTAGCGCGCTGTGCACGCATGTAAACATTTATTGGTTTCTCGCCGCACTCCGGACGTCGAGCGCGCTCGTCGACGCGCGCGCATTCATCCGCGCGTCGTCGCGCGCGCAAAAATTTGAAATTTCCCACAGCTCGAGCCGTCCCGTCGTGCCCATCGCGCCGTCGCCAAACCGCGCCTCGCGCCCGGGGCGTCATCCGCTCGCCATGGATTGGGCGTGTCTAAACGACGCCTCGCACCCCCCCGACGACGTCGAACGCCTCGCGCGTCGCACGGCGGAGGCGGAAGAGTCGCGATTGATTTCCTCGTACGAACACGCCGTGCGGAGAGCCGCGTCCGGAAACGCGCACGAAGCGATCGAGAGCCTGCGCGCGGTGCTCGCGCACGCGCTGACGAATCGCGAGGACGTCTCCGCGCGATTGCTCCGGGTGAAGTTTCTGTCGCTGAAAAATCTCGGGCGATTGCTGGATGAACGCGGGACGGCGGCGAGCGAAGACGACGAGGCGGCGCGAACGGATCGAGAGGAGGCGGTGCGGTGCTACGCGAGCGCGGTAGAGATAGACGACACGGATGCGTTGGTGTGGGGAAGATTGGGACGCGCGGCGGTGGCGGTGGGCTCGATGGCGGTGGCGAGGATGGCTTACGAGAGAGCGGTGAGCGCGAGCCCGCGGAATCAGCTGTTTTTGGAAGACTTGAGCGAAGTGTGCCTGAGCGCGGGGGATTTTGAAACAGCCAAGGCGTTGGCCGGGGCGGTGATGGAGATTGACCCTGGAAATGCGCGCGCGCGAGCGATGAAACGCGCGCCGGAGGCGCTGGAACCGACTCGGGCGATGAAGGTGGCGAGAGAAAGAGCGGCGTCGGCGGCGTCGACGAGGGATGAGGGAGAAATCGCGATTCGGTTGAGCGCGGACATGGACAAGAATTGGGGGGTGATAACCGCATTATTAGCGCGCCTCGGTGGTGCTCCGACTCCGGAATCGATCACGAGGAGTGGCAAAGCGGAGGATGCCGCTGAGCCCGAGACGCCCGCTGAGGCGGAGAATGCCGACGCACCGGCTACACCGACGCAGTCAAAAGAGGTGGACGCGGTGCCAGGATCGGCAACGGCAGACGACGAGGATGTTTCGGAAGATGATGTGATTTCTTCTTCATTCGCAAAGTATATGCGCCACGTGCGAGACGTCCACATCCCGAGAGATGTGATAGGGAGAAAGGTTCGATTCGTGTTTGATTCGCCGTCTTCGATGCCGATGGAATTAGGAACGACTGATGTCGTCGATCTGACGGACAAAGACGTTTTGACACAACCATCTGTGGGCACGCCATCTACATCCCAGCCGGTGAGCGAAGTGAGTGCAAGCCAAGCCAACAAAACGCCCTCCAAGGCGGCTGCAAAGGCCAAGGCGGCTGCAAAGGCGCAGAAAGATGTCGCTACAATTCGGAAATCGCGACGTCAACTGGAATTAGACGAGAAAAAAGCGCTCGAAGACGAAAAGATGCGCATTATCGCCGAACAGGAAGCCATTCAAAAAGCGCTAGAAAAGGAGGAGAAGAGAAAAGCTGCCGAGGCAAAGGAATGGAAACCGGAATCGAACATCTCTCGCGCTCTGTTGAATTTGATTGGCGCTGAAGACCCAGTCGTGTCAGCGGTAAAAAAAGCAACTACCGACGTCGCGGGTGCCAGAGATCGTGCGAATACCATCAAAAAGCAACATCAGAGAGAATTGAAGGAGGCAGCTGCGAAGAGGGCGAAAGCGGAGCGTGAAATGAAGACGCATAAGCGAGTTTCTTCATTCGTTAACGCCATTGACAATGTGCATGCATGCGCCGCGCACATCGCTTGGCGATTCTTATCTACAACAGCTGCTCGCTGGCGACCAGACACTGAAGATGATTGCTCGCCACCTCCTTGGTCGATCATTTACCTGTATCACATCTTTGGCGTTGGACAGGGAGACGAGCTCGCGCCCGTGGCGCGAATATTGTTGTGCATCGCTGACACTGCAATTCTTGCCGCGCGCGAATGTGCGCTTGGACATCCGGGGCGCACGTACTTCAGACACATGGCAGTCGGGTTGTTAGACGAGGTATCTTTAGTGATGAACCGTGATCCGAAACAAGACTTTCACGCAGAGAGCCTGTTCTTACGTCATAAGCTTGTGGATCTAGACGGCGAAGATCGAAGTGTGAGCATGTTCTACCTTGAACGGGCGCAAGAAGTTGCTCCGGATGATGCAGATCTCCCGCCGGCACCTGCCTCAATCGAAGATGCCGCACCCGCACGTTTCAGTAAGCAGTCATTACGTGCCGCGATGGACGCAATGAAGGTGAAGGAAGTTGTCATTGGCGCCGCGGCGAGATTTGCCAAGGGGCAGACTACCGAAGTAGTATCAACGTTGACACCTCTACTCTTACCCGATGAAGATCAGGAAGAATCGACCGATAATTTGGACGCGCTTTGCTTGACGCAATCAGAAAAGCAAAATGCACTTAAGGTGCTCGCGGCGGCGGCGAAAACGCAAGGTCCATCGTGTGTCGTTATTCAGATAAAAGCTCTCAAGATGGCTTACGACTTGGACGTAACGAAACATCACTCGACGCTGAGACTCATCGCTGAGGCACTGGAATCCACCGACCGCGCACACACAAAGCAAGCGCTCGAAGTCGTTGAATCTATGGGATTAGCGGCGATCGCGGCGTCGCTGTTTGAGGCGCATTACACCGAGTTCGCGATGGCACCTGGAGTGAAGAAGAAAAACAAAGCTTCGCGTTATGCTGCCGCAAGCTTGGAGGCTTCAGCACTACTAATCTCCGCTATCCAGCGAGCTTCAAAGCCAAAAGATTTGGAACTCATTGAGTTGCATGAGAAACTTCATGATCGCCTCGCGGACTGTCGATGCTGTTGCGGCGACTATCGGAAAGGAGTGTTTCTGAAGTCGTCTCTTGTCCAGTTGGCCAAATGCAGAAATCGTATTACAAAGGCGCGAGATCAACGACACGCTACTGAACCCACAAAAAAGCGGACAACGAAAGTCACCATCGAAAACCGTAGCAAGGACACTTCCGATAAGGTGAAAAGGAAAAAGAAGGTGGATGCGGATGATGAGGGTGAATTCCGCCGACGTGTGCGTCGTCAGCGTAGCAGCATCAGTAGCATCGAAGACGACGATAGAACACCGCAAGACAAGGCTGATCGTAAACTTCTAGATCGGTTAGATAAACTCATAATCCAGCTGTGTCACTGCGTGTATGGATTTACATTGGATCGGCCCACTCGGAATTGCCGAGAAGAATATGGCGCATGTACGACCACACTTCATATTTCGAACGAAATGGAAGCCGCCAACCTTTGGTTGGCCATTCAACCTTACGCCATGGCGAACAAGGAAAGTATTCCCAGCGCCGTCATTGAGGAGATCCGCAAGAAAATATCCGATCCACCGAAGACCGAGCAAGCTACACTTATCGAGAAGTACTTGTCCACAGGCTCAGACGACCTTGCGTGCTCGTCTATCGCAAACTTTGGAGAGATAACCGAGCAAGATCGACAGCTCGCTCGAGAGCTAATCAGCAAGCCGACCGCAGATGAAGTCATCGTTGCTCGACAAGGAGGCTCGACTCCGAAGAACGGCCCCAGCGCGCCGCCGACTCCGGTTGTCACTACAGACGTCATGCATTATCTCACGAGTACACCAACTACAGACCGTGCGCTTCGCACCGTTCAATCCGATGAGGAGAAAATTTCATTGTTTGCGAGCTTTTACAAAACTTTCTTGCAATTTTGTGCAGACATGGACGTTGTTGCGCTCGAAACATTGCTCGAGGACGAACAAACAGATTATGATCAACTTCATGCGTTGCTTGGAAGTGTTGCATCGTCGACTCCCACGGCGCAGCAATCTGCTGTGGCGGCCAAGAGCGAGGAGGTGACGAAGCTGTATAAGTTTGACGTCGAGTACAATCCCACGCGCCCGCAAAGTTGGATCGCGCTGGCCGATCACCTGGATAACATCAAAGATATCGTTCTTAACGATGCCGCCAAAATCTTGGCAGTCGGCACCTTCCGCGCGTCTCCAATGTTGACAATGCTTCAGTCGACGCAGCTGGCGATTCGACGGGCGTTGATTGCGGCGGAAGAGGCTTTAACAATGACTCATTATCCTGGACACCCGGAGACGGAGTGGGTGCGGTCACAAATTTACGAGCGCCTCGGCCAAACTGCGTACGAGCTCGTACAGGATGCTCCACCAATATACGATTCTCGCAAGTTTGCTTTGGTCAAAACTACTCCTACGTACGCATCCACGCTTGCGTTGTGCAAACAAGCGTTCACGAAAGCTTCCGAAGCTTATCCCGACAATTGGATATACCCCCACTACCTGGCGAAGATCGCGAAAAAAGATGGCCAACCTTTATCACACGTTCTCGAAACCCACGCACAGGCGCTCGCGATAATGCCGGGCTGTTTGGAAGCAATCTATCAAGTGACGAATATTCGTTTGCACATGCTCTTGTCCATCGAGGTTAGCGGAAGAAAGAAGATGACTCCAGAGTCACAAGCAATCACGCTTTGCGTACTCAAGCAACCGTTTAACCCAGGGACCATGCAAAATAGTTGGATCGGTGCATATCGAGATTGCATCGAAGCGTTGCTCTTCATCAACAAGAATTATCCCAAGTTCCACAAGGCGAGCTATCGTCTTGCGTGGGCTCGCTTGAAAAAGTCTCCGGGAGAACTCGGGCACTGTCAAAAAGCTTTGGAGTACCTGAACCCTCTATTCAAAAATCCTCGGACTGGAACGTTCAAGATTTTCATGACTGAAATCGATGACACAAATTTGGGCATCAAGACTCCCGTGGAGACGGTCGACGGAAATATTGCGTATGAGTGCGGTATCAGCGAATCTCGACGACGCTTCATAGCGAACGTTCGCCGTACGCTTCGCTTGTACTTGACGTTGCTTTACACAAACGAGGACATGGGTACACTTGCGGCGGTAGTTTCTTACATCACGGACTATTCCAAAACCGCCACGAAAACGCGTCTGCCAATCATCGCGAACTCACAAGACGTGCGCTTCTTTGCTTTCGGACTTTTGTTGCGAGCCCTTGCGGCAAGGCTCTCGGTTGTGGGTCGAAGAATTCAAGAATCATTGCAGAAAGAACAAGCGTCCATGCTCGCTGGAAAAGAAGGCGCGAATACAGAAGCGGGTACGCCACAAGCGGCGTCGGTCGCATCGACCAAACTAGATGTGTACCTCGAACAAGCGTACAATGTTTGGTTTGACTTCGCGGTTCCCGCTCGAGGAAATATGTTGTCTTGGGAGCAAAATGTCGACGAGGCTTTCACACAACTTGAAGTCGAGGAAAGCCGCACCGACGAAGGCCCTGATCTCGTCAAGGAACCTTACAAGACGGCGTTCAGTAGCGCGAGCAAGTTCACGAAGTCATCACCAGAGATGAATTTCGAACAGTACGCTCTCGAGTGCATAACCGACTTGGAAGCCAAATCTGACTTGAATACGCTCGCCGCACGGCTATCCCTCTGTCAAAACCGTTTCAGGGAAATCGAACCTGAAGCCGACGCGCAAGTGAAAGAATCAGGCATGAATCGTTTGAAGATTCTTGGTAACGCGTTGAAGGATGCGTTCATCAGATGCTCTGCGCCGACGATTGAACTCTTGGCAAAAGGGGAAATCAAGTTATGCCCGGGTGGTTTAGAAAACGTCGAAGAAGAGACCTCGAAGAAGGACAACGATGCTGTCGTCGACGAAGCGAAAGAAGGTACCGAGGCTGTGAATTCGCCGCAAAAGTCTACGCCAACCAACTTCACCGAAATCGTCCTCGTCACTGCGCGGCGTCTTCATGTGGTAACGAAGACAGAATCTACGGCACGACTGTACGAGTTCGCTGTCCAACGACGCAATTCATTGCAAGCTCTGACCGATGCGATTGATTCTGGTAGCATACCAACGGACATGGAAGACCCGAGCGTGCCTGTCGTCGCTAAACTTCACGCGGAAGTCACCAAGCTAACGGCAAAAATTGCCGAGCTGAAAACAAAGCACAGCAATTTGGTCGAAAGCGCGCTCGTCGCCGAAGGCCAGACGACCGATCCAGAACAACTAAAGCTCGTCAAGGAAACGTACGAGGAGCTCACCACTACGATTGTTCGATGTGAGAAACTCAAGGCGGATCACGCCTGTGAAGTGGTCAATTACCGCAAAGAGACGAGCCAGCTCGCGGATGAAATGGGCAAGCGCGACATTGGCAACGCTGATTCGACAGAATACATCCTGCGCGTGATGAGCGCCGTGCTCCAACGTGACGTGACCGATATCGATGAAGCCGAACGCGAAGCCGAAATCGCCATCGGAGAGCTGAGAAGGTTGCGTTCGGACGTCGCGAAAACGAAACGCGCGAAAGTCGGTCGCGGTCGCTCAAAAAAATCCGCGGCGACAAACGCGACGGAAGCCGTCGCCGACGCCGACGCCGACGCCGACGCCGACGCCGACGTCGAACCTCGCCAAGAGCTCGAGCCCCCTCGGCCCGAGCCCGAGCCCACCTCTGACGTCACCATGCTCGTCGCCGACGCCGTCGCCGACGCCGTAGCCGACGTCTGAGGTCCCCGTTGTAAAAACATCCCCACTCGCCCACTCGGGCGCATGCGAACGACCACCTCTCTGTTCGCGCAACGTTTGACCCTCATCAGTGGCCTACGCGCGTTCACCACCACGCGCTCCGCGCCCCGTCGCGCGCTCCACGCGTCGTCGTCGTCGTCGATCGTTTTCGCCGCTCGCGCGACCCCGGACGCGAATCGCGACATGTTTCGCGACGGTCCCGACGCCGGTGGGCGCGGACAACCGCGCAAGCGCCCTCGAGGCGGTCGAGGCA
>Ga0222719_10001001_pt1 | contig 28053 bp, 13 predicted proteins | sample C33_34DmetaG_FD_165039 | JGI IMG/M metagenome (GOLD analysis project Ga0222719, IMG submission 165039) | Estuarine water microbial communities from San Francisco Bay, California, United States - C33_34D | ecosystem: Environmental > Aquatic > Marine > Unclassified | place: USA: California...
AGGGATTGGCCCTGTTCCTGTAATCGCCTGATGTAATCCACCAATACCAAATTGTCGTTCACCACAACGCCTGCTGCGGCGCCAATACCGAAGTAAGAGAAGAGCGCGAGCGGTATCCCGAACAGTAGATGACCGTAAATAGCACCCATGAAGCCAAACGGTATGGCTGTCATGATGAGTAGGGGCAGCCAGTAGCTTCTAAACGCTACCGCGATGAGCGCGTACATACCAAACATGGCGACGATATAAAGTGCTTGGATTTCACCCAGGAATTCGGCTTCCTCTTCTTGCGAGCCGCCTTGTCCAAATTTGACCGTTTGATACTGCTTTTCGAGTTTGGGAATAATGTTCTCGCGCATATCCTTGGAGATGGTGCTCATAGCATCTGCTGTTACGTCTGCCGATACATAAATAACGCGCTGGCCATCACGGCGCTCGATTCGCTGTACGCCAGAGCCGATTTCAAAGTCCGCGACGGCTGCTAAAGGCACTGAGTCTCCTTTTGGGGTGCGTATTCTGAATTCGTCGAGCGAAGCTAAATTTTCGCGCAAGCTCTTGGGGTATTTCACCATAACCCGAACATCGCCGATTTCCCGCGGTAAGCGTTGGACTTCTTCCCCGTAGTAAGCTTGCCGAACTTGGCGTGACACTTCAGCCAGCGTTAAGCCCATTTGGGTCGCGCCGGGCTTGAGCTGGAGCAGTATCTCTTCGCGTTCTCCACGCTGACTGTCGCGAATAAAAAAGGCGTTCTCATAGGTGCGCAACTGCTCTTGAATCGCCAGGCTCGCCGATCTCAGCGCGTCAAGATCACTGCCTCGCAACATGTACGTTACGCGTGGGTTGCCGTCATTGAGAGTGTAGTTGACCGATATCGCTTCGGCATCGGGTACATCACCTATCAGCGCCTGGAAGCGTTCCGCTGTCTCACGAGCCGAAAGGGCGCGTTCCTCGGGTGGTGCAAGGCGGATGATGGCCAGGACGTTGTCCCAGCGCGAGCGTGTGTACCAACCTTCGATCAGTTTTTTATCTGGGTTTTCGACTTCGATTTCCGCGACGAGTTTGCGTTCGGCATTCTGTAGCTGTTCTAGAACCTCGAGAGAACGTTCCCACGGGGTGCCAGCAGGCAGATCGACACTCACATAGATCTGCTCGTTTTCGACTTGGGGCATAAAATTGAACTTAACCCAGCCGCTACTGAATACACCGATACTAATTATAAATAGAGCAACAAAAGACGCCGCGGTGAAATAGCGATTGCGCACAGCCCACTCGATAATGGCCCGATACTGCGTGTTGGCAAAGTTAACGAGACCGTGTTCGATTTTGGTTTGATGCCGCGCGAAACGGCGCGTCATATCCCGGGGCTTCAAGTCGCGTAGATGAGAAGGCAGTATCAGAAAGGCTTCGATCAGACTGAAGGTTAAGGCGAGCGTGATAACGATCGATAGTTGTCGCGTAATCTGGGCCGTCTCACCCGAGACGAAAAACCAGGGGGCGAAGGCCAGTACCGTAGTGAGTACTGCGAAGATAACCGGTTTCGATACCGCATAAGCACCGTTGATTGCGGCATTGTCGCCGCCACCACTTTTTTCAGCATGCGCGTGAATACTCTCACCCACGACGATCGCGTCGTCTACGACAATCCCGAGCACTAACAAGAAAGCGAAGGTGGATATCACGTTAAACGATACATCGCTCGAGGGTAAAAAGGCGAAGGTGCCCATGAATGCGACCGCAATTCCGCTTGTAACCCATAAGGCGACTCTAGGGCGCAAGGTCGAGATCAAAATCAAGAAAACCAAAATCAAGCCCATATACGATGAGCTGCCTATGGTTTCCATGCGGGACTTGTAAATGTCGGCTGTATCAAACCAAACCATCAGGTCGAGACCTTCGGGTAGGGTTTTGCGTCGCGTTTCAACCCACTGTGTTACCGCATCGCTGGCTTTAACCACCTGCATTTCCTCGGTCGCCTTGACCTGCAGCAGGACAGTGGGTTGCCCGTTGATGGTTGCAAGTAAGTCATTCTCCTCGTACCCATCGTTAATGGTCGCGACGTCACCTAGGGTCACGGTACCAAAGTCGCTGGTTTGGCGAATAACAATGCTGGCGAAATCGTCCGCGTTATCAGCTAGGTTGCGTGTTTTTATGCTGAATGAGCCCACATCGGTTCTGACACTGCCCGACGAAGTATTGAGTGAGGAGGTGCGTATGGCGTTCGCTACCTCAGTAAAAGTCATGTTAAATCGGCGAAGTGCTTCTTCGGAGATCTCGATGGTCACTTCTTCGTTGCGTGCACCGAATAGTTCGACAAGCGATGTATGGGGTAGCGCCGCGATTTCCTGGCGGAGCTCTTCTGCTAGACGCGTTAACTCTCTTTCACTGCGATCGCCGTAGAGCGCGACACGAATCATTTCTTCCCGGAATTCGAGACGGCGCACGCGCGGATTTTCAATGTCCCGCGGGAATGAGGTGACCGAGTCGACCGCGTTTTTGACGTCGTTTACGAAGGTCTCGATTTGGATATTAGGGTAGGTCGCCACCCGAATATTGGCGAACCCCTCGTAGGCGGTAGCGTATATGCGGTACACGCTATCAAGATCTTCTAGGGCCTCTTCGACACGAGCGACAACCTGTTCTTCCACGTCTTGGGCGCTCGCTCCGCGCCAGCTGATATCCACAACCGCTTGGTTTACTTTGACCACAGGGAATACTTCGCGTTCCATACGAGTAAATCCCAAGAAGCCAGCGATCAGAATACCGAGCATCAGTAGGTTTGCGGCTACGGGGTTACGGGTCCACCAAGCGATCAAGTTCTTCATTCCGAGGCCTCCACTGCGTTCGCTTCGATCGAGGCGAGAGCCATTCCACGGATCGGATTTCTGATGGGTGATGTCACCACCAACTCGCCCTCTGTAATCCCCGATTCAATGTAGGCTTTTTCGTCATTGCTGTGGGCAACTTCCACTTCCCGAATATCCAATGCTCCTGCACTAATAACGAATACGCGGTCGCCAGGGCGAAGCGCTGCGCGTGGGATGGCGACGATACTATCGGCCTGTTTGCCCCCAATTTTTGCGTTTACGTAGAGCCCCACCGCCATGGGCATACCCCTGTCCAAGTTGGCGCTGTCGTAGGGAGATGGGAGTCGCGCGATTGCGTGTACCATCCGAGTGGACTCGTCGATACTGGCTTCGATGTGGCTAATGAAACCTTCCCACTGGTAATGTCGATTGGCAATGTCAGCCGAAAATATGACGCGAGGCGCGTTGGCATAGTCGGTTGTGTTAAAACCGATTGGTAGCCCAAGCGAGGCAAGTTCATCTTGTTTGAGTGCTAAACGGACCATGACTTCATCCACACCAAATATACTCGCCAAACTTTGGCCGGGGGCGATGTATTGTCCTACCTCCGCCCGGGTTGCACTAATTCTGGCATCGTAGGGAAGCGAAATAGTCGTTCTATCCAGATTTAACTGGGCCCGGGCTAAAGACGCTTCGGCGGCTTTCACGTTCGCCTTCGCTTCTTTCACTTGGGGGATTTTAAGTGCCAAGGGCGATGGGTTTTTTACTCCTGCAAGCTGTTGTCGGGCCACGTTAGCATCGGCTTCCGCTTTCTCTAGCAATACGCGCGCATTGGCGAGTGCCGCCTCGGCCTGACTTAGCGCCAGCTCGTAATCAATCTTTTCGATCTGCAATAGCGGATTACCCGCTTTCACATTTCCACCCGCGATGAATTGATTTGAGACCCACTCGATACGGCCCCCTACCTGTGCGGCCAACTCGATTCGAGTCTTCGCTTTGACCTCGCCTTGGGCGTAAACATCAAATACGGTAGTGTCCAAGTGGGCTGGCGTTGTGTAGACCTGCAGAATACGCGCCTGAGGCTCTTTTTTCTCGGGTATCGGCTTGTTCGCCTGTAAGAGTGCGAAGACTCCGAATCCAAATGCAATCACGAGGACAGGCGACAGTTTTCTCAGCCATTTTTTAAGCATGGTAGTTCCAGATAAAGATGTTCAAGGCTCGTATCATATACACGTCGAGGGTTGGTCTCAGGTATTCACGATAGATTGCCGTGCTTGTGCGCTAAGATGTTTATCTGCTGGATCACGGCACCCGTTTTGATGTGTCCGGTTTTATGAATACCTATTCAAGTTGCACCAAACTCTTGTTTCGGATGAACTGCACGAGACTAAGGAGACATAACAATGAATTTAAATTTTGCCTTGCTTGCCGCATTCCTTTCCGCCTTGACACTAAGTGGTTGCGGTGCCGAAGCACCAGAGGTCTCAGAGACTGGTGCCAGCGTCTACGATCCCAAACCCTACTCGGAGGTTACGCATCCCGACTGGGTTAAAGATGCGGTTATCTACCAGCTGAACACTAGGCAAGCTACCCCCGAGGGAACTTTTAGGGCGGCACAAGCGCATTTGCCTCGAATCAAGGCCTTGGGCGCCGACATCGTCTGGCTGATGCCGATTCACCCCATTGGCGAAGAGAACCGCAAGGGTGGTTTAGGCAGCCCTTACTCGGTTAAGGATTACTTTGGAATTAATCCTGAGTTCGGTACTGAGGCGGATTTACGAGCGTTTATCTCCGAGGCGCATTCGTTGGGTTTGAAGGTAATACTGGATTGGGTTGCAAATCACTCCGCGTGGGATAACGCGATGCGATTTGAGCACCCGGATTGGTATGAAAAGGACTACAAAGGCGATTTTCGCCCTACGCCGTGGTGGGATTGGTCCGACATCATCGATCTAGATTACCGTCAGCCAGGTTTGCGCAAAACTATGACTGAGGCGATGACTTACTGGGTTCGTGAGTTTGATATCGATGGGTATCGATGTGACGTGGCTGGTTTTGTGCCGCTCGATTTCTGGGAACACGTGCGCACTGAGTTGGACAAAATCAAACCCGTATTCATGCTCGCAGAGTGGGAGTCGCGCGATATGCATCGCAAGGCCTTCAATGCTACCTACGCCTGGTCACAACACGAAGCAATTCAGGATGTCGCTCAAGGCAAGGTTTCGGATTTGAGTGCGTTGTATGTCTACTACTCATGGAATGAGAGTGCTTACCCCCAAAATGCTTTGCGCATGACGCACATAGCGAACCACGATATCAATTCGTGGCATGGGACCCAGTTCGATAACTTCGGTGAAGCACTCGAACCTGCAATCGTTCTTTCGGTGGTCGGTGAGGGTATTCCTATGATCTACAATGGCCAGGAAGCGGGTAACCGAAAACGTTTAGCGTTCTTTGAGAAAGACGAGATTGTGTGGCAGTCGCACCCGATCGGTGACTTATACGCCAAGCTGTTTCAGCTTAAAAAACAGAACTCGGCTCTCTGGAACGGTGAGTGGGGCGCGCGTATGGTTCATGTTCCCAACTCAAATCAATCTACCGTATTGAGTTTTGTGCGGCAGGACGAAAAGAGCAAGATTATGGTCATCTTGAACTTGAGTGCCGAGCCGCAGACCGTGCGTTTCGATGGAACGCTCTTCCCTGATGATTACGCTGACTACTTCGCGGGTGAGCGACTCGAACTTCTTAGCGATGCAGAAATGACCTTAAAGCCTTGGGCATACAAGGTGTTGGTCGCCGATAAATAAACAGGGTGCGTGGGGTGCGCCACCCATTTGGTGGCGCTTTGGTATCAGGCCACAGCGTGCGCTGCGGTTGGCGGCAGGGCGGATCTCGCGCTCAATTGAGTTAACTCACGTAGCTTGTTGAACGGCAAAGCGGCATATTCGGCTCGAGTCATCCGCCAACGCCAGTTTCCCTCTATGAAGGCCGGGTCATTAACACGCGCCCGTGCCGGCAAATGCAGAAGATCCTGGGCAGTAACGATCGCTATGTTCGCGGACGATGACATGGCCAGTTCAAGGACTTGGTCCTCGATTTCCTGAGCCTCCATTCTCTTACAGTTGAGCTGGGCGTTTAAACGCGCTCGAGCATGTTCACTCAAGTCGCCAAGCCATGCGTTCACGGTCGTATTGTCGTGTGTTCCTACATAAACCAAGGCGTTGCTGGGGTGGTTCTCTGGGCGATGAGGGTTGCTTTGGTCGTCGTCATCAAACGCGAACTGAAGCAAATGCATGCCTTGGAACTGATAGTGTTCTTTGACTCGAATTACGTCCTCGGTGATTAACCCAAGGTCTTCCACGACTGCGGGGAAAGTTGGATGAGCTGCAATGAGTGCGTCAAAAAGTTCGTATGTCGGAACGTCTTCCCAACTGCCATTGATTGCGGTGGGTTCACCTGCTGGAATTTGCCAATATTGTACAAGGCCCCGGAAGTGGTCTATGCGAACCATGTCGTAGAGATCAAACAAGCCTCCCATACGATCTATCCACCAACGATAGCCTTGATCGCAAAGCGCTTCCCAGTTGTAAACTGGGTTATTCCAAAGCTGCCCCGTGCTGCTGAAGTAATCGGGAGGCACGCCCGAGACAAAGGTTGGGCGTTTTGACTCGTCGAGTTTGAACAGGTGCGCATTAGCCCATACGTCGGCGCTTGCATAACTTACATAGATGGGCATATCGCCGAATATATACAAGCCCAATTCGTTGCAATACGCTTTGAGCGCGTGCCACTGCATGTAAAACCAGTACTGAATGATCCGTTCGGCATTAAGCGCATCGGACTGCTCCACCTTTAGGCGTTCAATCGCATTGGGTTCTCGGTCTCGATACGCTTCAGGCCAATCCGACCAAAGTGCGGTGCCCTCGAGTCGCGTTAGTACCGTAAATAACGCGTAATCTTCCAGCCAGTGTGATTGAGACGCACAAAAAGCGGCGAATTCTTTGTCGGACTCGGCATCAAATCGCTTGACGGCCCTCGCTAAAAGCGCCAGCTTCTGAGGCCGAACTACGCTGAAATCCGTCACGTCTCCGTCTGATACCCGGGCTATTGCGAGTTCGTCTTTGTCCAGCAGTCCCCAATCGGCCAGCGCCTCTAAATCAATCAACAAAGGATTTCCCGCGAAGGCGGAGGAGCTAAAGTACGGGGACTCGCCCGAGGTGGGATTAGAGGGGTTTAGCGGTAATATTTGCCAGAAGGTCTGGCCTGCAGCCGCAAGTTTGTCTGCGAAATCGTAGGTGATTTCACCGAGATCACCGATGCCATAGGGGGTAGGCAAGCTGGCTACGTGAAGTAGCACGCCCGCGGACCGCTTGCCCAGTTTGTGAGGCTGCGCGCGAGAGTTTCCGTCGGTAAGAGCGGGGTTAATTGCGGACATTATGTCGGGGTTAATTGCGGACATTATGTATCGTGCCTTAATTATAGTGTGACGCGCAGGGCGCTGACGTAGTTGCTAATGGCGCTAAAATAGCGCTAGGAGACTACGTAATTCAATGAATTGGGTTCGTTTTGCATACCTATTCATTTGTGGCTATGAGGTTCTCCAGGTGCCTTTGCTAAAATCTAACGCCATGATTTAAATGGGTTTTTCGGTATTTCGATAGTGTGCTCGATCCTCTTGTTAGTCCTTGCGTGAATACGTATGCACCCGGTTGTAGTCGAAAAGCCTCGGTCGCTATTATCATCTCAGCCTGAAAAAACAAACGCTGCGGCAGTCATCAGGCGAACATGTTGTACGCCAGATGACCTGATCGGGTGCATGACATACGCAGTTCAATTCACAACAAAAAAAATGAAATGAAGGTGCATATATGAAACCAAACCATTTTTTTCAACCTAAGACGCTCGCACTGAGCGTGTCATTGGCCTTGGGCGTTACTGGCTCTGTAGCAATGGCCCAAGCGCAGGAAAACGCTGATGGTGAGGAGCGTATCCTTGAAGAGGTTGTCGTAACCGGTTTTCGTCGCAGTCTGACAGATTCAATCGAGGCGAAGCGATCAAATTCGTCTGTGATTGAAGCTATCTCGGCAGAGGAAATTGGGAAGCTCCCTGATGTGTCGATTGCTGAGAGTCTTGGGAGACTGCCCGGTGTAGCAGTGGCACGTTTGAACGGTAGAGGCCAGGTGGTGAACATTCGTGGCCTCTCGCCCGACTTTTCGACAGGGCTTTTAAACGGTCGAGAGCAGGTGTCAGTGGGTGACAACCGCGGTGTTGAATTCGACCAGTACCCATCAGAGCTTCTTTCACAGGTAATTGTATATAAGACACCGGATGCCGCCTTAATCGGTCAAGGCCTCTCCGGAACCGTTGATTTGCGTACCGTTCGCCCTCTCGAGTACGGAGAGCGTAAAATTTCTCTCAATGCGCAAATCGAAGAGTCTGAATACGACCTCGTAAGCACTCAGGACAACCGAGGCCATCGTTACAGCGCGAGCTACATAGAGCAGTTCGCCGATGACACCATTGGTATCGTTCTGGGCGTGGCATCGATTTCTAGCCCGAACTACGGCCAGAACAACAACGCTTGGGGTTACTACGCGGGTGACGGTAATGGCAACGTCGCTGTGGGTGGTGGTCGCGTTTGGGCACGGGCATCGGATTTGGAACGCGACAGCTTTGTTGCAGCCATCGATTTCGAGCCTAACGATCGCTTGTCTGTTGAATTTGATGCCTTTGTAAGCACCTTTGAAGAGAGCCAGATCAAGCATGGTTTGGTAATGAACTTGAATAATGGCACCTTGGTTGCGACTGAGACTAACAACGGTGTGGTAACTGCTGGCACCCAGCAGGGCACTATCGCGACTGAGAACAACGTTTTCTTGCGCGATGCCGATTCTGAGTCATTTGGTATTAATGTCGAATACGATTTGGATAACGACTGGACCTTGACGCTCGATTTGTCGCGTTCGAAAGTTGAGCGTTCTGATACGGCCGAGTTTGAATCGAACGGTGCGCTGATGGACGGAAACGGTAATGTTCTGACCGATACCATTGGTTTTAGAACGGGCAAAGAAGGTTCCATCTTCTCTACTGATCGTGATTACTCTGATGTGAGCTCGTTTTACCTAACCAGCCCTTATGGTTGGGGCGACGGAAACGCGCTCGCGCCTTACCAGCCCGCTGGTCAGTTTGGCTATAATAAGGTGTTTGATGTCAACGACGAAATCAACGCATTCCGTGCTGAACTCGCTCGTGAACTCGATATGGGTATGCTTTCTCGCGTCGAGATTGGTGTAAACCGTACCGAGCGTGACAAAGATCGTGTTTCAAACGAAGGTGTGATTACCAGTGGTGTTAGCCAGAACGGAGCGCTATTGGCGGCGGTACCCTTGTCTTCGAACTTAGCGGGCAAAGCAGACATGAGCTTTGGTATGTTTGGTAACAACACACAAATCATGGCTTATGACCCATACGCCGCCTTGCGCGCAGGTCTGATTCAGCAGGGTGCTTACTTATATGATGACATTTTCGCCAAAGCGTGGAACATCAGTGAAGAAGTAACCACGGCCTACGTCAAGTTCGATATCGATACGGAAATCGGTCGGATCCCCGTGACCGGTAACATCGGTGTTGCTTACCAGTCTTGGGATCAGGCCTCAGACGGTACGGATGCCTCTGGCGCGGGCGCAAATCTCGTGACTTATGCTTCGTCTGGCAGCGACAGCGATAGTGAAATTTTGCCGAGCTTAAACCTGGCATTTGAGATTGCCGAAAATCAAATCGTACGTTTTGCTATGGCGCGTAACTTGGCTCGCCCAAGAATGGATGAGATGAAAGCGGTATCTTACTATCGAGCTGACGCCTCTAAGGACGTTATTACCCAAGCCGATATCGACGCTCTAGCTGCGGCCACCAATGAGCTCAATGCCTACGCGAACTTGTCGCCTTGGACGCGTAACGGTGGTAATACGGAGCTCAAGCCTTGGGTTGCAGATAATATTGATCTGTCTTACGAGTACTACTTTGAAGACGCCGCGAGCTACGTTGCCGCCGCGGTATTCTACAAAGACTTGAAGACCTATATTTACAACCAGCAGTCGCTATATGACTTCACCGGACGTCCGACCAATGGTGCGAATCCTCAGGTGTTCATCGGCGTTAACAATCAGCCGGCAAACGGAGAGGGCGGTTCCATCAAAGGATACGAACTTGCTGCATCGATTTCGTTGGGTATGATCGCTGAGGCGTTAGATGGGTTCGGTGTTGTTGCAAACTACTCGTACAACGATAGCCAAGTGGAAGCGAATGGCCCCGGCAGCAATTCGCCGCTACCCGGTTTGTCTGAGAAGGTGTATAGCTTGACTGCCTATTACGAGAAAAATGGCTTCTCTGCTCGAATCAACCAGCGTTATCGTGACGGATACATCGGAGAGATTGCCGGTTTTGGTGGTGCAAGAACCGGTACGGATGTCGACGAGGAGACCTTAGTTGATGCACAGATCGGCTACGAGTTCCAGTCCGGCATGCTTAATGGTTTGAGTGTTACCCTGCAGGGCATCAACTTGACCGATGAGCGTCAGCAGCGTATCGACGTTGGTACTGGTTTGCCAACTGAGTTCCAAACTTTCGGCTCGACCTACTTGCTGGGTGTTTCATACAGCTTGTAAGCATTGAGCTAAGTGGTTGAATGACTCCCCAACGAGGCTTAACCTCATTGGGGAGTTTTTTTTTACAGCGAAGGAAAGCACTATGAATTCGGAAGGTTTGAGTAAAGTAGTTATTGTTGGTGGCGGTACCGCTGGCTGGATGGCGGCATCCCTCTTGTCGCGAATCGCTGGCCCGAAACTCAAGATTGAGTTAATCGAGTCGGAGGCAATTGGCACCGTAGGCGTGGGTGAAGCGACGATTCCTCAGATACGGTATTTGTGCGATGCGCTGCAGATTCCAGAACACCAGTTTTTGTCCGAGGTGAATGGAAGCTACAAGCTGGGCATAGAATTCAATAATTGGGGCGCTCTCGGTGATAGCTACATTCATACCTTCGGTGATACCGGTCGTCGATTAGGTATTCTCGATTTTCATCAAGTCTGGCTACGTGCCTGTGAACTGGGAATCGATACCGATTTTGCTACCTATTCATTCAATGCTCGAGCCGCACGTTCAAACAAATTCGCCCCGGTTGATAAGTTGGGTAATACCGGGATTTTTGGTATCGGCTACGCCTTTCATTTTGATGCGGCCTTAGTCGCGAAATTGCTTCGGAAAGTAGCTGAAGGGCAGGGTGTCGTGCGCACTGAAGGGACGATACAGCGCGTCCAGCTCGATACTGATACCGGCTTTATTGAGCATGTAACGCTTGAATCAGGGCATCTTGTAAAAGGTGAATTATTCATTGATTGCTCTGGCTTTCGGGGTCTGCTTATTGGTGATGCGCTTGGCGTGCCCTACATCGATTGGTCGCATTGGCTTCCGGCTAACAGCGCCATCGCCGTTCAGTGTGAGAGCGTTGAGGAACTCACGCCGTTTACCAAAGCCACGGCACATGATGCCGGTTGGCAGTGGCGCATTCCGCTCCAGCACCGCACGGGCAATGGGCATGTTTATTCCAATCAGTTCATTACGGATGAGCGCGCACTAGAGACTTTGCTTGCCAACCTTGATGGGCCCGCGACCACTCCACCGAAGCAGCTGCGTTTCACGACGGGGCGTCGAGAGCAGTTCTGGTACAAAAATTGTGTTGCCTTGGGGCTCGCAAGTGGGTTTATGGAGCCTTTGGAGAGCACCAGTATTCATCTAGTGCAATCAGGTATCAGCCGTTTAATCGATATGTTTCCGACTGTATCTTTCTCGCAGCGCGACATCGATGAGTACAACAGACGCACTGTGTTTGAATACGAAACGATCCGTGACTTTTTGATCCTGCACTACAAAGCAACCCAAAGAGATGATTCGGAATTTTGGCGCTATTGTCGTGACATGTCTATTCCTGACACGCTTCAGCATAAATTCGACATGTGGGAATCTCATGGCCGATTTTATCGGAGTGAGGACGAATTGTTCACCTCAGCAAGCTGGATACAGGTGTTCCTAGGGCAAAATATCATCCCATCAGACTGTCACGGTATTGCTAAAGTGTTGGGGGAGGCCGAAGTCACTGATTATCTTGATCAGATTGATGGGTTTTTGACGAAGGCTGTAGGTCAAATGCCCTCCCATAATGAATACATCTCAAAGACCTGCCGCTATGCCCATCCGTAAGTTTCTTGCTGAGGTGGCTGCCAATTTTCCGCGAAGTCTACTTGCGCATGTTGGGGTGGTTTCTGGTTGTGTCGTCTGGATTAGTTCTGCGGCCTACGCCGACCCGCACGCTCGAATAGAACCACCCAACTGGTGGGCGGGCATGTCCCATGGCGAAGTGGAATTGATGGCTCACGGTGAGAACATTGCCAACAGTCAGATAGTTATTTCAGGGCATGAGTCGGTCAAGCTCTTGCGCACTGAAACCACCAATAACCCAAACTACGTTTTTTTGACATTAAAGGTTCCGGATAAGCCGGTGACAGTGGATATTCAGTTTGGCGGTGATTTTGATCAAGCGCTTCAGTATGAATTCCGGGGCCGGGATTCAAGCGCCAAAGCCGGTCGCGGCTTTGATGGGTCAGACCTAATTTATTTGATTACGCCGGATCGCTTCGCCAACGGCGAGCCAGCGAACGATGTCGTGGCTGGCATGCGCGAAATTGCGCTAGAACGAGGCGAGCCCTACGGCAGACATGGCGGTGACTTAGCCGGTATTCGCCGGCACTTGGATTACATTGAAGGTTTGGGCGTAACCCAAATTTGGATGAATCCGGTACTGGAAAATGATCAAATAGAAAGTAGTTATCATGGCTATGCCATAACAGATCATTACGCCATCGACCCTAGGTTTGGTGATTTGGCCGACATGAAAGCGCTAGCTAAAGAGGCGCAAGAGCGTGGGATCGGCTTTATCTGGGATGTGATTCCCAATCACATAGGCGTGCATCATTGGTGGTTGTCGGATCTGCCGGCAAAGGATTGGTTGAACTACCCACAGATGCGCACCAAAACCAACCATCGTCGCGAGTCGGCGCAAGATCCCTACGCGATTCCCTCTGATCAGGAGGGCTTTCAAAGTGGCTGGTTTGTCGATGCAATGCCCGATCTTAACCAGCGTAATGAACATCTGGCGCGCTATCTGATACAAAATACGATTTGGTGGATTGAAACGCTTGGCTTATCGGGTCTCCGAGTCGACACCTATCCCTACTCGGATAAGACGTTTTTGACTCAGTGGAACGCAGCACTGAAAGCGGAATATCCCGATCTCAACAGCGTCGGCGAAGAATGGTCTATGAATCCCGCAATCATAGCCTACTGGCAAGAAGGCAAACTCAACTCAGATGGTTACCTAGGGTCCTCGCCTTCCTTAATGGACTTTCCGCTGAATCGGGCGGTGTTAAAGGCCGTTGCGGAAGATGAGGCGTGGAATACCGGTTTGACTCGTATTTATGAAGCGCTTGCGAGCGATTTCTTGTACGCGAATCCGCAGAACCTCGTTATTTTTCCCGATAACCACGATATGAGCCGAGTGTTCAGCCAGGTTGGCGAATCCATTCCCGCCACCAAGATGGCTATGGTTTTGTTTGCGACACTCCGCGGCATCCCCCAGGTGTTCTACGGTACGGAAATTCTAATGCATAACCGAGGCACTGAATCGCATGGTGTCATTCGCAGCGATTTTCCCGGTGGCTGGCAAAATGATCACGTAAATGCCTTTACAGGCCAAGGGATCTCGCCTGAGCGCCAAGACTTTCTGCAATGGTTCAAACGACTTTTTAGTTGGCGCAAAGGGCAAGAGGTTGTGCACAGCGGGGCGTTCAAACATCGTGCACCACGTGATGGTGTTTATGCCTATTCCCGTACACTGGAGGGGCAATCGGTGCTTGTGATCCTTAATAATGCGAATGAGAGTCGCGAGATCAGCTTAAGTGCGCTTCAGGAACTTGCTGCCGCTCCAGAGTGGCAAAATGTATTCACTGCTGAGCGCATTGATAGCGACGCCTCGCTTCGCGTGGAGTCTAAGTCGTTTTTGATTCTTGAGTCTGTCTTGAATTCGTTGTGAGCACATCGTGTGTGCTGATTTAGCTTGGTTAATAGGTCTGGTATGCGTTTGATTCAATTTGTGTTCATCAGTTTCGTCAGTTTGGTCGGCTTATACAGTGTGCCGATCGCGGCAGATGCGCTGCGACTGAGTTCGCCAGATCAGCGTATTGTGGTCGAGTTAACGGATCAAAATTCCCGCCCAGAGTATCGAGTCGAGTTTAATGGGGTCGAAGTCATTGCTTTGAGTGCCTTAGCACTGACCTTCGAAGAACTCGCGCCCTTGGGCGAGAGCGGAACGTTTGGCGCTGTTCAGCGCCGCGAAGTTCGCGATTCTTGGGAGCAACCGTGGGGTGAGAGCCGGCTGGTAAACGACCATTTTAATGAGTTGCGGGTCAGCTATGTGGGCAGTGCGAATCAGCCTCAATTCGATCTGATATTTCGGGCATTCGATGACGGTATCGCTTTCCGCTATCGAGTGCCGGAGTTAACGCAGGGCCCGGTAACGCTCATTTCTGAAGGCACGCAATTTGTATTCAAAAATGCTGATCAGACGGAGGCGTGGTGGATACCGTCTCGGGAATGGAATCGTTACGAGTATCTCTATTCCAAAACCAAGCTGCCTGAGGTGGGCTTGGTGCACACACCCCTGACCCTACGACAGTCTAACGGTGTGCATGTCAGCATACACGAGGCAGCCTTGGTGAATTATTCTGCGATGTCTCTCAAGCAGGAACGCACGGGTACCTTAAGCGCCGACCTTGCGCCCTGGAGCGATGGTGCATTGGTTAAAACCACACTGCCTATGGTGACGCCCTGGCGCACCATCCAGATTGCTGATTCAGCCATCGGCTTATTGAACAGCCCATTAATCCTCAATCTGAATGATCCGAATGTACTCGGCGATGTCGATTGGGTTAAGCCGGGTAAGTACGTCGGTATTTGGTGGGCGATGCATATAAACGCAAAGACCTGGGGCAGCGGCGATAGCCACGGTGCAACCACGGAAGAAGCCAAACGGTACATTGATTTTGCAGCCAGAAATGGTTTTGACGGTGTGCTGGTCGAAGGTTGGAATATCGGCTGGGATGGAGACTGGTTTTTCAACGGCGAGGTGTTTTCATTCACGCAGGCGTATCCTGATTTTGATATCGCGGCGGTGAGCCAATACGCGATTGAGAAAGGGGTGAGGCTCATTGGTCACCACGAAACGTCGGGTAATGTGACGAACTACGAGCGCCAGATGAACGCGGCGTTCGAGCTGTATCAGGCCTTGGGAGTAACTCAGGTAAAAACGGGTTACGTTGCCGATGGAGGCGATATCGTTCGTCACACTGATCAAGGCTATAAGCGTCTGGAGTGGCACGATGGTCAGTATATGGTGGATCACTATCTTAAGAATGTGGCAACCGCGGCCGAGTTCGGTATTAGCATCAATACACACGAGCCGGTAAAAGACACGGGTTTGCGCAGAACCTATCCCAACTGGTTGTCTCGAGAAGGCGCGCGAGGCCAGGAGTTCAACGCGTGGGGATCTCCGCCAAATCCACCGAGCCACATACCCACATTAGCCTTTACTCGCTTGCTCGCTGGGCCGATGGATTTTACGCCCGGTATTGTGGATATGACCTTCAATGGGCTCGATGGCTGGAACCGACCGCAAACCACCATAGCGAAGCAATTGGCGAGCTACGTGGTCATTTATAGCCCCATCCAGATGGCAGCCGATCTGCCTGAGAACTATTTACAGCACCCGCAGGCACTTGAATTTATTGAATCTGTGGTAACAGACTGGGAACGCAGTATCGCGATTGCCGGTGAAGTGGGTGAATACGTTGTGCAAGCGCGACAAGCTCGGGGCGAGGATCGTTGGTTCCTTGGCGGGCTAAGCGACGAGACACCGCGCAGTCTCGATATCCCCTTGAGTTTTCTTGACGCTGGCATGGACTATGAGCTGGTGCTTTATAGCGACGCGCCGGATGCCAACTGGCGTAGTGCGCCGGAGCGCTTATCTGTTTCCCGACAACGCGTTAATCGAGAGTCTGTTTTGGCTGTGTCGATGGCAGCGAGCGGCGGATTCGCGGCCGAACTTCGCCCCCTGAAAAGAGACTAATTATGCTGCGACTCAGCTTTTTATTGTGTGCTCTGCTGCTTACGGCAAGCGCTCACGCCGCCCAGTACCTCGGCCATGAACATGACGCTGCGCTAGGGCGCGTTACCATTAAAAGTGACGCGTTTGAAATCCGTATGCGCGCGCTCGTTGGGGGCGGCCTCTCGGTCGTCTACGATGAGGACGACACGCATCATTCCTATGCTCTAACCGAGCAGGCGTTTTCCCCGAATGTTGTTGTGTCCGAGCTAGATGACAGGCTTGTGTTACAAACGGAGGATTTGCGTGCGGTGGTGCACAAATTCCCGCTTCGACTGGCGTTTTTCCGCGGCGACGAGTGGTTGTTCGAGGAGCAACCTGGCTATGTCAAACTCCCGGGTATCCAGGGTCTGCGGTTTCGAATAAACGACGGCGATCGGTTTTGGGGTGGCGGTGAGCGTATTTTGGGAATGGATCGCAAAGGCCACCGGCTAGCGCTCGAAAATAAACCCCATTACGGCTATACCACCGAATCAAATCAAATGTATTACTCGATTCCTGCAGTGATATCGGATCGCGCCTACTTGATCGCTTTTGATAATCCGGCAAAGGGCGTTATGGATTTGGGGGCACAGAAGCCGGACGTTCTGAAATTCGAGGCGCCTGCCGGCGAAGCGGCCTATGTTGTACTATCGGGCTCGTCTCTTTTAGAGGTCTCGACGGAGTGGGCACGGGTGAGTGGTTTACAGCCCTTGCCACCCCAGTGGGCCTTAGGGAATTTTGCCTCGCGCTTTGGTTATCGAACGCAATCTGAAACCGAGTCGGTAGTGCAAGCCTTCAAGCAAGCGGGGGTTGGGTTGGATGCGATTGTACTCGATCTATATTGGTTTGGTGAGACGATTCAGGGAACCATGGGCAATCTGGAATGGTTTCAGCCGAATTGGCCTAATCCCACTCAAATGCTCAGCGATTTCCAGAAAGACGGTGTTAAAACGGTATTGATCACCGAACCCTTCATTCTCACCCAGTCTAAACAGTGGGCGCCTGCGCTCAAGGCGAACGCCCTAGCGAAAAGCCCGGCCGGTGATCCACAAACCTTTGATTTTTACTTCGGCAATACGGGTCTGGTAGATGTCTTCGGCGAACATGGCCGAGCTTGGTTTTGGGGTATCTATGAGAGGCTTTTGGATCAGGGGGTCGCCGGAATTTGGGGCGATCTAGGAGAGCCCGAGGTACACCCAGATGATACGGTCTACGAGCAGGGCTCTGGCCGCTCTTTACACAATGCATATGGTCACGAGTGGGCACGACTCCTATACGAGGGTATAACCGCACGTTCAGATGAGCGCCCCTTCATTATGATGAGGGCAGGTTTCCTAGGATCGCAGCGATACGGCATGATCCCCTGGACGGGCGACGTCGATCGCTCCTGGGGTGGGCTCACAGGCCAGGTCGAACTCGCGCTGCAAATGGGGGCTTTTGGTCTCGCCTACATACATTCTGATTTGGGCGGGTTCGCCGGTGGTGAAGTCTTTGATCCGGAACTGTACTATCGCTGGTTGGCTATGGGAGTGTTCTCGCCCGTTTTTCGGCCTCACGCGCAAGACCACATCCCACCAGAGCCGGTTTTTCAGGATAGTGTGACCCTGGAGCGCGCACGGGACCTTATCAACTTGCGCTACGCTATGCTCCCCTATAACTATCACCTCGCCTACGAAAACGCGACTTCGGGGTTACCGCTGGCGCGACCGGTCGCGTTTTATTCCAATGCGCCGGACCAATTCACAAATCGAGATCAGTATTACTGGGGGCGCGACATCCTGGTGCAGCCTGTGGTTACACCTGGGTTGGAGCGTGCTGTTGTGAGACTGCCACAGGAATCGACGTGGTTCGACTTTTGGAATCCTCAGCGTGGCGTGCTGTCTGGATCCGTCGAGGTGGATTTGACGGTAAGCTCGATTCCGGTTTTTGTGCGGGCTGGCGCGTTTATTCCGCTGGCTAAGCGTGTCCCGAAAAATACAGCTGAATACGATACATCCGCTATCGAACTGCACTATTTTTATGACGCATCGCAACCCAGAAGCCAGTCTAGCTGGTTCACCGATGACGGCAGGTCGCATGATAGCCTTGCGGCGGGACAATTCGAAATCACTGATTTCTATGCGGACAGTGTGGATGATTCGCTAGAGCTGAGATTGTCAAATCGCGGGTCAGCCTACGCCAATAGACCTGATGTTCGTTTCTTTGATATCAAGATCCATGGCCTTGCTAAGGCACCCACGGCGATTAGCGTCAATGGCCAAGTCATTGATGAGTGGGGGTTTGATCAAAGCGAACAACGGCTACAGGTGACAACCTCCCTTCTCGCCAATAATGAGGCCCTTATTCGTGTTGAGTATTAAAAAGGTCGTTTTATGCGCGCTTGTGTTAGGCGCACACTTTGTGGCGGTTGCCTCAGGGGCTAACTTAGACCCGAAACAAGATGGTGCGACGGTAGGGCGGCCTGTCATTTATCAAATTTTTACTCGTTTGTACGGTAACACCATCACAAATAACGTGCCCTGGGGCACCGTTGAGCAAAATGGTGTGGGTAAATTCAGCGACATTAACGAGGCTGCACTTGAGTCCATTCGTGATCTTGGGGCAACGCACGTCTGGTATACCGGTGTGCTGCACCACGCGATTGTTCGAGATTTTCCAGAACTCGGCATAGAGTCAGACGACCCAGACGTCGTCAAGGGGCGCGCAGGCTCACCCTATGCGATCAAAGATTACTACTCTGTGAACCCCGATTTGGCCGATGATGTAACCCAGCGAGTCGTCGAGTTTGAACGTTTAATTGAGCGCACCCATCGTGCAGGGCTCAAGGTCATGATTGATATCGTGCCCAATCACGTGGCCCGCAATTACCGCAGTCTGGAGGCACCTGCCGGAGTAGAGGATTTTGGATCTCGCGATGATGTGGCCTTGGCCTATCATCGAGACAACAGCTTTTACTATGTGCCCGGATCTGTCTTTGAGGTGCCGAGCGATCCCAGTTACGAGCCCTTGGGGGGGGCATCGCATCCAAAGTTAGACGGTAAGTTTGATGAATATCCCGCTAAATGGACTGGCAACGGTGCCCGAGCACCCAAACCCGACATCGGTGATTGGTATGAAACCGTGAAAATTAATTTTGGTGTTGACCCGGAAGGTCGGCACGATTTTGCTTATCTTCCATCTCGCTACGCCACCGCCTCGGCCAGCGAAATAGTTAAATTTTGGTCGGACAAGCCGGTGCCTGCATCGTGGCAGAAATTTCTGGATATCGCTTTATTTTGGCTGGATAAAGGGGTGGATGGCTTTCGATACGATATGGCTCAAATGGTTCCCGTCGAGTTCTGGAGTTACTTGAACAGTCATATTAAAGCGCGCTATCCGGAGGCGCTTTTGTTGGCGGAGATATACGAGCCGCATCGTTACCGCGATTATTTGGGGCGCGGTAAAATGGATGTCTTATACTCCAAGATGGAGATATACGATGCGATAAAGGCGGTTATGAAGGGGGAGGCAGGCGCATCGCGTATCCGTGAAGCCTTTGATTCGCATGCCGATATCGACGCTCAAATGCTATTGTTCTTGGAGAACCACGACGAGCAAAGGATTGCAAGTGAGCAGTTCATGGGATCAGGGCGTGCCGGTTTACCTGGTGTCTTAGCCTCAGTCATGTTGGGTAGAGGGCCGGTCATGATTTACTTTGCGCAAGAGCTCGGTGAGGCGGCAGATGTAGATGCCGGGTTTGGCAAGGCATCTCGAACCACGATTTTTGATTATTGGGGGGTGGAAACCCACCAGCGTTTTATGAATGAAGGTCGCTTCGATGGTGGCGCTTCCTTAGACGAGGAGCGGTGGTTGCGCGCCGAATACAAAGCGGCGTTCAATTTGGCCTCGCAGTTTCCTCTTGACTCATGGGACACACACTTCGTTCCCAAGTTGGACCTTGATTCGGCCAACAGAGCCGTGCTCGCGTTTGAGCGTTGCGGAGAGTCAGGCTGCTTGCTGTTCATTGCAAATATGAGTGGTGAAGCGGCGCCTCTGCGTCTGTCTGAGCGCTTTGAGAGCCGGTGGAGTCAAGCAGACTCGGTGCTGCGTTCGAGCTGGACTGGAAAGGGCCCATTTGATTTAGAAAGTGGCATTTTGTCGATACCGGCCTATGCCACCGAAATAAGATTTACTGAGGCGGCGTCCCCCGACTGACACCGCTTTCTGCTTGGCGTTAGAGCATCTGAATCTCTGGTTCTGGTTCTGGCTTTGGTAGTGGAAGTGGCAGCGGCGAACCAAGTACCCAAGGCCTTAGCCCTCGATTTCAGACACCAAGGCCGAAAGTGATTCTGCGGCCACATCAAAGCTCGACTCGGTATGCTATTAAGGCCTCGATTGCTTTTGAATACGTATGGAGTCGCTTGGGCTACTTTCTTTTCAAGGCTAGACTTCCAACACGACAACAATAAGAGATCGACTCATGCAAAGACCTCAGCTGACTTTTTGGCAAATCTGGAATATGTGTTTTGGATTCCTCGGAATTCAATTTGGTTTCGCTTTACAGAATTCCAACGTGAGTCGGATTTTTCAGACTTTGGGGGCGAACGTCGATGATATCCCCATACTCTGGATTGCCGCGCCCGTTACGGGGCTCATAGTGCAGCCCTTAATTGGCTATTACAGTGATCGCACCTGGACTCGATTAGGCCGTCGCCGCCCCTATTTTTTATGGGGAGCTATCCTGTCGTCTTTGGCACTATTGATCATGCCGAACTCACCTACGCTCTGGATTGCCGCGGGCATGCTGTGGATTATGGATGCGTCTATTAATATCTCCATGGAGCCATTTCGCGCCTTCGTGGGCGATATGTTGCCTAACAAACAGCGCACCATGGGCTTCGCCATGCAGAGTTTCTTTATTGGCGTTGGTGCGGTTGTGGCTTCGGCTTTGCCTTGGATGTTCACTAATTGGTTTGAGGTCAGTAACGTCGCCCCCGCGGGTCAAGTGCCTGATTCCGTTCGCTTCGCATTCTATGCAGGAGCCGTCGTATTCTTCGCTGCAGTGATGTGGACCATTTTGTCAACGCGAGAGTATAGTCCGGAGCAGCTCGCTCAGTTCGAAGAGGCCGAAAAAAACCAGACGCCGGTACAAGAAACACCAAGGCGAGACGCCGCGTTTTTTAATAAAGCGAGTCTAATTTCCGGAGCCTTGGGGATCATTTCGGCTTTTGTGGTGATATCTAACGGCTTAGATAAACAGCTCTATATCTTGGCCGGCGGCTTTTTGACCTTCTCGCTGCTGCAATTGATCGTGGCGCGATTGGCCGCGCGCGATCGCCACGACGCGATGTTGTTTGAGATCGCGAACGATTTATTCAACATGCCGAGAACCATGCGACAGCTCGCTGTGGTTCAGTTTTTCGCTTGGTTCGCCTTGTTCGCCATGTGGATCTATACCACCTCTGCGGTGACTTCGGTGCATTTTGGTTCATCTGATCCCACGACCGCAGCCTATAACAACGGCGCCGACTGGGTGGGTGTGTTATTCGGGGCTTATAATGGCTTTGCCGCACTGGCAGCCTTTGTCATTCCAGTTCTGGCAAGTCGGTTTAATCGGCGTATGGCCCACCTGGTCTGCATGACGGCAGGCGGGTTGGGGCTTGCATCCTTCCTAGTAATCGAAGATCCCACCTGGCTGCTTTTGAGCATGGTGGGCGTCGGTATGGCTTGGGCCTCGATCTTATCCGTTCCCTACGCCATTTTGAGCGGCGCTCTGCCTGCCGCAAAAATGGGGGTTTACATGGGAATCTTCAACTTCTTTATCGTGATCCCGCAAATTTTGGCCGCCAGTATTTTGGGTTTCCTGGTGCGTGTTCTGTTCGATGGCGAAGCGATTTACGCGTTGCTACTCGGCGGCATATGTATGCTTTTGAGCGGCTTAGTGACTCTGTGGGTTGAGGATCAAGATGAATAAAGCGCTAAAAATTAAGCGAGGCCTGTGCTCTATTGTCTGCAGCCTGAGTGTTGTGGTGCCGAGTGCAGTTGCTTCGATGGAACAGCCCCATTATGTGGGGACAGATGAACCTTTCGCGGAGAAGGCCGTTTATTTTGTCGTTACGGATCGGTTCGTCGATGGAGATCCAAGCAATAATTACGAAGATCAAGGTGGCGAGTACCCCACGTTTAATCGCCCCGTTCTGAGCGAGTCGGGTCAGGCCATAGCCAATATTGGTTACATGGGGGGGGACTTCGCGGGGATCGTTAACAATGCGGGATATATCGCTGAAATGGGATTTTCGGCAGTGTGGGGAACGCCCATTATTGATAACCCCGATCAAGCGTTTTCGGGTGGTTTGGCGATTGGGGAGGGCTTCCCGACCGATAAATTCAAAACGGGCTATCACGGTTACTGGGGCGTTAATTTTTACAAGCTTGATGAACACCTGCCATCTGGGGGGCTGCAGTTTGCTGAATTTACGTCAGCGTTGGATGAGTACGGCTTAGACTTTGTGCTCGATATCGTCGGTAATCACGGCTCCCCATCGTTTGATATGCCAACCGATCAACCTAAGTTTGGCGAGATTTATGGGGCAGACGGTAGTCTTATCGCCGATCATCAGAACCGCTCCCCCGAAGAAATCTACGCGACTGAGACCGAGTCGGGTTTCTTTCACAACTTTCCCGATATTGGACAGCTCTCTAACTTTAACGAGAACAGCCCAATCGTTGTGGAATACTTGCTTAATTCCTATCTGTACTGGTTAGATCAAGGCGCCGATGCAATTCGGATCGATACGATCAAACACGTACCTAACCATTTTTGGAAAACGATCACCGATGGGATTCGAGCTTCTTACCCCGATATGTTCTTTTTTGCTGAACATTGGTCGCATGATGCAGAAGCGATAGCACAGCACACCAAGCCCGAAAATGGTGGCATCAGTGTATTGGATTTCCCTGGCCAAAAGGCGATGCAGTCGGTATTTGGCCTGGATGACCAACCGATGTCGGATTTGCTGGCCTATTTACACTTAGAGGATGGAATCTACGAAAATCCATACGAGCTCATGACGTTTTACGATAATCATGATATGTCTCGAATGAACGCCAAGGATGCGGGATTCATCAATGCGCACAACTGGCTGTTCACCAGCCGAGGTATTCCTGTGGTTTATTACGGTTCAGAAACGGGTTTTCGACGCGGGCAGGGCGAGCATGCTGGCAATCGCGATTACTATGGCCAAGATAAAGTGGATTGGGGTGTGAATCACCCGATTCGTCGGGCGCTCATTGATATTGCTCAGGTTCGTAAGCGCTCGGTAGCGCTTCAACGGGGTGTACAGATAAATGACACCTTCTCTACGGATACCGCCTCTTTTATCCGCGCTTATCAGGACGAGTCGGTGAGCGAGCTTGCCCTAGTCATGTTGAACAAATCAGCGGAGGCTCGCTCAGTTAGCCTTACTGTACCGCATTCGTGTAACTATAAAGAGGCGCTAACAGGTCGAGAGATGACGATCGAGAGAGGCGGCTGGTCACAGCGTCTTGAACCCAACAGCGTGGCGGTATGGCTGTGCTCAAGCCCATTCGCGCTCTAGCGCGTGGTCGAGGCTCCACAAGAGTCTCGCACGACTAAAGAGGGGCGAATGAGTTGCGATTCGACCGTTTCCCCCTTAATGAGCTGAATGAGATTTTCGACCAAAATCTCGCCTGAGCGCTGCGTATCTTGGTGCACCGTGGTAAGCGCTGGGTACACGTGCTTGGCGGCCGTGATGTCATCAAATCCAATGACAGCAACATCCGAGGGTATACTGTAACCGTGCGTTTTCAATGCTTTCATGGCGCCGATGGCCATCAAGTCACTGGCGGCGAACACCGAATCAAAGCCGATTCCCGCGCTGACGATCTGGTTCATCGCTTCGAACCCGGCGCTCTCTTCGTTCAAGGCGAACTGAGGTGGTGGCACTTTGATTTTTGCCTGTACTAAGGTGGTCGCGAAGCCCTCATATCTCAGTTGAAACTCTGGGCAGTGCTCAGACGCATCACCAATGAACACGGGATTCCTGCGCTTTAAGTTGATCAGGTGCTCGGCGGCAATAACGCCACCAAGGTAATTGTCACAACCCAGAGAATGCCCGGGTTGGCCCTCCACCATAGGGCCCCAAATAATGAAATGCGCGCCTTCGCGATCGAGAGCCTCGAGTTTCTCTTGGTATGAGATGTAATCGCCATAACCGAGTAAAATTAGCCCGTCTGCGCGGCTAGCGACTTCGTACTCACTGTGCCAGTTTTCGGTCAGCTGCTGAAACGACACGAGAAGATCATATCCTTCCTTCGCTGCTGCTCGGGTAATGCTGCCCAGCATCGACAGGAAGAAGGGGTTTATCATGGAGTCGTCGGTGGTTCTGTCCTCAAATAGCAAAAGTGCAATAGTATGGCTCTGCTGTGTTCGGAGGCTGGCAGCATTTTTATCTACTTTATAATTCAGCTGTCTAGCGATCTCGTGCACTTTTGCCCGTGTTTCAGGGTTAACCAAAGGGCTATCTCGTAGTGCACGCGACACAGTGGACTGAGAAACGCCCGCCATGTAAGCAATGTCTAAAGAGGTCGATTTCCGCGATTTCACATTATTATTTCCCGGTGGATCTAGAGAAAGGTTATATCATAATCCTTGCCAAGTATAAGCGATTAGTTGTCTTTCAACCGGAACTCGATTCCCACGGTGCTCCAATACGATGCTTCACGCTCTAAATCGAATTGTGTCAGAGGGTGTTCAGAGAGCCAATCCGCGTTAACCGTTACATCGAATTTGTTCGATTTGAGTCTGAATTCTATTTTAGGCGGCTTGCTGGTTACCCGGCCTCGATTGAGCAAGATGGCCAGACGCAAGATCATCACCAGCACCCAATCTTCAGTGACCCCGTAATCACTGTTGTTGGGTGTAATAGCCTTTCGTTGATTGCGAATCAGAAAGCTCAGTGTGGCCTGTTCTCGGCGCGTAAAACCCGGCATGTCTGAGTTTTCAACTAGCCAAGCCCCAAGCTTTTGGTGGCCACCGTGCGCTACGGCGAGCCCGATTTCGTGAAGGTCAGTTGCCCATTCTAAGTACTCTAGAGCCACCTCTTTTTCGAGTGTTAGATTGGGCTCGACCTGGCTCAGTAGGCCCTCGGCCGTATCAAAAACGCGCTCGGACTGCTCTGAATCGGCATGATACATATCCATCATGCGATTCACTGTCCGCTCTCGCCGATCATGGTGTGCGGTGCGACCGGCAAGGTCGTAAAGCACACCTTCTTTCATGGTGTAGACGGAGGTGTGCATCACTTCGATGGGTAAGCTCTCGAGCAGGGCTTGAACAATGGCCAATCCGCCGGGCAAAACGGCGAGTCGGTTCGGGGAGACAGCAGAGAGGTCTAATTTATTTGGCTTGTTCACCCAAAGGTCAGCCAGTTCTTTAATTTTTCCCAGGGTAATCTCGTGCGCAGTGCCGCCGACGAGGGGCATCAGATCACCCACAGCCCGGATGGTGCCCGAGGAACCGATCGTGTCCGCAAAGCCTATATTGGAAAAACGTTTCACGTGGGGTTGCAGCACACTTTTTGCGTTAAGCACAGCCTTTTTGTAGCGTGCGCCATCCATGTCGTTTGGGAAATAGCGAGTGGTCCACGTAACACAGCCCATATGTAGGCTTTCCATAAGTTGCGGGTCACGCTTGCCTACAATGAGTTCGGTGGACCCGCCGCCAATATCAATAACTAGGCGCTTTTGCCGATCGGGTGCAAAGTCTTTCGCTACACCTAAGAAGACGAGACGCGCTTCTTCTTGGCCGCTTATGATTTCGATGGGGGCGCCCAGCGTTTCTTCTGCGAGTCTTCTAAACTTTCCTGATTCGGCCGCAACACGAAAGGTGTTCGTGCCCACCACGCGCACTTGTTTAAGCGGTATTCCCGCGATACGCTGAGCAAACCGAGCAAGGCTCTCAATGGCTCGCTGCTGGGCTTCCTTTGATAAGCTGCGATCTTTTTGAAGCCCAGCGGCTAAACGTACCGAGTCTTTGACTCGATCTACAGTTTCGATTTTATCCCCTTTGAGGCGGCCCACCAGTAAATGAAAGCTGTTAGACCCTAGATCGAGAGCCGCGTATAGATCGGATGACAAAATGAACGGTCCTTGTTGTCATAAAATAGCAAGGATATGACGATATTATGAAAACGCAATAGCAAAAAGATGACACAAGATGGCTGACGAAACGAATTATGTAGCAAAAGAGCTAAGCTGGTTGGCGTTCAATGAACGTGTGCTGCAGGAGGCCTCGAGCCGGGATGTGCCGGTCATTCAGCAAGTTCGCTACCTCGGTATCTTCTCTAATAACATGGACGAATTTTTCCGAGTCCGAGTCGCCGACGTCAGGCGCCTTGCTGCTTTTTCTTCCGGTGAAGACAAGGAAAATGCCCGCGAGCTCTTAAAGCAAATTCAAAAGCGGGTGCGAGAGCTTCAAGCTAAATTCGATGAGGTATACCGAACGTGTCTTGTTTCGCTTCGCAGGCGAAATATCTATTTGATCAATGAGAAGCAGCTACGGCCTGACCAGGCGGAATTCGTGGAGACTTACTTCCGTGATGAAGTATTGCCTGAGCTGTCCCCGCTCTTTTTAAAGGGCTCCACACAGTTACCCGAGCTCAACGATTCCTCGATCTATTTTGCGATCAGGATTAGTCTGACCAATGGCAAGGTTCAGTATGCTCTGCTCGAGATACCGACCGATCGCCTAGACCGTTTTGTGTATATCCCTCCGAAAGGTTCGCGTCGTAAGAAAGCGATTATTGTTGTAGATAACATCATTAGGCATTGTCTCAAGGAGGTTTTCCGCGGCGTGCTTGATATTGAGTCTGCTGAGGCCTACACCATTAAGATTACTCGCGATGCCGAGCTCGAGATGGATGAAAAAATCACGCAGAGTTTGATCGACAAGGTCGACATGAGTTTGGCGCGACGCAAAAAGGCCGACCCAGTGCGTTTCGTTTACGACGGCGATATGCCGGAAGATGTGCTTGAGACCTTGGCCAAGCGGCTGAATTTAGGAAAATACGATAGTTTCATTGCGGGCGGGCGTTACCATAACTCGAAAGATTTTATGAAATTCCCTAATTTAGGGCCCGACTATCTCGAGTTTGACCCTATAGCACCTTCGCGCCTGCCCTTTTTAGACGACACTGCGACCAGTATCTTCAGTAAGCTCCGACAGCGCGACGTTCTGCTTTATTACCCTTACCACACCTTCCGTTATGTGGAAGATTTGCTGCATACCGCAGCGCTGGACCCCTCGGTCACGTCGATTAGTATGACCTTGTATCGCGTTGCATCGAAATCCCATGTCGTTAACGCCTTGATTAATGCGGCGAGGAATCAAAAGCAAGTTACCGTGGTGATTGAACTACAGGCTCGGTTTGATGAAAGTGCCAACATTCGTTGGTCTCGCGTACTCGGTGATGCGGGTGTGCAGGTGATCTTCGGCATTCCTGGGTTGAAAGTGCATTCGAAGCTCATTTTGATTAACCGCATGGAAGACGGGGAGGAACGGCAGTATTCCCACATTGGTACAGGTAATTTTAATGAAAGTACCGCCCGGCTTTACACGGACTTCAGTTTACTCACAGCGGATCGAGAGATAGGCCGCGAAGTATCGAATGTGTTTGACTTCATCCGTCACACCTATCGGCGCTTCCGCTACCGCCACTTGTTGGTCTCGCCTAACACCAATCGCTCTGGTTTGATGGCGCTCATAGACGCTGAGATCGCCAACGCCATGGCCGGCAAAAAAGCGGCGATATTCATTAAGTGCAACAATTTGGTCGACAAGCCCGTCGTAGACAAACTGTATCAAGCCGGTCGGGCGGGCGTGAAGATCCGCTTGATTGTTCGCGGTATGTTCGCCATGAAGGCGGGTGTGAAAGGCTTGAGCGAGAATATTCGGGCCATCAGTATCGTTGATCGCTACTTAGAGCACCCTCGCGTCTT
>Ga0222719_10001002_pt1 | contig 28017 bp, 25 predicted proteins | sample C33_34DmetaG_FD_165039 | JGI IMG/M metagenome (GOLD analysis project Ga0222719, IMG submission 165039) | Estuarine water microbial communities from San Francisco Bay, California, United States - C33_34D | ecosystem: Environmental > Aquatic > Marine > Unclassified | place: USA: California...
TGCGGTTCCGTTACCGCCAACGATTGTGAGTTGATTACCAACTCCTACCCAAATGTCCTGAGTGTTGTTTGCTGGTACAAGCATTGGAACACTATTAGCAACATTGCCGTCATTGTATAGAAACACACTTGCATTGCTGGTCGGCTTTGCGGCTAGTCTAACTTGGGCTGTAACACTGTTTGTGCCTGTGGAGATTCTAGCTTTATCTGTTGTCCACACAGTGTTAGCAATAGCACCCGAATATACTGTTACTGCCATTGATTATTTTCCTTTTAATATTTTGCTTACTGGTTTTTTGCTCCACATTCTGCAACTCCAGTAACCTGCTTTTGTGCGATCCTTTTTGTCTGCACAGTTATGACGAGCACGGAAGTTCTTACGAGCTTCTGGATTGTCTCTGCGTATCTGCATGTTTGGATCACCAAAGTTTACTTTCTTTACGTTTCCTGTTTTAGGATCCCGCACATAAACTTTGTATTTCTTAACATCACCACTCATTGGCTTGCCAAGTTTAACTTCACGTCCTTGGTACTCTGCTTCGCCAATTCTTTTGGCTGCTATAGCGTTCTGCTTAGCCTTCATATCTGCCATATCTGCTCCAAGATCAGAGATTGTGCTTTGAACTTCGGGATCATTCCAGTTTCCAACCGTAGTCATCTGCTCAATGTCAGTGATATTCCCTTGTTTGGTAATATTACTATAGTTTCCTGATCCTGATGCAATGTTTTTGTCCATCTTTTTTAGTAGTGCATCCATGGCTGCCTGTTGCGATGCTGGTGTAGCTTCATTGTTAATTTGTTTTTCTAGTTTATCTAAGAATTTACCTTGTTGTTTTGCTAAATCCTGGTCAACAGTTTTATCATTTGGATGAACTGCCTTTCCAATAGAAGTTGCTAGTGAAGTTAAACCTTTGGTAATTGGTCCCATAACTTTACTGTTGTAACCAGATATAGGACCTGGCTTGGCAAAAATGTTACGGTCATCAGCATCCTTTTTGGCTTTATCCCAATCGATATGATCTTCATTGAATCCTTTGCTGGCCATAAGTGAATCTATGCTAGCAACAAAATCTCCAACTTCGGCGCTTGGGCCTGGGCCAGAAGATCCTGCACTACTGCTTGCTGCAGAACCAGCCACTGCACCAGCACCTGCACCGGTAGCAAGGTCGCCCTTTCCAGATTTTTTAGGTGTTTTTGCACCATCCTTTTTAAGTTTATCAATAACATCATCTGCTTGAGCTTTACCAAACTTAGCTGCAACAACGTCCCATATCTTTTTCAATCTTGTTGCTGCCATTACTTCACTACCCAAAGCCGCAAGACCTCCTGCAACACCTGGATTTTCATTGAGTGAATCGTCATCGTCAATATATTGGCAACCGCAGTGTTCCATAACGTTGAGGGCAAATTCATCTGCTTCAAGAATAACCAACTCGTGGTTGTGATACATCACAGGCATTTCCACTGCTAGTTCTTCATTAACCACCGCGGTAAAAATGTCGCCTGTTACAGCAAACTCACTGCGTCTTTGGCTTTCTGTGATATACTTCTTTAGACTCATTTGCTCTTAAACTCCTTGTATAGTGTTTCTAAATGACTTTTAACGTCTTCGCCTTCGCTTACTTGCTGGCTCATGTTAAGTGTGTCTTTGCCAATGCCTGTCATTGCCATTGGGTTGTCGCCTGGATTGTTTGGATTGATCTGACGCTTAGGACCGTTTAGTCCACCTGAGATGCTGTTGATCAAATAGTGCATGTCATAGGTTACACCGTTGTCTGCACTGTTTGCTTCGTCTGCTTCACAAGCAACTTCCATAAAGTTTTCTCCCATTGGATCCATGCAATCATATGGACAATCCATGTGCTCCGGCTTGCCTTGCTCGTCACCGCAGTGCTTGCAAACTTTCTTTGTCATTGGCTTTGGTGGTACCGCGGCAAGTTGTAGCAGTTGTGCTAGTGCCATTGCGTCTTCACCGCTAGCATTTACGTTAACGCTTGGTTCGCCTTCATCGCTTGCACTGATGTTTACACTCATACCTTCAGTGATCATGTTGTCAACACGGCTCTTGTATCCTTCGTACACACTTGCATTTTTGTAAATGCCTTCGCCGCCTGCACTTGTAGCAACTGCACCGGCTGTTGTAGTTTCTTCAACTGGTGGTTCAACATCATCAGCATCAACTTCTTCATCGTCTTCCACACTCTTCATGTAGTCACGAGCTGTGTCAAGATAGTCCATTGCTTTGGTAATCTTGCTCTGTACCCATTCTGGAAGATTGTCATCGCTATCAATGATGTCTTGTAGTTCTTGTGCGGCATCATGCACTACGTCGAGTTGATTGTCAGCCATTTCGCCTTCTTCATCATACTCGTCTTTGTTGTAGTCTTCGCTCATTGCTTTTTCGTCGCTGGTATCACCAGTAACTTTGTAAGTCTTACCGTCTACTTCAAACGAATCCTTACCTGCTTTGATAGCGTCTAATCTTGCTTTAGTAAAGTCGTTGCCTTCTTCTACTTGTGCTTCGTCGATATCAGTGTCAAATTTGAGATCTGCAACAGAAGTTTCAATGTCTTTAACAGCATCATAATCACTGCGATTTTTCATTTGATATACATTGCTTCCGCCACGTGGACTACTATCAAGTGATCCAATTTTACCCATTCCGTCTTTTGCTTGATCTGGACCAATACCAATTACCTTTTGATTGCCTCTCCATGGATTGTTCTTCATACGATCTATATTTTGATCCATGTTTTTAAATGCTTTATCCATGGCTGCTTGTTGCGATGCTGGTGTAGCTTCTTCAACATCTTGTTCTTCGAGAGCTTCAGGATAAAATTCCTCAAGTTCTTTTTTAAGTGCCATAGCATCCTTTGGTGACATTTTGCTTGCCATTTTGTTATATTCGCCTTGAATATTTTCATCAGCAAAGTCATGTTTGTCAAAAAAGTATTCACGAGCTTGATCTAAACTTACAGCTTCTTTGACTTCTACGTCTTCTAATTTCATGTCTTGTTTTCCCAGTTGTTTGAGCACGTCGCGAACCATGTTGCTCACGTCGCTGGTACCAAGATCTCCACCCTCGTGGAACTCGGCAACGCTTTCTATAGCGTCGTTTAAATCTAGTATATCTACTTCACGCACCAATGCACCAAAGTTCTTGGCTCTCATCATACGCTGTGTGATTGCACTAGCAATATCTTCTACGCTAGCACCATCGTAATCATCTTCCATTGCTTCGCTTGTGGCTTTTTTTGCAGGGAAGTCAGCGCGGATGTAATCCATCATTTTGTCAAGGATTAGTTCTTGATCATCGTCTGGGTGTCCACCAATCTCTTGCGAAGCGTTAGCATACATATTCTCAACAAATTTGCGAACAGCGTCGCCATATTGACCAATTTGTGCATCGGCTAGCATTTCATAACCTTCGTCGCCTGCCGCAACAACAGCATCCATAAACTTTTCAACTTCTGGAGCAACTGCTTCGGTCACTTTACCAAAGCCTGTCTTTGCACGAATAGCAAAAGCAATCTGCTTCATCTTGGTGTTGGGTTCACTGCCTGCTTCGTGTGGGCCACTCTTTTTAAGAGCATTGTACATTTTGCGTAGTTCTGCAACAGTCTTGTCTGCGTATTCACCTGTTGCTTTTATGTCTGCGTCGCCTTTCCACTTTTCTTCTAGATTGTCTAGGCTTTCTAAGATGCTGTAGATATTCATTTTCCTTCCTTTATCTCGCGAAACTCTTTACTTCAGGGATTTCATTTTGCTTGCTCATTGGACTTTCATTATTCATTGGAAAATCACTTGTGGTTTTAGCGGCCGGGGTTTTGCCACCTGCAATAGTAAAATCACTCTTGTATTCGTTTTGTACAACAATACGATGCTCGTCTGGTGCAGCACTGTAATCATCGCTTAATTCTTTTTGCTCTGCGTTTGGTTCTGGATAATCAGTGTCAGCAAGTACGCTTTCAGGTTGATCTTCGTAACCCTTGCGTTCTTGATCCAACTTCTCAGCATACTCACGTGGTTGCATGAGCATGCGGTTTGGATCCATGCCCAGCAACTCGCAAATTTGACGCATGCCGATCTCTGTTGCTGGATAGTTAAACGAAACGTCCATGTGTGTTAGGCGCTCGTTTTCAAACGCCGGAAAGTCAGGCAGTGTTTTCATAACTGGAGTTGACTTCTTCTCGCTCATCTTGATTACATCAAATTGAGCCATACTTTTTTCCAATTGATTCATCTGTTCTGCGGTGACGTCACCTGCAATTTTAATACGATAATCAAAGGTTTGTTTGGTTTCCACCAAATATTGTGCAAAATTCTTCATTGTTTTCCCCTATATGCTATTTAGCATCTTTGTCTAACAAACGCTTGAGTAGTTCGTTTCTGTCCAGCACCATACCCGTTCCAGTCTCCGCATCAGCATCAGGATCTTTGTTCATTTGATCCATGCGCAGTTTCTTGAGTTGCAGGTCAATCATTTTGAGTTTCTTGTTTACTTTGGCATTCTTTGCTGTGATAGCATGTCCAAGCATGCTACTGGCTGTGTTGAATATTTCACTGGCCCATCTGCTGTCCACATTCATGCCAAGATCCATAAGATCGTCGAATGTTTTGGTTGCTTTTTCAGCAAGCTCATCCATTTCACGGTCACTGCTTTCTAAGCCACGTACTTGTGGCAGTGCGGCATTGATTTTGTCCAGTTCACTGAGTGCATTGGTGTACTCAGGAATGTCGTCAGCAGTGCTGACTTCTTGTTTTGGTTCTTCTGTTTCTTCCTGTTGCGGTAGATCAAACAGTTCTTCAAGTTTCTTTGTCATACTGATATTTAACTAAATATACGCAACAAACGGTAATAATATGAGACTTATCTTAGACACCCTCGAACAACTACAAGAAAGTGTAGGCCTAGCAAACAGACAACCCGGAACCAGTTTTAAAAATCCAGCAGGAGAAGAACTGTTTTTCCAGAGTGTTGACTTTTATCCCGATGGCGGTGGAGAATACAAAGACACTGACGAAATGTTATCTGCTGTTGAGCTGTTATCCAGTAGGATAGGCATACAGCCTACAGACATTGAATGGATGAATACTAGCACCGCACAAAGCCGGGCATTTGGTCTTGCACACTTTGTTGATGCTGAGAACAAGGATGTGTACATGGGCAGATACATGCAGAAGATCAGTCCAATCAAAGTACAAAACAGTTTTCCAAACGTAGGTTTGCCAGGTGGCTACAGATTACAAACTGCTGTGGCTCAAAAAGAAGCCGCAGGGTACAAGCCAACTGATGTGTTAACCAAGTTAGATGATCTGCGTCCAGAAGAAGTGGCACAACAAATTGTTGCCAAGTTTGGTGAGGATAGTGATGAGGCTCGTGCAGTAGCAATCTTTATGGCGGAAGATTTTCCAATGAGTATTCCACAAGGTGATATGATTTACACAGCATTCACCAACTACTTTTGTGAACTGCTTCAGCCAATGGCGTTGGTCATGGGTAAAAAGTTAGGCAACGAAGCAGATGCTCGTAAAGCAGAATCAGAGTTTTTAAGTGAAGGCGGATTCTCAAGTTGCACTATCAGTTATGGTGCTACAAAAACAGGTGGACTCACTGACAGCGTACTGATTAACAGTGCCGGCCAAACCATGGGTGTTAGCAGTAAAGCAGAAGGTGGTGCCAAGGCCAGTGCGAAAAACCTAAAGGACAAGATTGTAGAAATGCAAAAGAGTCCAGAGGGCAAGCAGGTACTAGAGCGTCACAAAGAAACAGTAAGTGTAATTGAAACAGTCACTGAAGGTAGTACACCAGGACCACTAAACATGGGTGTTATTGCAGGTATCATTACTCCAGAAGAGAAAGAGCAAATCCTTGCTATTAAGAATGTCCCTCCTGGAGAAGAAGTGTTAGGCAACGGTAGACTCAGTGACAAACTCGAAGACATGTATCGTGGCAGAAAGGCTCGTGATCCAAGTGTGGTTATACCATTCTTCCATATTCGTGCAGTTATTGCAAACATGGTTGCAAAGTATGTGAATGAAAACACAGACTTCAGTGAAGCAGCCGCTGAGATACTCAACTGGGGTGCGTTCATACAACTTAACACCACAGGATCTAGTGCCAATGGCGAAATAAAACTTAATCCTTTTGACACCATATATCCTAGCAAAGCAATTACCAGTGTGCAACTGAGTGCAGACAAAACATTCTACAGCACAGGTAGCAAGGGTAACTTTGTGTTCAAGATTGGACTTAATGGTGGTACTGTGCCCGATGACGATACAGAAGTAACAAAGGTAGATACCAAGCCTGATGTGGATATTACAAAACAGCGTAGTGATATAAAAGCGGCTCCTACTGCAAGTTCTGAACCTTTGGACGATAAGGCACTGGGAAGAAAGCGTAGGAATTAACGACGGCGTTTACTTCCGCCTTGTCTAAATATGTCGTCTTCTGTGATGACCCTAAACGCTATGCCCTGTTGCTTGCACCAAGCCTGAGCTGCTTCCCACTTTGCATGGTTCACTGCTACTACCGCACGTTGTGCGTTGTTCTGCTTGCTTTCTGCAATGCTTTGACCTTTGGGCTTGATTTCTATAAGTTCTGTTACAACACGATTGTTTCTGTTGCGATACTGTATTAGAAAGTCAGGCACATAGGTTGTGCGTTGTCCTTTGATGGGATTGTAGTACGGTATGCGTACACTTTCACTAGCCCACTTTACAATGTGTTCATTCATGTCGCAGAATCTCATAAAAGCGTGTTCCCAACCACTGCGATATCTTGGACTGCCGGTTCCCACATATTTCTGTGGATTCATTATTGTGTACAATCCGTTGGCAAACTTTTTCATTCTACTACATTTCTGGCTGCATTGATATTTGGTGTTATCGTTGTGTTTACACCAATCAATGTACTATTACTTCTTATATTGTTTAGATAATAACTGAACAATTTGGTTACACTAATAGTATCCTGTCCTTTGATTTCTTCAAATAGACCTTCTACCGTGGTGTTACTGTTTGCAGCAATTTGAAACATTGTATATGTAAAGTTTCTTGCTATTGCTTCATTTGAAAACGCTTTGTTGAAATAGCTGAATATCACATCATAGGTATTTGCATCAGCAGGAGGACGACTCTGGAGATTGTAAAAATCTTCAAATGCTCTTGCGGTGGGATCAACTTTAGGATTTGGGTAATTTACACTAGGCATATTTTATTGTCCTGTATCTGGCACTGCTGTGATTTTTGGGTAAACATATGGTGTTGTTATTCCATTGTCACTGTTTGGTTTTGCATTAGTATCAGGACTAACTTGCTGTCCACTTGGAGTAATCAATGGCTGATTGGTATTGGTACTTCCTGCTACCACTGGAGCTGATTCTTCTTGGCTTAGAGGATAAGGTTGTTGTCCATTATTATAAATTGGAACAGCGGTTTGCGTTTGTGTATTTGCAGTGCTTGTGGCCACAGGCAAATCTGTTGCTGCCTTAGGTGTTGACACTGTACTGCCTTCAGGAATGGCCGCAATTCCTGTACCTACACCGCCTACAACTGAAGAATTAGCACCAGCAGATGGACTCTTCAAAAAGTCAGTGACTGTACTTGTAGGAGTATTTACTACACTTTGCCCAACTTTGGTAATTTGACCTAATAGAACATCTGTAACTATTTGCTTGCCTTCTTCTTTTGCGACTGATTTGAGTTTTCCGCCCTTAAAGGTTTCGTATGCAGTTCCAGCCTTTTGTACTGCACCAATAAGTCCGCCTACAGTTCCTGCATTTAAATCTTTGTATATTCCGCCAATAACATCTATCAATCCACCTTGTCCTAAAATTGTTGCTACACTTCCTGGTCGATATAGATCACTCTTTCTACGATCATAATGTGCTCCATCACCAAAGCCTGGAACTCCTTTACTGCTACCACTTGGTCCATCAAGTGGCGGAACACTGCCTTCATAATACTTTACAGTTTCATAACCAATGGTCATGGTATTTTGCATAATGCCATCACCCTCAGCATAATCGTATGTATCATGTTCAAAATTGGTGATCAAAGGATTTATTAGAACATAAGCAGCAAAACGTTGTTGGTTGAATCCAAAAACTGTAATATCTCTAAAGAATGCAGGTTTGCCATTTGTAAAAGGATCTAAATTTTGACTTTTATCAGAGTACGCTTCGCCTACATAACCCCAATCATTTGCTTCACGTGTCTGGGCATAGATGTCGCGATCATTGTACGCAAAACGATCTGGATTGCCTGTGCCACGATCTCCCATAACTCCATTTGTAGAACCAGGATTCCAATAGTTTTGACTTGGGTCTTTGTAATAATAACTGTAGTAGTTGTACCAAAGATTTCTTACATAATCCCCAGCATCGTCATGGAAAGCAAGTTGTACTGGTTCGTAGTTTATCATTGATTGTACAAGTCTTTTTCGATTGTATTGATTTAAGGTATCAACAGTGAACCGATACTTTGGGAGTTGTACATTTTTTACTGTAAGGCTGATAATGTTTGAATCTGCACGATTACCAAACACTTCCGCCAGTCCAGGGATTTCTTGATAGTTGATGTTAAAGAAAGTGTGGAAGAGGAACTTTTGTCTAGGGGCAAGTTCATAGCCGTTCGATCTAAACGTTTTACTTGCGTGAGTGTAGTCACGTAGGGTATCGCCTCCAAGAAACCCCTTTAAAAAGTCCTCTCCAAATGACATGATTAGCCTGTTACAACGTCACCTACTGTTCTGCCAACCGTAGCACCTACTCCAGTGCCAATTGGTGTTTGTAGAGCGTTGTCATAACGTAGTGTTAACGCAATAGTGACTGGGTTGTCATCGTTGTAATCAACACCACCGTAATCTACCTGGCTCAAGTAACAACCATACAGTTCCCAAGTTTCGAGCACTGTTGGTACGCTTGCACCATTTCCGCCATCTAGTATTTCGCAACGAGTAATAAACTTATAATCGATGCCACTAGCAGCACTTGCTTGTTCTGCAAAATCAACTTGCTTCTGTAGTTGTTCGCCAACTAGTTTTGCTACTTCTCCGCCAGCGTCATCACGTAGATTGCAGGTTACTGCTTGCCACTCATGACGTCCAGCTAGATAAATTCTGCTGTTGTAAACTGGAAGAGTAATTTCTCCAAATTGTACAGTTGGACGTGTGAAGTCCATTACTTGCTTTGTAAGTTCTGTCCGTGGTGAACTTACACCAAAATTTTCAAATGTTACGCGGAAGCGAAACTTGAGTTTTGGCATTAACAGACCTTGGGTGGGATTGCTTTGATCACTAGCCAGTGGTACTGTCATTTTTGTTAAAGATGATACGGCCATTTCGTTCTCCTATTATAATGTTATTTATCAAAAACTCAAACCAAAAAAAAATGGGGCCGTAGCCCCATTTTTAAACACTCTTGGTGTTTTACACAGCGCCTGAAGCTGCAATGTTTCCTGCGGCTATTTCGCCAGTGTTCTTGATACGAACTGGAATGTAGATAAATTCTACAGCCTTAACTGGTTCAATTGCAATGTCTACATACAGTTCGTTTCTGTCGATACGAGCTGGTGTGTTGTTGCTTTCATCGCACACTACAAGGTAATCATAGATACCACGCTTGGCAACCAAATCATTCATTAATCCTTCGATTGACTCTTTGATTTCGTTACGAGTTATTGTGTCGTTAGGTTCAAACACAAAGTTCTTACCAATTGTTTCAAGACGTCCTCTAATGAATGCAATAAGTCTAGCAACGTTGATTCGATCAAGTGCGCTATCAACGCTTGTGCTTGTCTTATTACCATAGTTTAGGATACCTGTTCCTGGGAAGAAGGTAATTGGGTTAATGTCATTTTCGTAGAGTGTGTCTCTCAATCCTTGACGAATTGCAGTTGACGTAAACTCACCTGTTGATGCATTAATATAACCCAACTGACTTGCGTTATCTACCGTACCTCTGCGTACACCAGCTGGTGCTAACCATGGGAAGCTCACATCGTCGCTTCTTACAATAGTTCTTAGCATCATGTGACTTGGAGGTACAACCACTGTGCTTCCACTTAGGTCTGTTGTTTGCGCACTTGGGTAGAAAATACCACAATATGCATCATGTGTAACAAGTCCTTCTTCGCCGTCAGAAGCAGCTCCATCAGCGTTTGTGGCCCAGTTTACAATAGCAGTGCCAGTATCTGCAAGTCTCATTGGTGTATCACCAATAACAAACGCAGTATTGTCTCTATCATTGTTAAGCGAAACCATATTACCCATAAGTTCTGGATATCCAGGAGTACAAATCAAAGTAAATGCACGTTGCTCTTCACGTAGCTCTTGGCTTCCGTCGATAGCACTCTTCATTGCGGCAACAACCAATGCACGTTGTGCTTTACGTCCCATATTTGGACTTCCGTCATTGTTCAAGCCACTAGCAGTGACCCAAGCATCTTTCTGCGTTGGAAGTGAATCATCTGGGAAATCAGTTGCATTAAAGTAGTTTATTTGGAAACTCTTTACGTTGAATCCACTACGACGTAGGTTAAACAACAAAATACCTTCTGGATATAATGTAGCATCTGGTGCATCAATATCAGTATAACTGCTAGTCAACAAAGTCTTGATAGTTGGAATATCATCAGTAATTGGATCTGTTGTTCCGTTGCCTGCCCAACGAGCATCAGCAAATAACACACCGTCTTGTGTGGTTTGATCTGAGTTGGACAATGTTACCCATGAATCAGTGCCTTCTACACTTTGCCAACGTTTGATAATTGGATAATTTTCAAGATCACTTGTGTCAATCCAAATATCACCATAAACCAGTGCTGATTCATCACTTTGTTTTGTTGGTTCAGTAGCACTTACAATAGGTCCGTTTGGAGAACAGTTGCTCAAATTAAAGCCGCGAACATCGTTGGTTACTGTTTGGTATCCTACCCATGCTCCACCACTTTGAATCATGATGTCAACTTGGTCAGTTGCACTGTAATACCAATATGTTCCTTCTGTTGGATCTGTGCTTGGTGCTGTACCGCTTGCTGTGTAGCTATCAGTGCCGCCTAAAGCAATCCAGTTACTTAAAACGTACTGATTAGTATCAGTAACACCATTTGTCCATCCGTTACGAACGCCAGTTACAGTGGTATTAATACCTGCGTCTGCAACAGGAGTACCACTTGTGTCTTCCAATACAATCACACCACCTTGTGTATGTGAAATTTGAATAGCTCCACTTGATGTAACGGCACATGTTGTATTCGCAACGTTTGCCGCAGTAAATGCTTCAGCAAAATCAGCGGCTGTTGTGCCACCTAGTGTTGCAGTAACAGCAGTTGTTAGTGATGTACTGTTCTTGGCACTTGCTCGGATGGTAAATGTTTCAAGACTTGTGAATGTAGGACTTGTGTCGTCACCAGTAATAATAGTTGCACCAGTTGCAAGTCTTTCGAATAGTTTGTATGTAAATGTTTCATTCTCTGTAACGTCATACTTTGCATATACGCTTTCTGCGGCAATTGCCGAACCACCATTTGAAGGATCAAGGAACTTGTTTGCGCTTTGATCATTTTCATAAGATGGAACAGTTACAGTGTTAAACAAACCTGTTGCCGAATCATACTGTTTAACGACAAGATTTGCACCAAGGTTTACATTGGTTGTTTTACCCCATACACTTCCAGTTGGATGTGGCTGGCTATCAGTTGTTCTCCACTGTGGGTTAGTGTAGTGTGGGCTTTGCTGTACCAATGGTGCATAATAAATGCGAGGTGTAATCCCTACATCAGTAAGAATTGTACCTGTTCCAGTAGTAATATCAACAATACCGTTACCATCATTAGTTGACCCATCGTTGGTAGCATTTCCGTTGATGTAAATGTAAAGTTTACCGCTTACTGCCTTACCAAATACACCTGTAATTCCTGCATCGTTAATATCAATTGCTAGGCTTGCAACTGTTGTACCAGTTGCTGTAACAAGTGTGTCGTTCAGGTAAATGCTGTGACCAATAGTAATAGTTGGGTTAGTTTCTGTACCAGTAGCAGTTGGCCAACTAAGTTTCCAACTATCGCTTCCTGCTTGTACCCAAGTGTTTGCGGCTACTTGTTCAGTATCTCCAGCAGTTGCAGTAGTGGTCAACCCTGAGCTCTTAAAATACAAAGGATTATTTACATTTGTTGCAACAACTGCATAATCGCCAATACTTCCAATACTTGCTTTAGGCACACCACCTGTAAGATCTGATGTGCTAGTAATTACCGTAGGGACTTTGTTGGTGAAAACATTGGTTGACGAGCTCCACTCAAACACACCCCATGTTGTTTCGTCTGTGTCCATCCACCATGCACCATCAGTTGCTGCACCAGTTGGACGAGTAAGACTTGCAGTAAGTTCTGCAAGATCAATGTTAGCTCTTTGTACATAAGCTCTGTTGCTCACTCCAAGAACTGAATAGGCGGCTAACAATCCGTATTCATTGAGTTCATAACCATTGATCTGTGTACCTGCTGAAGTACTATAGAAGAATGGATTACCAAACGTTGCTGACAAGTCTCTCTGGCTTGTAATAAGGTAGACGTCATTTGCGTTGGCTGCTGTGGTACCAGCGGCAGTGCCGGTGCCACTTCCGCTCACCTTGTTTTCTGCTGTTGCAATCAAGATGTACGGTACTGTATTTGTTGCGGCTGGTAGATAGTTACTCTCGTCAACTACGGTAACTTCTACGCCTGGTGATACTAGTGCCATAATTTTTTCCTTTGTAAAAATTCTTACAAATATTTATCGTATCCTCCGAAATAATTACGGTTACACTGCCCTTTGCAAAGGTATAAGTAAGTGTATGAAAAGACCGCTTTGTATAGCCTGTAATCGCAATTTAGCCGCAGTGAATTACATCAAAGAAGAAGTAGTACATTATCGCACTAGATGTGATAGTTGTATACGAAAGAATCGACATGAAAAAGTTGCTACACCAAGATGGGCATTATCAGGTTACCAGAAAAAAATGACTTGCGATCGTTGCGGATTTAGAGCAAAAAGTGGCGGACAAATACTTGTCTACCACTTAGACGGTAACCTATCTAACAGCAACTTGTTAAACTTAAAAAGTGTTTGTCTAAATTGCAGTGTTGAGGTTATAAGATTAGACTTACCTTGGAAGGTGGGAGATCTCAGCGAAGATTAGCGTTCGTGTAGATCATGAACATACAGTTCAATCAATGCATAGTGCAAAACCTTCATTAAATCTTTGCGATTGTATCCGTCTTTCTTGCCGTAGCGTTGGGCATACTTCATCACATTACCAATACAAAAACCATCTCCATGACCTGCATCAATGATAAACTCTGTAGCTTGGTACTTGTTTAGGCTGTAGTGTTCGCCATAGGTTGCATCTACATACTGTTGGAACTCTTTGATCAGTTCGCCTTCGTTATACTTGTAGTTGATTTTGCTCATTTAATTTTCGTCACTCCTAGGTGTTTCAGTGTTGCTTGCAGTTTCAGTATCTGTTGCTGACAGTCATCCAATGCGTGATGGCTCACAGGTTGTTTGGGCAAATCTGGCCATAAACTGTAAACTGTTCTTGCATCACGTACCTTGTAATACTTCCAAGGCAGGCTCATGTCGTAGCTTTTGTATGCATGTTCAATGATGTTCATATCAAAGGTTGGGCCATTTGCCCACACAAAGTCGCTGTTCCAAATAATTGGATGCATTTCTTCAAGTGCTTGCTTGAGGCTTATACGACCATCTTCGGCAAAGGCTTCTTCTCTTGCCTCAGGCGGTTGGTTTGCCCACCATTGTAGTGTACCATCTTCAATATTGCGGTCAGGCTGGCTGTCAGGATCAATGCGAGCATAGTAGTGTCTATCATACCAGCCGTCAGCAAACGGATCAAAGGTTTGCATTGCAATCGTAAGGATACAAGCACTTGGGCCAGTGCCTATAGTTTCAATATCAATCATTATATCAGCCATACAGAAAGTATAAGGCTAAGAATCTATTTTGTCAACTTTTTTGGTTTACTTGGTTTCTTTGTGCTCTTGCTTACCATGCGTACTATTTTGGTCTTCGGAGAAGATTGTTGTTTTTTAGTAAGGGCATTTAAACGAGCAAGAATTTTACTTGCAGGATTTACACGTTTTGTTTTCTTTGCTTTCCGAGCTTGACGTACTTTTGTAGTTGCACGAGTGCGTTTCATACGAGCAGCTTTTTCAATATCTTTTGGTGTGCTACAAACCTTAGGATCTGGCACAATGCGTCCGGCTTTAGGGCCACTAGCACAACGATACTTTAACTTGATTTGTTTGCCACTTCGGCTCCAGATCATCTTGTGTTCGTCGAGTTGGTCCTCGAACAATTGATTTAGATCGTCTAAGTAAAATACACCGTAACGACCGCGACGTTTTTCAAACTCCCATGTGTTGTCATCCATTTCATAACCGTCCCAAGCGCCATCATCTAGAATAGCGATTGCTTCTGATGGATCTGTTTGATTAATCCAAAGCTCTACATCATTGGTTTTTTTAACCAACTTGTATCCGGTTGTATCAACCTTACCAGCTTCAACTACAAACTCTTCGAAACGCATTATCCAATTACCCAAGTAAGTGGCTGTGATCCATCTACAAAGTTTTTAAGGTCTTCAATCTTTGCATCCATAATTGATTGTCCTTCTGCCTTCATTGCCGCGCCGTTAAGCGACGTTCCTGATTGAGGTCCAGCAATAGTTGCAAATTTTTCACGAGCTTCACCAATAATAACTTTACAGGCACCAACCATATAATCCTTGAACCACTGACTAGTGCTTACATCAGTGAGCAGGTGTATTTCAGGACGTAGATTGTAGGTCCAAAGCAGAACTGTTTCGCCAGTTCCACGTACATCGCGAATCAATTGAAGTTGTTTAGTAGCAGGGTTGAACGTATAGTTTACAAATCCACCGAACATCCTGGCAGCAAGTTCAACATATTGTGTATAAAAATCATATGATGCTAGACCGCCAGCATAGTTGTAATTTAAAAGATATGTATTAAGGGTTGCACTGCTAAAAGGATCAAAACTTGTGCTATATGGCCCTTGCATGTTACCAATGGTACGCCTGAAGATCTGCCTTACACTTTGTATTTCTTGTGGTAATGTATAGATGTGTTGGTCTTCTACCAATTCAAGAAAAGCATAGCTTTCTTCATAGGCATTTGTAGCACGTTGTCTATAAATGCCTAGCGTTTTTTGATATGCAGCTTCATAATGTTCAGGGTCGAGTTCAATATCAATGATACCGTCACCTAACTGATAGCGCACATAGTCAATGGTGTTGTTTTTTAAACCTTCTAGTGTTGTTTGATCTGACATACAAGAGCGTCCTTTCCGCTCTTGTATTTATTTTAATGTGCCTTTAAGATGATGATATGTTCGTTGCCACGACCGTTAAATTTGATGTCCATAGCCTTGATGTCATTGAAGTTCTTACGAGCCGCAGGCTTGCCTACACCTGTTATAAGTTTTATTTGCTCTGCTGGTTTACGCAGTGTTTTCATAACAGTTTTAGCAGTGTCGAGGCCAACAATACTACTTCCTTTAACTGTAAACACTTTAGAGTATTCATCTGCTACAACATGAATCAGTTTACGAGTCTTGGTGTTGTACAACCATGCTTCGCTAGCATCCACAAGTTTAGTTGGACTCTCGCTTTTAAGGTTAAGTTCTGCAAATTCCTTGCAGAACTTGAATGTTTTAACCAACTGTGCAGGTGTTTTCTTCTTGATTGCTCTCGGCTTGCGAGTTGCTTTCTTCAGCTGTATATAGTTGTCGCAGTCTGCTACACTCTGCTCTAAGAACTTGATAAAGTTACGCACCTGGATTTTGCCAAGATGGCTATACCCTTCTTTTAATTGATCACACTTGCCCTCTTGTACTTCCTGCATTTCTTCCAACATAAACTGCAATGGATTGCGAATGATATCAATAGCTTGTGCAGGTGCTTCATGGATACGAAGTTGTTCCATTACACTAAACTTTTCGGGGTTTTTGTATTCACCCTCTACAAAGTCGTCGATAACTTGTTCAACATACCCGCCAATGGTTGCGGCCTTGTCACGCATATAGTCTTGAACACTTCGTTGGGGCTTTTTATCTTCTGCTTTTGCCTCTTCTTCTTTGGCTGGACGAATTTTTCTCAACACAGAATCAATATTGTCTTTAAGACTTTCACTAACAGGGCGAATATCGCCTACTGTACCTTCAAGGCTTTGCCAATATTCAGGGTGTTCGGGATGTAAGTCTGGCATACCTTTACGCAAACAAACAGCATAGATGATGCTAGAACTTAATCCGTCTGACCCAACAGTTTTAATATCACGGATTTGATCAGCTTTGTAGCCAATGTCTTTCATCCAAAGATATAAGTCTTTAATCAAGTCTGAAATCTTGTAAGTTTCATAATAATAACGCACGGCCATGTTACGGAAGGCATGGAACTCTGCTCCGCTCATATCTAGTGCGCCTTCAAAACTAGGATCTAGTTGTGCGCCTTTGGGTTTGCGTGTTGCCTTTTTTACCGCCATGTATCTACTCCTGTCATTCAACTTTTACATAGTAATGTAGTTTTTAGTTTAGGTCAACCTAAAATTTTTCTAGCCAAAATGCAAAAAAAGGTTGACCTGTAGGCTAGTTGTGCTATTATATATGTATAGGTTAACAAAACGGAGCTAGAACGTTATGTCAAACACTAAAGCAATTATCCCAACTCGCGAAGAACTTTGTGACTACATTTATTATCGTCACAAGGATGCTTATGGCGTTAAAGGTCGTTTTTACGACTTCGATGCTATGAGCTATGCGGAGCTTGAAGCAGAGGCGGTCCGTCTCGACGAGGCTGCTATTGAGCAAGAAGCTCATGAACGCCGCTGTGATGCTGAGGCTATCATAGAGTTCCGTGCAAATATCCGCCGTGTGCGTGACATTTGCGGTTGTGACCGTGATAGCGCAATTCGGTACATGCTGGACGAATTCCGTGGCGAGTATGACGCAGGGTACGTTTGTTTTGTACTGCGTCTTCCTTACAGCATGGAGAAGTACATTGAGCCTCGCTTGGCGGAGCTCAATGACAGTGCTCCTGAAGAGGAGTTTGTTGAAGCGTATGATGACCTGGAGGTGGCGGCATGATCCGTTTTTGGTTGGTGGATAAGGACGGTAATGTTGTATTCAACACCGTCGACAAGCAGGAAGCATATGAGTATCAGAACCGGCGTCGCCCAGACACGGTACTGAAGATGGTGCGTGTATGAAAGAAGCATTCTTAGACGCAGTTATGATGCTGTGTTGGTTTCAGTTTGTGCTACTTGTAGCATTTAGATTCTTTCACAACGTTCCGCATCCTGCATTTTTGCTTGCAACAGCATGCGCAGGCATTGGATTTGTACTACTGGTACGCAAGGTACGCAAAAGCATTTATGCATAGGTAGACAAAGCGGTAAATACAGCTAAAGGATTAGCTGATGCCGCGTTTGTCACTGTACAGCCCTCAAAGGCGTAACGATTACAAATTTTTAGATAGAACCATTGCCGAAATGTATCAAGTCGGCGGTGTTGACATGTATATTCACAAATATCTTGGACCAATTCCACACGGAGATGATTCAAGCAGTGAAAACAGTGGAACACAAGATGCAACACAACCTGCTTACAGCAGTGAAAATCCATTGTTTATTGAAGACCTGTTTTTGCTAGAAAACCGTGACAGAGCATACAGCCAAGACATTTACCAAATGCGAGGCGTGTACAACCAGCAAGATATTGATTTTGATCTTACACAATTTGGGTTGTTTTTAGCAAACGACACATTGTTTATTACGTTCCACTATAACAACATGATTGACACCATTGGTAGAAAACTTATGAGTGGTGATGTTTTAGAACTTCCAAACTTACGAGATTTTCATCCATTAGATGCAAGTATACCAAAGGCAATTCCAAAATACTACGTGATTCAAGATGGTGCGTTTGGCAGTGAAGGATTCAGTCAAACTTGGTTACCTCATCTATGGCGTGTAAAAGCAACTCCTTTAGTAGGTGCTCAAGAATACAATGACATTCTTAACAAGCCATTTGCAACGGATAATATATGGGATAATGGTAACTTCTATCCCAAGAATAGCATTGTGCTAGATGGTGCTACTTACTATCAAGCTCTTATTGACGTGCCAGTGGGCACTGAAATTACAAATACAACCTACTGGAGTGTGTATACTCCACTTAGCGAGCTAGCAACATTTGGCACAGTTACCAAAGATAGAGAACTTAACGATGCAATTATTACACAAGCAGAGTTTGAAGTTCCTGAAAGTGGTTACAACACACAAAAATTCTACATTCAACCAACCAACGAGGATGGCACACCAGCAGATCCTGCAGGTTATGATGCAAGTCAAACTGACATCACAGTTGATACAACAAATATTGATGTAGATCAACAACCAGTTAGTCCACGAGCAAATGGATACACAGTTGGTTACTTAACTGGAGATGGAATAGCACCCAATGGTTTAAATGTTACACCAGGTGTTAGTTTCCCATCAAATCCAGCAGAAGGAGATTTTGCATTGCGTTTAGACTACTTCCCAAATCGCTTGTTTAGATTCAATGGAGGACGTTGGGTGAAAATTGAAGACGATGTTAGAACTGATCTTACACACGGACCAGCTGACCAAACACAACGTAGTTTGTTTGTTAATAACACAAACGAAACTGCAACAGAGGATAGAGGCAATATACCTGAACGTCAAGCCTTGAGTAAGTTGCTTAAACCAGAGGCAGATAATTAATGACTCAACAGTTTTTCTATGATGATCAGATACGAAGATTCTTACTTCAATTTACAAGAGTATTTTCTGGGTTTCAGGTAGAATATGGTCGTGATGCAGAAGGCACAAAGACACTATATGGTGTGCCTGTACGTTACGGTGACAGTACTCGACAAGCACAAACTGTGTTGCAAAACAACAGTGCTAACAGTTTGCCAAGCACACCGTTGATTACATTTTATGTAACACAACTTGAATATGCTCGAGCAAGAATACAAGATCCAACCTTTGTTAATAAAACCAGTGTTAGACAACGAGTTTGGGATCCTGTAACTGAAAGTTATGAAACAACACAAGGAAATGCATTCACAATCGAGCGTTTAATGCCAGTGCCTTATGATTTAGAAGTCACTTGCGACATTTGGACTAGTAACACAAATCAAAAACTTCAACTGCTAGAACAAATTTTGACATTGTTTAATCCTAGTCTTGAACTGCAAAGCACAGACAACTTTTTAGATTGGACAAGTTTAAGTTACATTGAACTACGTCGTACAAATTGGTCGTCAAGAACAATCCCAATGGGTACAGACGATTCTATTGACATAGCAACACTGGTTTTCAGAATGCCAATTTGGATATCACCTCCTGCAAAAGTTAAGAAACTTGGCGTGGTACAAAAAATTGTTGCTAGTGTGTTTGATGCTCAAGGCGACTATAACAATGCGATATACGACAACGATCTTCTACTAGGTACAAGACAAAAATTTACTCCATTTGATTACAACGTTTTGTTGCTAGGTAACCAACTTCAGGTGCTTAAACCATCTGCTGTTGTACCTGGACTTGACGGTGTTGATGTACCTACACAACCATCAAGCAACTTGCTGTGGCACACTGTTATTGATTCATATGGTGAATTACGCAATGGTATTAGTCAGATTAGGTTAACTAATCAGTTTGATGACTCTGAAATTATAGGCACCGTGGCATACCATCCAAGCGATGATAGATTTTTGCTGTTTACTGTAGACGCAGATACTATCCCAACAAATACACTTGGTGCAATTACTGCTATTGTAGACCCATTGAGAAAAGGGCCTGGTGCTGGATTACCAGCGGCTGCTTCCGGACAAAGATATTTGTTTATTGAAGCAACCGGTACAGTTGATGATGGAAATGCTGAAGCATGGCGAGGTGTAGATGGACCAACAGGAACTCCATTGGTTGCAAAAGCAAATGATATTGTAGAATATGATGGGCAACGGTGGAATGTTGTTTTTGATAGTAGTAATCTAAGTGACACACAGTATGTTACAAACACAACCACTGGTTTACAGTATCGTTGGTCTGGAGGCGAGTGGTTAAAGAGCATTGATGGTGTATATGTTGGCGGTGAATGGAGTTTTGTTCCATGATCGACGCTGTAGGAGTTTGGTTTTACAGCGTTAAAACAGATAGATATCTTTACCTACTTCGTAACGATAAAAAGAATCCAAATACATGGGGATTAGCCGGCGGCAAATCTGAATCATCAGAAACATTGTATGATACCATACACAGAGAATGCAACGAAGAGCTTGGCTACTTTCCTGAATATATAAAACTCGTACCTATAGAAAAATACACAAGTCCTGATAACAAATTCTGTTATCATACATTTTTTTGTGTAGTTGCAGATGAATTCACGCCAAATTTAAATGAAGAACATGACGGTTATTGCTGGATCAAAAGTGGCATATGGCCAAAGCCTTTACACCCTGGACTTTATAGCACAGTAAAATTTGATGAAGTAATGAATAAAATACAGACAGTTCAGAACAATATCTAATCAGCAGCATCAAAGAAGAACATGTGCCATAGTCTTGCGTTTTCAGCATTGTATCCAAAGTAACCTTGAGCCGCGTGTATTTGCCCGCCATCAAAAAGCACTAGTCTGTTGAACACATTTGCGTACACATCCATTTGTTCATAAGGTGTTCCATCTATAAAACAATTTTGATCGAATGCATCCATTATATTAGGATCGCTTTTGTGATATACTTTGCTTTTCTTATGACGATATGTTCCTGTCCCGCACTCAGGAGGAGCATCGGGTGATAGATAAATCATACCAGCCCATCGCTGTAGGTCATTGTGCCAAACCAGTGGATCGCCGGCTTTGTTCCACTGAAATCTACCATTCATACCATACTCTTCCCATTTTATAATTGGCGATCCAAGTATTTCTTGGAAGGCTTCTTTGATTCCAGGAAACAAAAACTGCTCAGTGGTGCGTCTGCCGATGTAGTATTCGTTTTCTACAAACTCCTGCTGTAGTGCATACTCACGTACAGCCATGGGATCATAATAAAAGTTGTCCACAACAATAGCACGTTTGTTTTTCTTTTCGTAGTTTGGTGCAAAACGTAGGCTTTGTATCATACTCCGTACTCTTCACGTTCCTTTTGAATAAATGGGTGATCTAAACGCACAGCGTTCTCACAGTATTTACAAAGATCAAACACACTGTATGGCTTAGGTACAACGTCAACATAGTCTTGTTCGTACAAGTTTCCTGTTATTTCAGCAAGTCCGTAGTCCATACAACACAAACTTACATCTCCGTTAGGTAACAATATATTGTGATACAATCTTTCATCACAGCCACATGTCATTGTAACATCACCATGGAACACACTGTTAAACTTGTTGTTAAGCAGTTCTGGTTTCAGTATGGTTTCGCCGATTAAGTTTCCTGCTCTACTCCACATGTTGTAACTAGGAGCACTAGGAAACACATGACGTACATCTTCGTGAACATCTCCAGCCATTACCATTGTGGTAAAGTTTTGTATTTCGTGCTGTATCTTGCCCATGTGTTCAATGAACTCAACATACTTTTTAGTAATAGGATGTTTTGCTTTGCGTTCTTGATCAGGCAAGTGTAAGGTAAAGTTACCGTTTGGAGCACCCGCAAATGGAATGTGCTTGATGCGCTCAATGTCCTCAATGCTCATGCCAACGCCAGTTGTAAAGATACTCACAGGGTGTCCTGTATCATGTGCATACAGTACCATTTCTGTACACTCACTGTGCATCCAGGGCTCAACAAAACCTGCAAAGGTAATACGCACATCCTGTGGTATTTTGTCTACTGCTCGCTTATAATCGTCAAGACTCATCCTACGCTCACCAGTGTAAACTTTTGTGAGTGTACGTTGTGGACAAAACACACAATCAACTACACAACCTTTTTCTGGAATGATTGTGGTAATTTCCATCGTAGGAGCAATACTTGCCTTCCATGGTTCTGCTGTGTAATCTGTAGCAATCACAGCAGGTGCTTCTGGAGCACTCAGTCCTTTAGCGTCAACAAACTTTTCTACGTGTTGCTGATTTGGAGTAGTTTTTCTGTTATCAATATAAATTGTAATGGTTCTGTAGTAGTCTATAAACCAATCAGTCCACAAATCATGCTTAATATCAACTTCGTCAAAACTGTACACTTCGTGATTTGGGAACTCCTTAAGATATGTATCACGGAAGTGTCTAAACTTTGCTTCAAGGTTAGGATCGGTTAAATGCCACTCGCCTACAATGTAATCTACATTGTCTTTGACCCACTGCATGTTTTCGTCATTAAAGACGCTGTATTCTCCGCCTTCGCAATCAATTTTAAAGAAGTTGATGCGTTTAATGTTATTGTCTTCCACAAAAGAATCCCAACGCATAGTTCGCACTGGCTTTGCGTTTGCTTCTTCTTGTGTTTCTACAAAATTTTCGTTAAACAGACCTCTTTGTATTTCAATACCATTCTTATCGCCTATTGCTTTGTTAATATGAAAAACTCCAGGGTATGAAGTATTCTTCTTAAGAGTGTCATACAAAGGCAAATGAGGCTCAAAACAGTATACTCGACTAGGATTTTGATCCTTAATGCGATAGGTGAATGGGCCGCAACTTGCACCCATATCAACAACTACATCTCCGGGTTTTACGTCTACGAATTTTTGATACACATTATTGTGGAAAACTTCTCTTTCCACAATCTCCTTAAACCATTCATTTTGTGCTGCTGGCCCCCAATTGAACTCCTGCCATCTGTTACCGCTCATTCCTGCAATTCTCTCATAGTTGTCGATTGTAACCTTACGATAATGATCATCTAAATCATAGTTATCTAATAAATCTCGGAAAATGTTTTTAGCATCTTCACATAATCCGCACCACCAGGCACAATGTGCTTGTTGAAAAACAACCGCATATTTGCCTGGAAAATCTACATCTGTTCTTAGAGTTGGACCATCAAAATCACAAACTTCTAAGGCTTGACACATAAGCATGTAGCCGTCAAACCATTTTCCTGGTTCATCGCCGGTGGCTTCAATATGCTTACTAAGTTTTAAATAAGCTTCAGGACGGGTAGGAAACAATGCTATTGCATGCTTTAGCATACCCCAAGTGCTTAATCCCCGGCTGCCTTGACTTTCAAAACACATGCTTGCTCGTACTAAACATTCATACTTTAGCAAACGATCATCTGTTCTTTCTGCACATCTGATATAAAAACTTACTGCACTTGCAGTCTGTCCTATACCGTGATAATATACTGCTAACGCCCAATTACGTTCTGGATCGTTGGGATCTTCAATATAAGGATACAATAGATCTAGTAGATCATTTTCTTTATAGGTATCGCTCAGGTTCATAGTTTCCTACTAAAAAGTTTTGTATTGCTTGTTTGCTTATTCTTAGAATATAAGATGCATTGTCTTGCCATCCAAAAGTAATAAGCATATCAGATTCGCTGTAGTCACACATGCCAACACTAAATTCAACATGTCCATTCATGATACTAAAGTCTTTGCTTACATTCACAAGATTAAAGTCATTGTCCCACTTTAAAAACTGATGTCTATAGATTGCATCCTTGCGTCCAACATCACTTTTAAACAAATTTACAGTATGTATCAGTGCAAAATACCCGTCATCCACAGTCATAACCTGTGATCCTCCACGTGGAGCAGCAGTCAACGGTTGCTCTAACTCACTTCTACTAACATAATAAGTTTTGTTGTCATTGATACAGTATCTTACGCACTCTCCAGGATTGCTCCATTTTACAAAGTGAAAAGGTTTGTCAAGTAAAGGCATCCAATTTTTTTCGCAATAACTATCAGGATGTCCTTCTGGCAAGGGAATTCTGTACCTTTCAGTTTCAACAACTTGTGTTTCTTGTATATCAATTTTACTTAACTCCATACGTCCTTCGCCGTGCGGGGTTGTATCTCTTCGCACACCTGTAATCCAAAAATCTCCATCCCAGTTTACTAATCTTGCATCTTCAAGCCCAACGAAATCCCAAAGTGGTTCATATGTGTCAAATTTACTTGTATCAATCTTGTTCCAGCGCGATATTTCAAGGTGTTCGTTGAGCTCAATGTAGTAGTTCCAGGTACGAAGATGAATATCGTTTTCAGGATGAATATATGTTAATGGTCCCCATGGATGTTGAAACAGTTTCTTCTCACTGTGATAAAAAGTATAGTTTACACTGCGGAGAATCACCATAATTTTTCCATTGTGGTTGTACACGCTAGGGTTCATTAGTCCTAGTCCGTTGTGTTCTTCTGAAGGGATAATTAGAGGATGGATACTTCCTCCATTTTCAATAGCGTATTTTACAAAATTTTCCATTTAGTACCTGATGTGTTATACAACATAGTATATAACACATCACGTTCTAGTCAATGAAATTTATGTCCTACCAATTACTACTTCGATGTAGCCTGGCTCGTCGGTGTCTTTGTCTTCTAGACTCTTACCAACCAGTGTTCCTGGTGCTGGGTTATTGTTTACCATTGCATGCCCTGGAATGTCTGAGCTTACAAGGATGTCACCTTTAGCAACAGGTCCTACCACTTTACATGGCACCCGTCCTGTTAGTGCAATAGCAGTAGAATGTAAGTCATCAAGTTCACAATTCATTAGGAATGCAGGATCTGTTGAAACTACCCCAGCAACTTTAGTATCGTTTGCAGTTGTACTTTCAGTAATTTCATTTTCGCCTCCAAACACAACAACAGTGCCTGGCTCGTAGTCAGCATCACCAACATATCTTTCCGCTAAGTCAGCATATTTTGCAGAACTTGCTAAAGTAGTGGTGTTACCAACCGTTAAAGTATCTGTACTTGGACGATAGTAGAAGTTTGTACTTGCTTTAGCAGTTTGTGCTGTGCCTGGTTGTGAAATGAATACAATTTCAAAGTTTGCAACTGTTGTGGTATCGTTAGTGGCATTAATACTGGTACTAGGGCCAGCAATACCTTGGATACCTTGTGTACCAGTTGTACCCTGAGTACCAGTAGTTCCTTGAGAACCAGTTGTACCTTGTGTGCCTGTAGTTCCTTGAGTACCAGTTGTACCTTGTGCTCCTGTTACACCTTGAGTACCTTGAGCACCTGTTGTGCCTTGGGCACCAGTTGCACCTTGTGTGCCTGTTGCACCCTGTGTACCTGTTGTACCTTGTGCTCCTGTTGTACCTTGGGCGCCTGTAATACCTTGGATGCCTTGTGTACCTGTAGTACCTTGTGTACCTGTTGCACCTTGTGTGCCTGTTGCACCTTGTGTGCCTGTAGTTCCTTGAGCACCTGTTACGCCTTGGATGCCTTGTGTTCCTTGGGCGCCAGTAGCACCCTGTGTACCTGTAGTACCTTGGGCACCTGTTACGCCTTGAATGCCTTGAGTACCAGTAGTTCCTTGTGTGCCTGTTGCACCTTGTGTACCTGTAGTTCCTTGAGTACCAGTTGTACCTTGTGCTCCTGTAATACCTTGGATGCCCTGTGTACCTGTAGTACCTTGTGCTCCTGTTGCACCTTGTGTGCCTGTGGTGCCTTGTGTGCCAGTTGTGCCTTGACTACCCGTATCACCTTTGTCACCAGTTCTAGCAAATGTAATAATTAATTCTTCACCAGCACTAAATGATGTTGCTGGTCCGCTAACATAACTACATGATACGTTAAAGTATCCTGTTAGCTCAGTTGCCGCACTGATTGTAAAAATAGCATAGTCAGTTGCGTCTAACTTGTTGCTTACACGGAAGTGACCTTTAATTGTACTTGTAGAATCATCAATTGTGCGTAAGAAACTTTGTATGTCGGTACCACTTTGATCAGTGTCGTCAATGTACATTGCAGTTGCTGAACTGATTGTGGCATTGTTAAACTTGAGTTCTCCAGGTCCTGGGTCACTATTTGATGTATTAGTATCAAAATCATATTCAAATGTAGCACCACCAAAGTTACCTTCGGCACCTTGTGTACCAGTTGTACCTTGTACACCTTGGATACCCTGGATGCCTTGGATGCCTTGTGTGCCTTGAGCACCTGTTACACCTTGAATGCCCTGTGTTCCTTGGGCACCTGTTGTGCCTTGTGTACCTGTAGTGCCTTGGGCACCTGTTACGCCTTGAATTCCTTGGGCACCTGTAGTACCTTGTGCTCCAGTGACACCTTGAATTCCTTGTGTGCCTTGTGCTCCAGTTGTACCTTGTGTACCTGTTGTTCCCTGGGCTCCTGTTACGCCTTGGATGCCTTGTGTACCTTGAGCGCCAGTAGTACCCTGTGTACCTGTTGTGCCTTGTGTGCCTTGAGCGCCAGTTGTACCCTGTATGCCTTGTGTGCCTTGAGCGCCAGTAGTACCCTGTATGCCTTGTGTGCCTTGTGCTCCGGTCCTAGCAAAAGTAATAACACAATCTTCAGTATTGCTCGGAATAGCACCTGATACTGGTGATACTGCAACTTGTAACCATCCTGTGTTGTCAGTAACTGCTCCATCAACGCTTAATATTGCATAAGTTGTATCACTGTTTGTATTACTTTGAATGGTGATCTGTCCACGATCACTGGTAGTAGATGAATCGTCCCATGTAGCTATGTAATCAGAAACATCTGCACCTTCTCTTGTGGTGGCATCAATAGCCATTGCAGTAATAGAACCAAATGTTGCATTGTTTAATCTAAACTTACCAGCACCTGGGTCTGCCATGGTTGTTGTTGTGTCAAAAGTATATCCTAAACCACTTCTGTCACCTTGAGATCCTTGTACGCCTTGGATGCCCTGTGTGCCTTGAGCGCCAGTTGTGCCTTGTGTACCTGTTGTACCTTGGGCACCGGTTACACCTTGAATGCCTTGTGTGCCTTGGGCACCTGTTGTGCCTTGTGTACCTGTAGTTCCTTGAGCGCCTGTTACACCTTGTATTCCTTGTGTTCCTTGTGCGCCAGTAGCACCTTGAGTACCAACAGTACCTTGTGCTCCGGTTGTGCCTTGAGTACCAACAGTACCTTGTGCTCCAGTTGTGCCTTGTGTACCTGTAGTTCCTTGAGCACCAGTTATGCCTTGTATTCCTTGTGTGCCTTGAGCGCCTGTTGTGCCTTGTGCGCCAGTAGCACCCTGGGTACCTGTTGTGCCTTGAGCCCCGGTTGTACCCTGGATACCTTGTGTACCTTGAGCGCCTGTTGTGCCTTGCGCACCGGTAGTACCTTGCAATCCACTTACAGTTGTAGGATCAGTGAATGCAACAGTACCAGCACCATTGGTAGCAAGAACGAAACCGTTTGTACCGTCTGCTGTTGGAAGATTGTATTGGCCTGTAACTGCTAAAGTTGCACCAGTAACAGTGCCAGTTGCACTTAGGTTTCCTGCACTCGCATTTCCTGTTGCAGTAAAGGCACCAGTTATGTCTAATCCACCACTGCTTAATAATGATACTGTGCTACCGCCAATGTTACCGCGAATGTTACCGCCACTTGCAATGACACGCATCTCACTGGTACCGTTTGCAATAGCTGCCGCATCTCCAATGCCAGTTAGTTGACTACCGTCACCAATGAAGTAACCACTTGTAACTTCAATGTTACCAGTGGTGCTTGTAATATTGCCAGTACTTGTTATGCTAGTGTTCGCTGTGACTGTGCCTGCTTCTAAAGCACCCGACCCAAGATCTAAACTACTACCGGTTGCCGCACCAATGTCTGGAGTTGTAAGTGGCGCACTTGCTTTAATACGCAGTGTATCAGCATTGATTTCCAGTGTGCTGTCGTCTACGTTTACACTGAATGTTGTACCTGTGAGTGCTAAACCATCACCTGCACTGTAAACCTGTGTGCTAGCAAATTGTGTATAAGTTAGTTCAGTGACACCGATAATTATCTCACCTGCAGGTGAACTGAGT
>Ga0222719_10001003_pt1 | contig 28002 bp, 41 predicted proteins | sample C33_34DmetaG_FD_165039 | JGI IMG/M metagenome (GOLD analysis project Ga0222719, IMG submission 165039) | Estuarine water microbial communities from San Francisco Bay, California, United States - C33_34D | ecosystem: Environmental > Aquatic > Marine > Unclassified | place: USA: California...
TTGAAGAGTCTTTCCCACGGGCATCTTGCTTTGAGGCAACTGCACCAATCCTTGCTGTTTTTTTATCAGCCTTATCAGCTGCACGATGAAGAAGTTCAGGACTCAATTCGTTGAGTTTAGCTTCTTCAAGTTCTTCTCTAAAACCAAAAAATGTTTTCATTGTTTTATCCCCTTACTTTTGACGCTAGGTCTTTATCTGCTTTGCCCCAAGTACCTGAGGACTTAGTTACGAATGAATTTACTCTTGCCATACCCCATTGAGCTGCTGTTGTACCTGGTCTATGGCCAGTTCTCCATGCTGCAACTCCACGGTTATATACCTTTCTTAGAATACCAATTGGCATTCCAGATTTATCAGCTTTTTTCTGAAGAGCTGTTGTAGTAGCATCTTCACAAAATAACTTAAACGACCTCATTTAGTGCTCCTATTAGCTCTCACTGTATCTCTCATACGAGCCCTGTCTAACATACTATCGTGTTTGCGTTTATCTGCTTGTTTTTCGCGATCGATTTTTGCTTTAGCTCTATCAAAGTGATTGACTGCGTCGCCAAACATTTGTTTAAACTTTTTAGTATGTTTAGAGGGTTTAGTTTTTGCATCTGCATCACCCGGCGCTGGCTTATAGGCTGATGGATCATCGTCGTCTTTAGCCGCGCCTTTCTTAAAATGAGCATCTCTTTTTTGCTTAGTTGATTTAGATAAACCCTTGTGATATATTGATGGCTGTGAACCTTTTTTGTGACCAATATCAGGATCTTCACGCTCTTCTTGCATAGCCTCTGGTAATCTTTCAACATCACTAATCCACTTTCTATATTTTCCACCATTCATTTCGATAAGGACGTAGTTTGAACCACAGAAAATAACTGTACCAATTTGATCATTTTCTTTAACTACAACTAAATCGCCTTCAGCGTATAATTCACCAGCAACATAAGCTTCTCTTGTTTCAGATACTGATTCAAGCTGAATATGCGTTCTATAGTCATAAGACTCTTTTAATCCCATGCCTTTACGAACATCGTTCATAAGTTTTCTATTATCACGATAGTTGCCGGCAAGACCTGCTGAGAAATTCTTAAGATCATTTGCTGCAGCGTATTTACGTAGCTTTGAAGCTGACATACCTGAAGCGTCATCGGCATCTGGATCTCTTTGGCCAGCAGAGACAATATTGACTCCACCTTCAAAGTTATAGAAACCGTGGCGACCTTTGACATTATTATATTTGTTGAGAGTTACCTCATATTCTTGTACTCTATCTGAGCCAGCTACAATGTTTACTGAAGTAAAACCTTCATTGTAAAGAGCTGTCATAAGGTCAAACATGGTACGTATTTTTGGCGAATACATTATAGATCTAGCGTGTTTTGGAAACATTTTACGCATAACTTTGACCTTATCTTTATAAGGCAAAGGATCTTTGTAGTAACCTTCTTTGTCTTTTTGACCTTGATATGTCTGTGAGGTATAAATTCGATATGTGTCACCCTTTGCTACCTTAGCAACGGTAGTCATTAGCTTTTCATGACCAATAGTTGGAGGGTTAAACCGACCCCAAGCTACTGTTACAGCTTTCTTTTCTTCAGTGACATATTGAGTAAAACTTTTGAATTGCACTATACTACTCCGGCTTTTTTCGTAGCTTAGTGCGATCCTTTTGTCTTACGGATGGTAGGAGTTTTCTTGCAATTCGATCGATAGCGCCTTTACGTTTTGCTACCATTTTTTCGAGTGCTGCTCTTGAACCGTACGACAAATCGCCTTTACTTTTATTTTTTAGAATTTTTTTGACAATGATATTTCTGGCTTGTCTTTGTGCGCGGTTTTTTAGCACATCAGTTGAGGCTGCCTTACGGGCAGCTCTTTTACGCCCCATTGCAATCTTTGCTTTATTGCGACGCATAGCCTGTTTCTTTTTCATACGCTGTTGAATGCCGAGAACTTCGACTACAGCTTCTTCATGAACAGGTATATAACTCTTAAAACTTAACATTTCCGCTCTTTCCATTAGGATCGGGACACATTGTCCCAGCCTTTTATCACGTCAGGAGAGAAGTTATTAGCCGAAAATTCCATGCGATCGACTAGTTTAACTGCCCCACCTTTGAGTTTATCAATAGCAACAAAGCCTTCGACTCCAGTTGTTTGATAACCTCTTTTAGTTTTCACAAAAGTATTTATATTACTTAGCTTATTTAGTTTATTTATAATTTTTAGTTTTCCATCAACTATTGCATTCTGAAGATCAAAAATTAACTTTAGATTAGCTTTATTTGATGGTGAGAAAAACTTTAATAGCTCATCTCTTGCTTGAATTTGTACTTGTTTACCGGCTTGTGTTTTTCTTTTATCAATTTCTTTACCATACTTATCATTTATAAACTTGACTAGACTATCTACGTGCCTACGTGTATTGGTTATCTTTTCGCCTTTACGCACATAGCTATTATTATGAGTCTCAATAATTCTAGCAAAGTCTGGATTTTGCTCAATTTGCTTTAAAGTTGATGAAGCTATTTTCTTAAATATTTTACCAGCATTACTAAGTGCCTTAGTAACTTCATCAGTATCTTTTTTCGTAAGAGTTGCTGTACCAGAAAGATCTCTTAAAGTAGCATCCTGATTCCAAGCTCCTTTAGAACCATTTAGTTGTTTCATATCGACACCATAAGAAGCTTTCATTTTTTCGAAGGTCGCTCCTTTGTAGGTCGTATGCCAGACGATTCCAATTTTCGCCCCTGTAATTTCCTTTGCTGCTGGTGTAGCCGCAGGGACAGCATAAACAATAGTATTCGGGTGGAAGGTGACATATTCTTGCCCATCGATCTTCTCCTTTTTAAGATCGTCTTTGACAAACATAATGTCGCCCTGAATGACATCACTGATATTGGCGCCTTTTAACGCGTCAAAAGCGGTCTTAAGTTTAATTGATAAGTCACCTGAAGTATCGGCATCGATATCAGCGTGTGACTTGTATACTTTTGGTGTTGCGTTGAAAACGCCCTTTTTAGCTACAAAGAATTGCCCATCACTTGGATCTTTACCAACGAATACAGCAGGAGCGCCATCCCATTTTACTGTGACGTCGACTTCTTTTGTTGCATTTCCAGCTAACATATTTCTTAACGAACGCAATGCGAGGATAGCGTCTCTAGCTCCTTTCACACCACCATAGATCACTTGATCCTCAATATGAGTCATATGAGTATTTTTTTCTTCGTTCAATAAGTGTGTTTGAAAACTTTTTAGCATTATTCTACCTTTGCATATGGTCCAGATAAATCAGACTGAGATGATGCATAACTTAGCATCGCGGAAACTATTTTTTCTTGTGTGGCACTACTTGCTTTATCAATTTCATAGGCCAACTGAGCTGATAAAAATTTTGATACCCACCAGTTAAAGTCTTGGCCAGCTACAGCAGCTTCAAATGTTTTTCTATCTAAATCACCCTTAAAGTGCTTATAGTAGTCAAAAAACTTATCCATGAGTTCATCATTTTTTTCTTTAACATCAGCCTGTGGTATTAAAACAATACCATTTTTAGCCATCAAGGCGTTAATAGGACCACCGGATATTTTACCCATATTTGCAGTCTTACCTTTAATTTCGCCTTGCCATGTTGAACCAAATTTTCTAAACTGAATTTCACCACCTTCATATCTTAGGTATGAATCTTGTGAATTAAAGAATCCTTTTTTACCAATGGTTACACCTTCATACTTATAAGTTGGTCTCTCATCTGTTACGTTTTTTAGCGAGTATGTGCCAGAAGATCCAACCTTTTTAAGTGACACTCCAATAACATCACCGTTGTTGATTGCGTCTAGCATCATATTATTTAGTTCTAGAATATTATTTGCTTTGGTAAAATCAATATTGGCGCCAGTTGGTGATACCATATAAATGTCTGCCGGTGACCATTTATTTAGATTAGAGAATAGTTTCTCATCGCGATTAAGTTTCTTCCAATGATTTTCTAAGGTAGAAACCCACCTTGAACCACGGTGAAACTGATATTTGCCTCTTGGGAATTTTTGTTTAAGAATTTTAGCGGTTGTCATGCATGAAAGATACCAATCTTCTGGTAATGCTTCCATTGCTTTTAATTTGGCATCCACCTTAAAATAGCGCCTTACCTTTCCAAGATTACGGAAAACAAAAGGCTCACCATTAAAGTGAAGTGCGCAATATAGACATTGAAGTGATTCGGCTGCAGCAGTAACATCTGAACCGGCGCCAGAACCACCGCCCTTTGGCTTAGCATTTAGCTTTACACCACCGGGCAATTCCGTACGACCAATAGAAGAAGATCCACCGGCCGGATTATATTTACCTCTAAACTTAGTTGCAAGGTCTTGAAGTGCTCCAACTCTATCAGCAGCGATAAAGTCTATATTGTTACCTTGGATCTTTTTAATTTCATAGCCAAGTTTTTTTAATTCAAGTTCAACAGCACCTACGTCCATCGTATTACCTTTTGTTAAGTTTTAGCTGCATATATTTATATGATTTCATTCTCCCAAATTTCTAAAGCATACTTATCTTGCAATCGATAAGCTTCTTTTTCCCACGGTAAATCATAATAATCAGTATCTGCTGGGATTATTTTTGACTTCCATCGAGCTGGTTTGCCACTACAACCGTCATTCATTTCATTACGAACCCATTGTTTAACATGAATCATCTCATGGACGATTGTAGTGACAAAGTCTTTTAAGCTTTGCTTTTTGTCAATTTCAATACAAAATTCTCTATTGCTATTTTGCATCATACAGAAACCAACAGCATCACTCTTAATATCAACTAATTCAACTAAAATATCTAGAGTACGATGTCTTGGCATAAGCTTATGAATCATATACCATACAACATTTTCAGCAATATCTCGCTGAAACTTTTTTCCACCGGTAATCTCTACAATATTCATGCAGTTGCCATCCATCTATTAAAAGTTTCACGGTCAACGTTAAGGCTAGACGCCAATTCGTCAAAATGTTTTTGTTCAGCCTCTTCACGCATAGCTTCTTCTTCAGCCTCTGCATTCATATAAGCAACAGCTGAATCGATTTCAGCATGCAATTCTTCATCAGTCATAGATGAAAAGTCCATACTACGCGCTAAGCTTTTGCTAAAAGCATCAGCAACAGCATAGTACGCACCCTCTTCAAGAGTGATGCGATCGTACTCTTTAAGAGTACCACTTGGAACACGCTCGCTCCAGTAGGCTGTGTCTGTATGACACGGAACCATACCCATCCAGCATCCAGGCTTTTTGGAAAACTCTTCAGCCTCTTTACGTTGTGCGATGATGTAATCAACAAGTGCTTTTTCCATGATTTCCTCCTAGTAAGCGTAATTGCCCCAAAATTCATTCCACATTTCAGATACGTAATTTTCAGCTATATTGATATCGAAATGAGTCTTAAGCTCTAACAGTTCAACAACTATCTTTTGAGCTTCAGATACGTGTTCTGATTCAGAGATAATGTTTTCCAGATCGGTAGACATTACTTGCTCTTCAATATCCATGATGTAATTTTTGATTTTCGACATTTTGATTTTCCTTCCTTTTCCATTTTATGATATTATTATAACATATTCTGATGGAATTGTAAAGGAAAAAGTGCAAAAAGTTATAGTTGCACTATCAATCACTTGTAATTTTTTTTGATTTTTTTTATACTTTTATGTCAGAAAAGTCTCTCGTTTTGACTCCTGTTGGCGTATTATCAAACACTGGCGTGTCGTCTGACAAAGTCTGAGCGCTGTCTTCTACGTCATATAGCCGCATTTTGGATCGATCTACGCCAATTACAAATCGCTTTTTGAAGGTTGGATCATTGTAACGATTCTTAAGCTGTTTGACCATCATTTGGCCGAGGCGCTGAAGCTCTTCCGACGATATGAGTGCAAACATAAAATCAGCTGTGGCAGGCAAACCAAACGATTCAGACGTATCTTCCAAACCAACATCCGTATTCGAAAAGCCAGAACGCGTAGTCTGAGTAGCACTAAAAAGTGGTACATCAAATTCGACTGCGAGACCACGTAGTTCTTCTGCAATCGCTTTAACGTAGCTGTAAGAATTGATAGCACCTCCAAGTCCTTTCATACGAGACGAGGCGCAGATGTTTAGGTAATCAATAAAGATAACATCTGGCACAAATTGCTTTTTCAGTTTTAGTTCATTTAGAAGAGCTCTAAAGTGGCTGGCATGAGCGGCACCGGTGGGATATTCCTTAATAATTAGTTTGCCAATATTCTTACGAGCAATTTTCTCGATTCGATCGTCAAACATTTTTTTATCAAGTTTCTCTAGCTGATCAATGGGCAAATTGAACAGATTTGCATCAATACGTTCCGCAATTCTCTCTTCAGACATTTCTAAGGTAATGTACAAAACATTCTTTCCTTGCATTAGAGCAGAAGCTGCAACGTGACACATGAAAAGAGATTTACCCACACCGGTACCGGCCAGCGCAATGTTCAAAGTCTTATTAGGAATACCACCCTTGGTGATCTCATTAAAGTTCTCAAGATCAAATGGGAGTCGATCTTCCTTACGGTGATAGAACTCAAATCGATCATCAGAATTGTCAATATAATCATGACCTACGTTGGTGTCGAAGCTTACACCAAGCGCTTCTGATAGGATTTCGGGTACTGCGTTTTTAGTAAGACTTTGATGCTTTCCATCAATAATAGTGATGGAATCCATGACGGCAAGATAGATTGCTCTATCCTGACACCATTTTTCTGTTCGATCCAAAAGCCAATCGTCATTGACTGGTTCTGATCGAAACATAAGGTCAAAAGCTTCAGATACTTCTTTACCTTTATCGGTATATTCGATAGCCAAAGCTTCTTGAGTTGGAATTTTATTATACTTATTGACAAAGGATACAACCTCTTGAAAGAGACCTTTGTATTCGCCTTCAAAGTATTCTTTTTTGATGAAAGGTATTACCTTTCTTAGATACTCATCACTGGAAAGGAGATTCCGGAGTATCGTCAGTTGAATGTTTGCTTCGCTCATTTAGTTTATATTTCCCATTTTCAAATGCTTCTTCAATGATATTAGTTAGTACTGCACCGATATAATTTTTGAAATCTTCAGAGTCGTTTAACTCTTCTTCTTCAAATTGCCCACTATCGATTAGTGAGTACTTAAAATCTACATATGCTTCTTCTTCACCGACTTCTCGAACTTTGATCTCTCCATACATATATGTTACGCCTGGAAAGTGATCACCAGTTAGACGAACTGCCCAGTGATCGTCAGCTTCTGAAGTTGCAAAGGTATAATCATTCGTCGTTATCGTTGGAGATTGCATCAATTACCTCATCTACAATAGTTGTGTGACCAATCTGATATTTCTTTTTCAGAAACTCTTTAAAGTCAGTTTGTTCAAAGATTGGCTTCCAAAAGTCTTCGGCTAGTGTATCTTTTTCTCGTACTTTCGGGTCAAGTAGCTCTCCAGTTTCCTGGCTAACCCTGCAATACCAGCCATTAGACGGCTTAGCGACATATTGACCTTCGAGAGCAACGTCAAGCAGACCAGACCACTTTTGTACTCCACCTTCCCAGCTAACACTAATGGGAACCTTAGACTTCTCGCGAACAAAACGCGATTTCTCGACATTAATGACAAAATGATAACCTTTAATTTCTGTGCCTTGCTTGTCCTGCTGGCGACCAAGAATCCAGATGTTATCGGCTGAATAGTAAATGCCGGTACCACCAGATACAGTTGGCTTTGAGAACATTTCAAGAGACATATAGGTATGGTTTACAGCCAGCAAAGGAATATTCTTCATAGTAAGATATGGTGTTACCATACGGAACAGACCTTTCAATGCTTTAGCCCGAGACATATCAGCCACAGACTTTTCGTTAATAGCGTCTTCAAGTTCTTTCTTAGATGCTAGGTTACCAATTGAGTCAATTACAATTACAACTTTATCATCTCGTTCAATAGCTTCTAGCTGATTAACCAAATCAAACTTTAGCTTTTCGACATCAGTAATTGGTGTATGTAGTACTCGTTTAGTGTCAATACCAAATGCCTCAAAGTAAGATTGTGGTGAACCAAATTCACTGTCATAGAATAAAATAACAGCGTCTTTATATTTTCTTAGATATGCACTTGCCATAATAAGTGCAAATGAAGTCTTAAAGTGCTTTGACGGGCCAGCAAGTACAGTAAGACCAGAAGTCAAACCACCATCGGCATCACCAGACAAAGCAACATTAATCATTGGTACTTCAGTTGGTACCATATCTTTTTCAGTAAAATACATCGATTCAGAGAGAATAGCTGTCTCTTTGATTTTCGAATTCTTTTTAAGTTTATCCATTACAGACATAAGCAATATCCTTTTCCCATTTTGTAAGTATATTATATCATAAATTGGTCCAATTGTACAGGAGTTTTTTCATAATGCATTGATTTACTTTTGTTATCTTGGATCAAGAAATCAGCTTCAATTAACTGATTATCAAGTCTGCCCTCAATAAACGCCTGTACTTCGACCGCCATATCTTGTGCTGTGGTAACTGGCACGTTTTGGCATATCATATTAAGATTCTTTAGACCACCTTGTAGTACAAAGTCACCAGGCAATTTCATAATAGACAAACACTCACGAATAGTAAGATAGCGATCTTCGTCTGGATGAGTAAGCGATGATGGCATATGCCCTACAAAAGCTCCGATATAGTCTTTTGGAATCTCTGTTGTTTTACGCATGATATTACCGCCGGCTGCTAGCTTATCATGCATTCTTTCGCACTTACTGGCTTCATTAAGATAACCATGTTTAGTCATCCATTCGCCTACAGTACGATATTTGATACCAGCCTTTTCAATTTCATCCAGTGGATTAGTACTTCGTACTAGTTTATCTTGAAACTCTGAATGAGATATTCCGCCTTCGATTTCTTCAAGGACATATTTGTAAAAAGGATTTTCAGTTGGAATCTTTTTATTAGTTAATATATTCATAGGATCGTCTTCGCGCAATTCAGTATTACGAATAGTATCCTCAATGCGCTCATAATCACGATGAACATAAGATAGTTTTGGAATCTTAATGCCTTTCCAAAAGAAATAAAAGGTTCGATCCCTTACTTGACTCAGTCCATGAAGTATAGACTTCGTCTTATAAATTGAGAAAGTGTATCCATTTTCTCGCCCAATCTTTCGAAGTTCTTCAACAATCGGTTCTCCCATTTTGCTAGCCAGTCTTGGTGCATTTTCGCCCCAGAATACTTTTGGTTTGATAGAACCCAAGACATGACGTGCGGTAGCCAACATCCAATCATTGTTACGATTAGTAGAAGAAGCTGAAGGACTGAGGCTAGATAGACCAGCACAAGGGCAAACAGTGTTAATAGATTCGACAAGAGGAAGAGAAGATGGCATATCACTGTCCAAGTGATAATACGGAACTTTGTTATCATAGTACTCCACCAGTTGTCTGTCATTAGCTTCAAAGGCAGAATAACTTAGAATATACTCTGGCTTTTTGCCAATAACATTTTGCATTGCTATAGTTTCACCACCAATTAGTGGTACAATACTCGCGAAACTCATACGAAAAAATCCTCCAAATTAGCCGTCTTTTTTTCTTCACCAGTCCAGTGAGGGTAGTATTCACGAGAAAGATGAATTGATTGCGGCTTTTCCATGTAATCAAAATCAAGTTGACCTTGCTTGTTAATAAGGTTATCTACCCACCGAATAATACGAGCTTTTGAAGCTTTTTCTTCTAAGCGTTCTCTAAATGCAAGCCTACACTCGTTTCTTTGGTTCCATGAACCCCAGAACGGTTTATCTTTATAATAGCCAGACTTGGGAAGTTTTCGTGATTCGTCTTCAATAGGCAATAGTTCATATATAGCGACGTCTTTAACAAGTAATGATTCAACTGCAGTTATATATCTATCTGCTAATTCAATAGTATTTTGAATAGGATCGCCATCAACACGGCATAGGTGATGACGAATATCAATATTGCCAAAGTAACATTCAACCTTATCAAATAGGGCCATTGAACCTACCATCTCCACGTACGTGTGAAGACCATCGTTTAAAGCACCATTGAGTGTCTTAAAAGGTACGCTATTGATCATCCAACCAGGACGATACATACAAATAGAATGACTATCGCCAATAACAAGATTACGAGTTCGCTGAGGAAACTTGATCGTTTCGGCTGTTTCGTACATTCGCTTAAGATTAGCAATATCGACGTCCAACCATTCATCTTGAATTTCTCCGCCTTTTTCTTTCGCTTTATTTATACGCTCTTCGATCATCTCATGATAAGGCGGAAAGTCAATAGCTAAGGAATATACCTTACCCTTGAACTTTGAAAAGTTTCTTGTATTAAATGAGTATGGAAATCCTTTAACACCTCCAAACACATTCATACCTCCAGACCAGTCATTGCCATGATAAACATACATGACGTCATATTGATTATGGTCTTCAATTTTACCAGACCAATTGACATCGATATCAACACCGGTATGGCGGATCATATCCGCATAGATAGCTCCTTGAGCACCTCTATGAGATGCCATGCGCGTAGCTACGGGGATAAATGGACAATTAAGTATAGCTTTCATTCTATTATTATAACACACTTTGCAACATTTGTAAACCTTTAAAGTATTTTTTTATCAATCCCATAGTGATTCATAGTATTCGCCAAACAGTCTAAACCCATTTGAGATTCTTTCCTGCTCTTTTTCCATAGACTCACGATCCTTGACATCAAAACGCATGTATACTTCTTCTTTATTTACTTTACAATCAAACGCATATATCATTTCGTCAAGATACTTGTTCCAATCTTCTAAAGATAGGCCCGAAGGATATCCATGCTGTGTTTCTTTTAATTGAATAAGCATAGGCAAGATGATATGGGCAAGTGTATGGTCCATGTTCCAAGTGTCCCAAGGATCAATCTGAACTTCTACCTTCTGATCTTCGCCGTCGTCTGTGTATTCTTCAATATTAACTTTCAAAGTTCTTTCTCGTCTAAAGGTTGAAAACTATCTTTAATGTACTTCATATCGTATTTCGAAGGATAGTGTCTTAGCAATCGTTGTGCTTCTTGGCGTACTGCTTTAGGCACACGAGGATACTTCTTAGGATCACATAGATCCATTAGAAACTTTTCTGTTCGCAATACTGCATTTGTACGTTCAATAGGAAGTGTCATAGTTCTATAAAATCCTTAAACCATAAAGGCTTCAAGTGGCGAAGGTGCTATCCTCTTTTTTAAGTCTTCAGCAATATCAACAAAAGCATCAAATGTAAGTGGTAACATTCTTTTAGTTTGAGCTTTATGATTATCCATGATGCCTAAGAAACAGTTAAACTGACAGAACGTAATCTCTGTACCAAAGGTAGTTAGGTTGCCACCACGTTCTAAGTTCTCTCTATAAAAGGCTGCTTCGCTATCATTCATTTCAAAAAACTCGTGTTGATGATCTCTTACCGCTAATATGTATGCCTCCATAATTTCGTTATTCTTAAACTTGACATGTGGAAAGACAAATTCAAGACCACGTTTAGCACCAGGACCTACTAAGCAATAGTCATCATCTTCATCAATATTAGGAAGATCATCACACCTTGAAAAGTTACATGGTGGGTGATATGAGAAGTACGGCCCAATGCCACGATGAGTAGCGAACCAATCACACACATCACCAAGTTTATTCTTTGGATCTTGTACCACTTTACTCATGCCAAGATCGTCTAGATAGGCCATCCATCGAATCATATGTGATAGCCTAAACTTTTGATCTGGGTCATTATCTTCTTCGCGGCAAAAGTTTCTTGCTGCTGTTTGAAGAGAAGTCTGGAGCTGAGTTGCACCCCAGACTTTCATTTTATGTTTGTTAGTATCTAAATTGTTATTGATCCAATGATAGTAATCACCCTTTTGTTTATAGGTATCGAAGTCAATAACATCAGCATAATTAGTAGAGTCCGCGGCAACCAACGTAAGTGTTGGCATGCCGACGAACTTTACTGCCATTGCATTGAGAATCTTATTACGCATTGAGATGTCCTGATTGAAAACAAAGTTTTCTAACCAGTACACCTCAGCGTGTTTTGATCTATTAGGGTTCCAATAGGACACTTCTTGTCTCATAGCTGGACCAAACTCATCAGAATACTGATACTCATCAAGTCTACCAGACTCTCTAAGTGCTTCTCTTCTGAAAAATTCAAGTACCCACTTATTAAAGAAGTTGAAGTTGTTCGGATCTCTCGTCTTTTTCAGTGTCTCCAGTGAAATTGAAGTCATGTCTTACGTTCTCTTTCTCAACCAATTCATGTTGTAATAGTACCACATTGATATGTGGCATCATTTCACGGATAATCTCTGCTTGGATTGGATCATCCTCATAATGAATACCAAACCTCATTCCCATTTCTTCCAAGTAGAATAAAGTTTGACCTTTATGCCTGCCCGAATCTTTTCTCGATTTTTGATCAAATGGAGTTGGATTCATATAGACTGTATTAGTTATACCTTTTGATTTAAGCATAGCTAAAGTCTCTGGCTCTTCGTCTTTAGAGCGACCGGTGATGATGACGTCATCCTTCCCAGGATAAACGCCATCAAATTTGTCCATAAAGATTACGCCATCAATATCAAATGAGTTAATCATTTTATGCATAATCAGTTTCTCCAGCTTGGAATGTGTATGGAAGCTTTTTAGCTACTGGATTATTATCAATCAACTGAGCTTCAGTGATTTCAGTAACTTTTCGATTTGCTAACATATCGCACTCATATTTAGCATCTTCAGTTCTCAGCTGAAGTGGAGGTGTTTTCTGAGTCCAAGCAGAAGGACCACGAAGGAATCCTACAATATCCATTTCAGAAGCTACCTTACAGAATCTAATAGCCGAGACTACCACACCACCTGAGTTAGGTGAATCCTGAACTGCAAGACGTGCTGTCATTTCATAACGAGCACCACCAAAGCCATAAGCCACAATATCAAAGTTAGCAATCTTCTGATCAGAACCAACATAGTCACCACCAGGCTTTTGCTGAACTGTAAGAGAAGGACCAGCAAACAAAGTCATGCCAGCTGTGCTAGTATCACGAACTGTGTTTTGGCCTTTCAATACATTCTCTTTTGAGATATGCTTATTGTGAAGTCTTTCGACTTTAGCCATATTGAGGAAGTCAGTGTTGGCAGTACGACCAGTACGAATATGTTCCTGTCCTTGAGTAGAACCAGCAGCCATATTAGTCTGAATATGTTGTGTTACTAAAAGACCAGAATCAAGCATTGCACCTTGAAGAACTTCAGACATACGTGAAGCGCCCCAAGCAGATCTCATATCAGATCCAACAATGGTAAGACCTGCATCGATAAACTTTTGTTCAATTCTCTGCGAATCTTTAGTAGATATCAGAGTAGGAATACAGTTTACGAAGTGACAACCTGCTTTAATAGCGGCATCCATATAGAATTCAGAAGCACGCTCTGAACCAACAGGAAGATAGTTGATAACAACATCAACATCACTAGAAATAAGAAGATCTCTAATTTCATCAAAAGAGAGATGACCTTCTGCACCAGTTCTAAATGATACCTCTTCAGGATAGTCAAGCATATGAGGTGCAACACCGTCATATTCAGGCCCAGAGTAAACCATAGCACCTGGCTTAATACAACCAAATCCATTTGAAGTATCATCAATATGTGCTACATGGTCCATAGCGCAGTTTGGTGCAGCTCGCAGAGCTTCAGCCAATGGACGGTTTACTTTACGACGATCTACGTCAAAGCCAATTACGAACTCAATATCTTTAGCTTGATAGCCGCCAATATCAGGATACATAAGACCTACGGTATCGTCAGGATTCTCGTTATAGTATTGAATACCTTCAACGAGAGATTTTGCGCAGTTGCCGATACCTACAATACCGACTTTAATTTTAGTTGTTGACATTTAAGTCTCCTTTATATCAGTTTTTTTAACGTGAGAAATTTGTCCGGAGTGGAGTAGCTCACAATAGTAGTTATACAGGTAAAAAATTCCACTTTATACCTGCTTCGTCAAACATAGAACGTGTCAAATCCCATGAATCTATCCAATGGTCAGGTATTTCTTGTTGCGGCATAAATACTCGACTTACGCCAACTTGGATAATACCTTTAGCGCAATCACTACAAACCGGTAAACCGTGTACGTAGAAATCGCTTTCAACTAATGACACACCATTGAAACTTGCGTTGTATATACAGTTCATTTCTGCATGGACAACGTATTTATATTTAATAGCCCTATTTTCATAGCGCTCTTTATCATCTTCAATTCCACGTGGGAATCCATTATAACCTTGTGCAATTACATTACGATTCTTTACTGCAATTGCACCGATTTGCCTTGATGGATCTTTAGACCAAGTGCTAATTCGTCTAGCTAATTCTAGAAATCTAAGATCCCACTTATTTGACAAGATGAAAATGCCTTTCGTAAACATGCAAGTTTTGCACTTGCCAAGTGATAAAGCCTGGATCGATGCCAAGATCATTAGCCATATTTTCAAGAACAGTTTGCTGCCAGGCATAATCGTTCTTATAGCCAAAGACTACATCATTAGATCTCATTTGAACTACAGCTTGTAACTCTTCGTTACGAATATAATAGGTAACACTATTGGTGCAAATGAAATCATTCTTACCATTCTCATCGTACTCAGCCCAAATAGACGGCCGTGTATAGATCATTGAAGCTCTACGAGAATCTTGGTTTTCATCCAATTCCCAAAGAGCACGTTCATATTGATTAAAGAACTTATCACTATAAATGAGATGACCATAATTAGAGTTAATCTCACCATGTTCATTTGCTGAGTATTTCCAAGCTTGAGGTGGTTCTTTATCTTCATGAATATCGTTAATATTAGTTGACTCAGACTCATACCATCGTAGTTCTGCATCAACATAGTCTTGATTAACAGTACCGAAGATCGCTGGTTCATCGGCGAGGAAGGAAGCGCCGAGAAGCTCAATGGTCTTTTGACCTGTACGATCTTCGGTAAAGGCTTCGTCATGTAGTTCATCAATGAAGTACTGACGAATGTCTGATACACTATACGTTCTCATTACCATTTACCTTTGGTTTATTTAAGAAATCGCGGCTTTGGTCTTGTCCATCCATTTTGCCACGAGAATATGCTACAAAGAAAGTAGAATAGTTGATAAGATCTTTGGCTGAATCTTCAAGTGATTCGAAGTTAGGCGCGTAACCTTCGCCTTCCATAGCTTCAAGAACAGACTGCATACGCAGAATCTTACCATACATTTGATCAAGAATAGTAGCGCAACCACGTGGATAATAATCAGGCTGCTTAATTCGCGAGTTTGGATTTTGATAATCATTAGACTTTTGAGTCTGAATCTCAGCGCATTCTTGTAAAACTTTTAGTGACTCTTTCAATTGTATTCTCCCATGTTTAAGATTTTATCGTCAGCAGCATCAATAGCGACGAAAAGCAATTCTTTGAGTTTACGACATTCGTCAGTGGTAAGACGGTCGACTTGATCAAAGATATTTTCAGTTGAATCATCCTTGATAATTTCTTTAAGAACAGATTCCAGAACTTTGTATTGATAAGACATTACTTCACCTCATATTCTAAAAACAAGTTAGTGTTGATTGTACGGTTTGAACCTGCTTTCTTGTTCTCGTACGAACCATTCCAAGAAAAACGCTCAGGCACACCTTTAACTTCAGTAAATTGACCTTCTTCAAAGAACACGTCACAAGGGATGACTGAAATTCTAATGTTGTCAGGGTTACTATTAGTCATGTCAACCAAAGCAATAAAGTCACAATGCTCTTCTTTGCCACCAAGGCTATAAGCTTTGCACTGGCCTTTTGTTTGAATTACACATGTTTTCACTTCAATTCTGTCACCAGGCTTAATGACTACGCCATTTGAAAGTTCAGCGCCATCAATTGAAAAGACATCAAACTCACGAGATACAACCTGACCATTAACAAGGTCAGCAATGATGTATTCGCCATTGAAGCCAGCCATTTGCTTAAGCTTCTCAACATTGACAATGTCAGAACCCATGATGACGTCATAGGTCTTTTCAGCTAGGTAGTGGTACATTTCGAGTTTTTCTTGCATTCTGGAATCCTTCCTTTTTCCATTTTGTACTTATATTATAACACAATTTATGCAAATTGTAAACCCTTTTTTTCACTATTTTGTAATTTTTTTATGATTTCTTCATTATAGATCTGGCAATCACCATCAGCCATAGCAATATATTGATTATAGTAGATAGGCTTATAGTTATCATACTTTGACCTAGATAGATTCTTTCTGAGAGTTTTTGGATTGATTAGAAGTCTTGGCCAGATTTCATAACCATCTTTATCTTTACGAGTACTAGCTGTAATGATATAGTCAAATCCATCACGAGTAAACTTATCCATAATACTTTCAGCAATAGTCTTACTCATAGAGTACCAAGTTTCACCGAGTTTTTGATACTTAATTTCGAATCTGTAATTGAATGCTTTTACGTCCCATCCCCATGTGTTGATGTCAGTATAGTCAAAGGCCTGACAATTAACATATCCATGTGGAAAGCACTGAGCAATACCAAGTTCACACGCAATAGAGTGAAAGGTATCATTCCAAATCTTTTCTTCACTACGTGGATCGTTAATTTGTCTAGCACGTTCAATAATCCCATTGAATTGCCATTTTGCTCTTGGTTTAATATCTGATGTTTTTACAAATATCCCACCAGTAAGAAATTCTTTTAAGTTAAGCATTTTTATATACGAATTCGATTGCGCGATCCGCCTCCTTCTCAAGTGGCCGGTTGTCATACCATTGGCCGGTGTCATTATCAATTTCCTTACACAATGTAGCTATTTCATTAGCTGTGATTGGATAGTTTTGCTTTACAGCGTTACCAGCAATAGATACCATGATACGATATAGACCATGATACCAACCAGTTTCGTTAATTGACTTGTACTCAGTCACAAGTCTCTTATTTACAAATGGACAATCATGATACGAAGTCCAAGATAAAGTAGTGTTATCAGCTTGATTTTTACGATGTTCTACAATCTGATTTTGAATTGCTTCTGGTAATCGATCAAAGAACGTTTTGCCAGTTTTCTTATCTTCAAGAGGATGCTTTTTTATGAGCTCAGAAGGATATAGATAACTGCCGTTAGTGTTACTGAATATAAAGTTGTATGCATTAGCATATTTCCCTGGTACGTAATACATTCTTGAAAGATCTTTAGTTTGTCTATCTCCGATTGATCCCAATTCAGTTTGGAGCGCAAACCAGAATTTTCTGATTCTATCTCTGCTAACAGCTTCTGCAAGTGGGAAGACAAGGCGGAACTTTGGATGAGCAATGGTACTACTCGCAGTAGAATAGCAAATGTAATACCAGCGACCATATAGAATGCTAAGTTCATTTTCTAGGTTTCCTTTGAATACATGCTCATCAACGTCAACTGCAGCCCAGCCAGCCCACTCAATAACATTATCATTTGCACGAGTGGTATCTGGCTGATATATTGCAGGAGACATAAGGGGAGCATCTGTTTTAGATGCAATAGGTCTTTCTGCCAATTTATACAATACATTCTCGAAGCTTTGAAAGTTATCAAAGTCAAGTCGATTATTAGTCTTGTTATCGTATATATTCTTAAAAAGTGTGGTCGAGCAGATCATGATTATCTTGGTGACTTGGTGGAGACCAATCATCTGGCTTTACCAAATCTGGTAAGCCCAATGGATTAGGTCTAGACTCTTTCACTCCAACTTCCTTTGCCATATTTGCTTTCAAAACTTCATCCCATGCTTTATGAGCATCTACACCAAATGCGTCAAGTGTGCCAATAGCCACAACGCATAGATCTATAAGACCATCAACAATTTCTTCTGGATCTGCGTTTTCTACAGCTTTGGCTGTTTCGTCAAGTTCTTCTCTTAAAAACTTGACACGAAAATCTAGAAACTTTTGTAATAGTTCTTTTTCATTGTTTATTTCACGAATTGCAACCCAATCATGTACTCCATACTTTTCGTGCATATCGTAAATATCTTTTACCCAGTCTTTCGACATATGTGTCTCCTTCAATTTTGTATATTATATCACGTTTCGTTGCGATTGTAAAGGAGTATTTTCTCAGCTTTACCAACAACCCACGGATCTCTAAGTGGGAGCATTGCTCCGGTATCACCATTCCAATCTTTGAATGCTTCATCATAAAAGTTAATATTGCAATCATCTGGATTCTCTTTCTGTAAATCACGTAACTCATTAGCCCAACGCTGCCAAGTGTGGTCATCAACAATATTATCATCCATTTCATAATAGATATATGAATGAACAAGCATTTGCGCTCGTCTCTGTCTTATCTTTTCCTTTATTGTTTGTTTATACAAAGAAGTCCTCCAACGATGCTTTACGTTCATGAGTCCAGCCAAGAGCAATTAGGATTGGTTCAATTGGATCAAGAAACGTCTTTTGGAATTGTGTTTCGTAATCAATGTAACGATCAAGCTGTAGCTCTGGTGGCAGAAAGTCTTTGAATGATACGACATTTTCACGCAATGGATTAGGTAGTTTGAGATAAGTAAACTTGACCTTGTCGCCATTCTTGATAGTCTCATACTTGTTTGTGAGATTACCAGTCAATGCATTGTTATGAAGAATAGCACCACGGACGTGAATTGGTGTACCTTTGGCATAGACATCTTTTTTACGAACCCATTTGTTGATATCTGATACGCTACGTGGGAATGCGACCTCATGAGCTGGCAAAGTAAAGAAGTGATTTCGGAAATGACGAATAGCTTCTTGAGTCTTATCTTCTGAACCAGTCACAATTACCTTGAAGATCTCTTTCAAAGCCTGACGACATTCAGATGGAGTAGAAGACTTAATGGCTTCAATACCCATGATCTTAAGTTTTGGTTCAGCGTATTGAACACCTTCAGAGTTATGGACGTTAAGAATATAGCGTTTCTTGGCAGTCCAAATACCGACATCTGCAATTACCTCACGACCCATCTCCATACGTGGGCGTGCGCACTGAAAGTGATCAAACATTTCTTTGTATGAGTCTGCAATCTTGGGTTCGAAATGTTCTTGGCAGATCTGATCAAGCCAAGCAACTGGCTTCTTTGGATTAAACTTTTTGACTAATGGACCAAAATTGATGTACAATGAATCAGTATCGATTGCAATCACATAATCGTTATCAGTTCCAAGAAGGTCATTCATTGTCTTATTGACCGTTTGTTCAGCCCAGCGAATAGCTGTTTGACCAGTAAGTGTAATAGCTTCAGCCATAGACACATCATTATACCGGAAGTACTTATTACCAAGTGCGCCATAAAGACTGTTCATCATAATCTTAATAGCCATTTGCTGATTTTCATACCGGTTCATATCACGTTCAATACGATAGATTTCTTGCTTTTGACTTGGATCTACACCCTGACGTTCTTGTTGAGAAGCCAACATCTTTTTCTTGATTTGAGAACGTTCAGCATAATAGTCAACAATAAGGTTTGGTAGAACACCAAACTTGTCTTTACGAAATGATACACCATTGGCAGCAAGAACGTTTTCAGTTTGAGGTCTTGGGTTACTACGACTAAGACATGAGTCTGGTGTAACACCAAGTGTATGACCCTCAACAATAGTCTCTGGAGACATATTCCATTGAACAATGATATTAGGATACAGTGAATTCAAATCAAATGACACAACCCACTCATGGAGACCAACTTGTGGGACTTTGACATAGCCACCAGCAAACCCATGATCAGGAGTTGGATAAGCAGAGTTAACACGTATCTTTTCAACGTTTGGATATATGTTGTCTTTGGCAAGTCTACGATAGATGATAGTATCCCACATCGAAGTAGTACCAAAGGCATCCATATAGTTTACACCAGCTTTGTAAGCAATAGTCATAACCAAAGTGATAAGACCCATCTTATCTTCGAGACGATCTACCAGTTCAACGTCTTTAATATTATAGTCAATGAACTTTTGAAAGTCAGCCTGATATAGACTGTGAAGTGAAGAGTGCTCTTCATAAGAGAGTTTCTTTTCACCAAGTACAACATGTGAGATATGATTCAATGAATACGATTCTTGTGGGCCATAGGCATATCCAAACTTTTTGAACATATCCATATAGTCAAGAGTTACAATACCCATGAGTTCATAGGCTGTAAGTTCACGGCCTTTGAAACGAATCTTACGTTCACTTGGTTGATTGCCCCACGGAGACAAACGACCTGAGATACCTTGGCCAAGAACCTTTTCGATTCGATGCACCATGTATGGAATATCAAAGCCGCGTACGTTCCAGCCAGTGATTACGTCTGGGCAGTGAGCAGGTGAATTCCACCATTTGAGAAAATCAGAAAGGAGTTCAAGTTCACTATTGACTTTACGATAGACGACTGTATGATCTTGCATAACGCTATTAGAAACATTATAGTCTTCCATACCCCAGACAAAATAAGTGTTATCAATATTGTTTTTACAAGCAATAGAGATAATTGGATACAAAGCATCGTCAGGTTCTGGGAATCCTTGGTCAGACTGAACTTCGATATCGATTGTAGTAATATTGATACGGTCTCTATCAAACTCAATTTCATCAGGCCAAGTTTCAGCAATATACTGATTTGTAAAGTTTGAGTTACCGTAGATGTTGAATGAGTCTACACCTTCCATTGATTGGAGGTGATCTCTAGCAGCCCGCATAGACTCATATAGTGTTGGCTCAATATTGCGACCATCTAAGGACGTATAGCCAGTGGCGCGGGCAGAATTATGAAATAGTGTTGGCTCATACTTAATCTTACGCATGACTGGTTGACCGTTGTCATAGCCACGATAGAGTAAGTTATTGCCAAAGCGGTTAATGCAAGTATAGAAATTCAAATCAATATCCTCATAATGTAAGTATATTATAACACACTTTTCGCAATTTGTAAAGGAAAAAGAGCCACACGAGGCAGCTCTTTTTTAACAATTTAGGACAAGGCGCTGTTTTCTTCTTCAGTATATGGCCACATTAGATTAGTATCCCTTTTCTTTGAAGTTCTCTCATTCTCATTTCGAGATCAACATGATCTGTCGACTTTGAAAGATACTTAGTTACTGGATCCATCCATAAGTTCTTCCACCATGTTTTAATCACGGCTGAATTCCTTACCAATTGACTGAATTGCTTTTCTATTCAATTCAGCAAGTAGATTGTGATAGTCTTCTTGTCTATACTCGCCACAGTTGATCAGCTGTTGTGCAACATGCTGATTGGCCGCCGCTTGTCTAGCGAGAATGTAACCAACCATTATACCTTGAAGTGTATTTTTTAACCCAGTCCAGAGTCCTTCAAGCAGACTCTTTGAGTAGTTTAGTGCTATTGTTGTCATTTGTTTCCTCGTTTGAACCAATAGTGATTTTACGAGGCTGCTTCTCTTCTGGAAGGATAACTTCTAGTTTGACAGTTAAAATTCCGTCCGTAAGATCTGCTCCAGTTACTTCCGTATACTCGGACAGCCTAAATGACTTGCTCCAGTTTCTAGCACTAATACCTTTATGAACATACTTATCTTGTTCTCTACGCGCAGGACGATCACCTCTGATGTACAAGACGTGGTCCTTTACTTCGATATCAATATGTTCTTGTTTGAACCCAGCCACTGCAAGCTCAAGTGTATACTTGTTAGTATCTTCTTTTACTACGTTATGTGGTGGATAGGTATCTTTTGCCTGCTTGTGAATATTTTCAAGTTCAGCAAAAATGTGGTCGAAACCTAAAAAAGCGTTACGCGGAAATGCGAATGTTCCAGTCATATGATTCCTCCTATTTGACTAGCAAGGTTAAATGGACCCGTATTGAACGGCATCCTATAATATATATAATACTTTTTTTCTAAAAGTAAAGGGTTTTCTAAATTTATTATTTCTTTCTATTTTTTCTCGCGTTTTTGCGTTTAGTAGATCCTTTTTTTCTTCTCCCTTTTGGAGGTCTGTTCTTGTGTGGCCATGGCATTACTTAGTACCTATATTGTACTTAGGACACAATTGCCATTTATCTTTATCCTTATAAGAAATGATTTTGATTTGTCTTAAAGGAGCTTTGTCTTTAGACTGTTCTGAGTTTACAATAGTAATAAGTCCCCAGTCAGATAAGAGTGTAGCTACAGTATTACGTCTCTGTAAATCATTTTCCATAAGATTAGAGGGTTTGCCATCTAGTAAAAACAGCTCTTTAAAGTGAGTGATAAAGTATCTGCCTTGTTTATGCAAAATATGGCAAGATTGATACAGAATACTATCTTTTCTTGATGCGACACCAATTCGAGTTAGTGTTTCGCGCACCTTGAGAAAGTCATCAGGTTCATTCAAGGACACTTCCAGCATCATCGCTGGGGTCCATTCCTGAATTTCACTATTTTGATTTTCCACCTTTATACACCTTTTTTGTTAGTTCTTCAAGTTGCGCATCATTTAGTAAGGTGAGAGCTTGGCGGGCTTTTTCGTTGCTGTAACCATAGTATTCTTTGACCGTCTCTAAATCGTCGGTCTTAGTCGCTTTCAACCACTTACTGAAACGCTTTTGTTTCCTAACAATATTTATAAGAAAATCAAATTGGAGGCGTCCATCTAAGTGGTGATGGCGATTCATTTCATTAGCTAATAACACGGTATCGTAGAAATAAGACAGACCACGATTAACCATAAATCCATTGTAAGCTTTTTCAGCTATATCATCAACCATTATATCTTTTTTGGTCGTATTGATAGCATTTAGATATTCAAATGGGTTCATTTGGTCTTTCCTCTTGGTCAGGATGCCAGTGAGTCACATCACCAGTAAGCCAACCAGTCTTTTCGTCATTCACAAAAATATGCATACCATTATAGGTTACGCCTTTTGCAGATACGTAGTATCCTTCAAAGGTACCGCGCCAACAACCAACCGGTTTGAAATAGTACCAAAGGCGTTGACCTTCAACAGGCATTTCTTCACTAGTCTTTTTCCACATTAAAACCAACCTAACTTTACGCCATTATGAACGATGATAAAAAAACAAGCGACCAAATGAGTAAGAACCCATGTTGTACGCAAGATAGCTGCAATGTCACTTTCATTATTGTCTCCTATTTTTGAACCGATTGTTTTAGCCCAAATCCGCCAGGATTTTCTTAAACTCATACAAATTCAACATTGGCCATGACTTCAGTAAGACAGGCAACTGTGTTAAGTTCGTGATCAGCTACAAATGCATTCTTATATTGGTATTCAGCCAAAATAAGAACCAATTGCGGGATAGACTGCGGCTTAACGTGTTGGTTCATATTATCGTAAAGACCACGGAAAATAGCTGGCGGATCCATATCCATATTATCTGCCACCCATTTACGCATATCTTTGAACGATTTATCTTTAAGAGTTTTCATAAGAGTTGGAAACAAATCAGTACTTCCAGAGTTAGAAGATAAAGCTTGAAGTGTTCCACTCACAGATGAGCGCTGAAGTTCGTTAAGAACTCTTCGCCAATCTGGCATATGCTTCATAATGATAGCAGCAATAGTATCCTTATCGTAAGTCACATTCTCTTGAGTCAATATTTGCTCAGCCCTTTTCATAAAGAGACCGGCACAATTAACTGCTTGCGCTTTTGATGGGAAACTAAATTCATATACACCACAACGAGAATGAAGTGGTTCAATGACTCGATTCTTAAAATTACAGGTTAGAATAAACCTACAATTGTTTGCAAACTCTTCAATAAAAGCACGAAGAGCTGGCTGAGTTGATTGTGGATTAAGATAATCAGCCTCATCGAGAATAACTACTTTATATCCACCTTGTAGTGATACAGTAGAAGCAAATTGCTTAATCTTACCACGCAATGTGTCGATATTGCCCTCTTCTGAACCATTGATAAGAATCCAATCAAGGTTCATTTCATTACAAAGAGCTTTAGCAACAGTAGTCTTACCAAGACCAGCAGATCCAGTGAAAAGCATGTTTGGCAATTCACCTGTTTTTACTACCTCTTTGAAAAAGGCTTTAAGGTCTTGTGGTAAGATTACGTCTTCAATAGTTTTGGGACGATACTTTTCGACCCATAGAAAGTCATTAGACATTCACAGTACTCCATAATAAAAATATATTATAACACATTTTAGTGTGTTTGTAAACCCTATTCTTCAATATCTGGAACAGGCTCTGGTCCAAAATATTCTGGGTTTTCTTCTGTCTCTTCAGTTTCTTCTGGCTTTGGCATATTAACTTGAGCAAAGGCAGCAATCCTTTCGCGGACTGCTCCAACTGAAGCTAGTTCATTACCTTTGAAGGCGCCTCTTTCAGAACAGGCGTCAATGATCTTTACAACAGAAAGTAAATCATTAACATTAAGTTGTGGTGCGTCCATCAAGTTTCTCCTTAATATGTTTGACACGAGATCTCATCCAAGAAATAGCAGTATTGATATGACCAGTATCTTGCGGTTGCAATTGAGACTCAGCATATGCAATTTCTTCTAGCAATACGACTAATCGATCACTTTCACTTACCAATGACATACTAGCCTCCGTAGTTTGAGCTGGTTTCAAGAGCAATAAAGTAATGCAAAGGCTTAGTAGTATGTTGCCATTTTGAAATTAGCTTAGATGAGATTTGAACTGTATAATCACCAGGCATAATCTTAAAGTTAGCAATATTGAATACAAACCTATATGGTGCAGACGCCTGTGGTCCATCAACAGCAAGTTCAAAATTATTTGCTGTTGTATCCTCTACGTCTGTCACTCTAATAGTTACACTTGAATCACCAGGATTAGCTGTAACTACGACGTCACTTACTCCAAGCGCTGATGCAGCTTTTCGTAGCTGAGAAATATCAGCTTCAGTAAGAGTAATAGTGACCTCGGGGTCAGGCATGCTGATGGTCTTAGATGGAGATGTAAGGATGGAAGGATCAGAGAAGAAGTAATTGACTGACTTTCGATCCTGTTTAATTTTAACAGAATTAAAGTCAGACGAGAACGCCAACTCTGGATCATCAAACATACCTAAGACCCCGAGGAACTCGTTGAGATCATAGATCCCGATACTATTGGTTGGAAAGCTTTCTTCGACGTCAGCAAATGCTAAGATATTCTTAGCCATAGCAACAGTCTTTAGCTCAGTACCACCGTTGAATACGATGTTAGAATTGATGGCAGCAAAGTTTTTTAGCACATCACGTGTTTCATTAGACAATTTCATAATTAGTAACTCACTTTCACTTTATAAGGATTTTTGTACATTGAACCGAAGTCCATTTCAGCTTGACCTTGGTCCCAGTCTTCTTCATCATTCAAATCATGCTGGTGCAAGGCGATAAGCGCGTAATGGAGAATCTTCATCAGATCTTTTCGGTTAGCGCCATCTTTCTTACCATAGCGTTGGGCATACTTGAGAACATTCCCAAGAGCAAAGCCCATGCCATGTCCACAATCGATGATAAACTCAGTCGATTGAAACTTGTTTTTAGAATAGTGACCGTTATAGGTACTATCTATATATTCGCGAAGTTGGTCGATTAGCAACCCTTCATTAAATTTATATTCTATATTCATTACGAAACCTCATTCAATAGTTCACTAAGTTGATCTTGATTTTCACGGATGTCAGTGAGATCAGGCTCTACGGTTGCATTTACGGATGCATCAACCTTTTCATAAAGATCAAGGAATGCCTCTTTAGTATCTTCGTCAAACCTATTAACACAGAGTTCAATAGACTTTTTACGATCGTTAAAGATCGAGTAAGTCTGAACAATATGGCAAAGGCGACGAGTAGAGATAAGATCATCAACTCCACCATCTTCAAAAGTCTTACGAATAGTTTCAGACCAAGTGGTAAGAGCTTCTGCAAACTCAACATCCATCTTATCATACTTTTCCATGTGCTTCTTAATAATACGAAGCTCAGTTCCAGAAGTAGGATAAGGTTGTTCCATTGTGATTGTAAACCTTTCAAGGAAAGCTTCATCAATGATGTTTGCCGCAATAAAGCGACCGTCATCGGAGCCTTTACCTTTTGTATTAGCTGTAGCAATAACGTTAAAGCCAGCAGCTGGAGCTACAATCTCACCAGTCTTTTTAATAAGAACTGGCTTGCCTTCAAGCACACCTTGTAGGCACATAATCTTATTTGAACCACGATCAAGTTCATCAATAAGAAGAATAGAACCAGTCTTCATAGCTTTGATGACTGGACCTTCGGCAAAAACTGTTTCGCCATTTACTAGACGAAATCCACCGATCAAATCATCCTCATCAGTCTCAGGAGTGATTTGAACACGAATGTATTGGCGTTTTGCTTTAGCGCATCCTTGTTCAACCATTATGGTTTTACCATTACCAGAAAGACCAGTAATATAGACAGGATAAAAAGCTCCAGAAGCGATAATAGCTTCGACGTCGCTAAAGTGACCCCAACGTATGAAGTACTTATCGACTTCTGGTACGAAGATTTCATCGTTCATAATTGATTGAACGTTTGTAGGCACCTTTGACTCCTGAGGTTTAGATACACCTTCAAACGGGATAACAAGACCCGCAAGATTATATACACCATAGCGAACTTTGGTGCCGGCATCGAAGATTTTATCAACATCTTTGTAAGTGCATCCTAATTGGTCAGCAATAATTTTAAGCTCAGGCTTACGAAATTCCTCCTTGCCAGGATAAACTTCTGCAACCTTTTCCATGATTGCGCGCTGAGAGAAAGAAAGATTTTTCATAATATAAGTCTCCATCACTAGTCTTTTTCCATCTTACATATATATTATAACACGTTTTTCTCAAATTGTAAAGGACTTTTTTCACTTTTTTTCAAGTTTTTTACCGCTCTACGTAATCCATTGCTTGTAAGACAATCAATAGTACACCAGTGATCATCATCCAAATATTTCCATTGGCTAATAGCAGATTAGCTAAGCCAACAACTCCAACTGAGTGTGTTCTTACTAACCACAATTTACTTATTCCTTCTTTGATATATTTTTTCATGTTTTCTCCTTATATTGGTCGGGGAAGTAGGATTCGAACCTACGATCTCTCGCTCCCAAAGCGAGCGCTTTACCAGACTAAGCTACACCCCGTTTGGCCTGCCCGGAGGGATTCGAACCCCCGACCCACGGCTTAGAAGGCCGTTGCTCTATCCAGCTGAGCTACGGGCAGATTACGCTACCATCTCGGCAAACTTAACTGCGAGAGTTCTATTTGCTTTTTTCGAGTTAGCATGTTTCTTAAACGCTCTTGCAATTTCACCTTTCTTTGCATTATCTCTTACTTCAAATTCAGTAGTGTCTGTATCAAGAGTCTTACCATCACAACGTAAAATAAAGTAACGATCATATCCTTGTGTATCATCAAACGATACAAATTTGTTTTTCAAAAACTCTTTACGAGTTTCGTAAAAGTCATTATAGTCAAGATGAATACGTCTCATCCCTTGGTTAAAATCAGAACGATTAGCAGCTAAGAAATAACCAGTTACTGAGCTGCAATAATATTTCATATTCTTAAGAAGAGCTTTAGTTAAATCATTATCGTCTGAAGTCTTTACAAGACGACCATTTACGTTTAACGATGTGGCAGTGGAACGAGTGCTCCAGTAACCACGTTCTTCTTCTTTTTCGTGGCGGGCGATATCAATTTTACCACCAAACCCATCTGTCAATAGAACAAAATTGGTCTTTTGAATATTGAATTTGCTAGCAAACTTACTTACCAATACTGGTGCGGCAATTAACATTTCATCTAGTGGTGTACCACCAAGACGCTCAAGCTTTGAGACGTTATAATAACCACGATTGCCATAAGCATATCCAACCTTAAAAAGCTCTTTAATAGA
>Ga0222719_10001005_pt1 | contig 27983 bp, 39 predicted proteins | sample C33_34DmetaG_FD_165039 | JGI IMG/M metagenome (GOLD analysis project Ga0222719, IMG submission 165039) | Estuarine water microbial communities from San Francisco Bay, California, United States - C33_34D | ecosystem: Environmental > Aquatic > Marine > Unclassified | place: USA: California...
ACCAAGAAAGATCTCCCTTGGGTGTAACTTTTTTTATAACTCTGGAAGAGTTCAATTTCTTTATCTTGTCATCCAGTTTCTCTTTTATTGGTTCTATTGTCATGATCCAAAAAATAATCCTAATAGGTAAATCAAAGTAAGTCCTGCGTTCAACACTATCAATGATCTTTCTTTCCATAGTATACCTACTGCTACCCAAATTCCATTTGCTATACAGAACATGAACACGTATATAGGATAAAAATTAAATGCCGCCAAAGTGGCCGCTATTAATAATACAGCAGTACCTAACCAAGCAAGTTTTTGGTATGGTTTTTTAATTTGTTTCATATCTGTCATAAACTCTATTAATCACGTTGTTGACTCTTACAAAGTGCGCCGCCTTGGGCATGTCCTTTATCCTGGTTGCTCCTATGTAAGTGCAAGTACTTCTCACACCGCCAAGTATCTGTTCCACCGTGTCTTTGACCGGACCTTTGTCTTCCAGCACAACTGTCTTGCCTTCTGTGCCTCTGTACCCGTCCTTCCTCTGACCGTGTGTATCTAAGGCTGTCTGTGAACTCATGCCATAGAAATATCTCTTGCCATCTCTTAATTCTGTTTCACCTTCTTCGTGTCCTGCCAACATTCCACCCAACATCACGAAGTGGGCACCACCGCCCAATGCTTTTGCGACATCACCCGGTTGAGTACAGCCTCCATCAGCGATTATGTGTCCTCCAACGCCATTTGCGGCATCTGAACATTCCATGATTGCTGTGAACTGAGGCACACCAACACCGGTCTGTGTTCTTGTGGTACAAACGGAACCCGGTCCTATACCAACTTTAACGATGTCAGCACCTTTTATGATCAATTCCTCGGTCATGTTTGGTGTTACCACGTTGCCAGCGATGATCACTTTGTCTGGATATTCTGTTCTAATCCTTGTCACGAAGTCCACGAAAGATTCATGATATGCGTTTGCTACATCAATTGTTATACATGGAATATCGGGAAATGCGGACATAACCTGTTTCAGTGTTTGATAGTCCTGTGCGTTCTCGTCCCATATAGCACCTGTTCCAACACAGGCAGATACGTATTTGAATTTCAAACCAGTGCCTGCGGCCTGTTTCCAATCATCGACTGTGTAGTGCTTTCTGATAACTGTAAGCATCTTGAATTCCTGCAACACCCTAGCCATTGCGAATGTGCCAACACCGTCCATGTTGCTGGCCATGATTGGTACGTAAGATAGTTCCTTCTTGCTGTTTCTAAATTTGAATTGCCGAAGTATGTCAACGTCACGCCTAGAACTTAATGTAGATCGTTTTGGTTGCAACAGAACGTCGGAATAGTCCAGGTGTATGTTATAATCAATCCTCATTCTCCTCCTTTGCTCTACACATTTTTAAAACCATTTGATAATGATCCCAAGCCTGTTTGAGTGCTGGGTACTTGCTTTTTAATTCCTCATCGCACGGATTTTCAAAGTTGAAATCAGGCATGGTAACAGTGAATGATTCGCTTAACGTGTTCACGTTAGGTTCATCTAACATCCAATCACTAGGACTGTAATCTGCGGTTAAAGTTTCTGTGACCCATTCTTTGTTACTGCCCACGGCATTGAGCCTCCTGGAGCTCTATGTTGTGCATGAATTCATTCTTCAATCCTGCATCAGTTTTTAACAATCCTTTGAGAACCGTGGTCTGTGTGCTAGAGTTCGCACTGCGAATACCCCTGTTCTCGCAACAACCGTGTCTTGCCCTCATGTATACTCCCACTGCTGGACTCTCTGTCAGTTGCTGTATTTTGTATGCTATTTTCTCTGTGAGTTCTTCCTGCAGGTGCCCACGTGCCGATTGATGTTGTGCTATCCTTGAATACTTGCTCAATCCAATCAATCTTTTGCCTGGCAAACAACCAATGTAACAAACACCAGATACTGGTTGGTGGTGGTGACTGCACATGCTCTTTACATCACATCTCACAACAATCAGTTGGTCGTATCTACCATCTTCGTTGGGAAACGTTGTGACTTCGGGAGCCATGCTATACCTTCCTCCCATTATCTCGTTGATATACATTTTGGCCAATCGCTTGCCGGTATTTTTAGAGTTTGGATCGTTTTCTCGGTCAATTATTAAACTGTCTAAAACAGCATTAAATTTTTCTGTAATTTCGTCAATGAGTTTTTCTTTTTCTCCGTCGTCAATAAACTCTGATATATTATCTGCCGCATAAAATCTTGCTCCTGCTTTTTTAATTCTTTTTTTGATTGTATCTGAAATTGGTTCTGGTGGAGTCCATGTGTCTCGCAAAAGATTTTCTTCCATTAGTTTATTTCCTTCCTGTGAATCTTATTGTACCATTTTACAGCAGTTGATACGATGTTGTCAATGGTGCTGTGTTGAGGTTGCCATCCTAGATCCTTGATTGTTTGGGAAATGTCCGCGATCAATACCGGTGGATCTCCTGCTCTCCTAGGCATCCTGTTTATATCAAGATATCCCGCATATTTCTTTACCGAATCCAACAATTCTAAATTGCTGGTTCCTATGCCCGATCCGAGGTTATATCTTAAGCATATATTTTCATTATGCGTCTTCATTAATGCTAGTACATGACCTTGTGCTAGATCAGTGACGTGAACATAGTCTCTGACGCAAGTTCCGTCAGTGGTGTCGAAATCTGTTCCAAACAGGTTAAAAGGACTATTGGTTTTAGACGCCTCTATGGCCAAAGGTATGATATGAGTCTCGTCCTCTCGAAGTTCTCCGATGTCCGCTTCTGCGTCGGCACCAGCGGCATTAAAATATCTCAGGCTTACGCTTGAAAACTTATAGGCGTGATGATAGTCTTTTAAGATTTCTTCAATAAAGAATTTAGTCTTTCCATATGGGTTAATTGGTCTTGGTGTGTCTTCGATCCTAGCGGTTCCGTTTTGTGGTATGCCGTAAGTGGCGGCACTGGAACTGAAAACAAATCTATTAACGTTGAGCGATCTTAATTTATCGATAAGTCTAAGACTCATTACTACATTATTTAGATAATATTTAGAAGGATCTTCACAACTCTCTCCCACTTTTGTATATGCGGCGAAGTGAATACAACTGTCTATGTTGTGCCTTTTTACTATCTCGTCCAACAGGTCTATGTCTCTTGGTAAGTTTAATTCAAAGGCAGGTCCAAATGTTGTCGCCCATGGTTTTGATTTTATGTCTCTATCCACCACCACAGGAGTGAACCCGTTTAGTTTTAGTTGCTTGGCCGTGTGAGAGCCGATGTAACCAGCGCCTCCTATCACTAGGACACACTTGTTTACAGCGTCAATATTTAGATCCTGCGACATGGTCCCTGTATTTGCTTCCATCTCTCCTCCACTGTTCTCCTTTTCCGGTCATGATGTCTATCATTCTGTCTATTGTTCCGTTGGTCCAATCTGATATCTTACCCTGCCTTACAGGTTTGTTCAACAATATGTTCAGTTTCGTAAATGCGTCTTCTTTGCTCCATGGTATGTAGAGCCTAGTTCTGTCATTGGCAAAAGTTTCTGGGAAAGATCTGTAAGCAGGAAACAACACGTTGCATCCCAAAGTATCCGCTTCCGACACAGTGTTTGACACCCAGTCTTGTAAAGCACAATTGAACATCACTCGCGAGTCATTTAGAAGTTCATAGTATTTGTTCTTATCTAGGTTTTCATATATCATCAAATCGCCTTTTGATTGAAGTTCTCTTGCTCTCACAAGATACTTTTCATTATTGCTTCGCAAAGGACCGCCGGAGAACACAGCAAATTCTATGGAAGGATCAGTTTTTCTTACCCTCTGAACCAGATCCATGAAAAAATTAGGCTGTTTTTCTTGATCGAATCTTGCCGCGAAACAAACTCTTTTTGATTTTTTTTCAAATGGTTTTACTGCTCCTACACGTTCTAGAACTTCTTGCTTACCAAAACTTAAACCTGATATGTTGTATATTGGTGCTTTCCAGTTTGCAATCCTCATGTGAGCCACCATTTCTTCGTTTGTTGCTAAAATGTTGACGTTGGGAATTTCATTACACATTTGTTCATAAAGGCTCATCCATTTGCTCATGCCCCAAACGTGTACGAAATCGTCTGGATCTATTGCTTGTGCCAGACATCTAAGATATATCTTTGGCCTGTATTTCTCTGGAGATTGCTGTATTATGTATGGTAAACATTCCATTCCGGGTTGGAACATGTCTTCAAAAAACACAACATCTTCCGAAGTGATTTCGCCGTTCTTCATCATACGCACAAGATTCATTAATTGACTCATTCCGAAATAACTTCTTCCATGTGCGTCTAAAACTTGTCCGGTAACGATCGCTTTGGAGTTGTCAATGGTTTCACCGGGTACTACAACGTAATCAACTCCACGTTTTTTGAATGCCCGCTCGGTCCATTCTGTAAGTTGAAGAGTGTATCGTCCTTCATAGGGCTCTAATCCCATATAGAAAATTTTCATTAGTATTCTACCTTTCTTTCATTTTCACCACCTTTGCCAACATGAATGTGAGTATGATATCCGTGCATTGGGTTGGTTCTGATATAATCTTTGATTTGTTCCAACAATGACTCGTTGGCCTCTGATGCCAAAAACTGATACAAAGGTTCGCCTGCGGCATTTTTGTTGTATTTCATATCGAATACGTTCATAACAATGTACCCACCCCATTGAAACTGAGGATAATCTGATAGGTAATTTTCACCATAGCAACGAAACATCTCGTTTACATTACACATAACACCTGGTTTGGGTTCGAACATAAGTCTAATTAACATTCACGTTCTCCTCTTTGCCAGTTTGACTGTGCCGTCATTTGTGTGTTTGATTCTATGATTGTTTTGTAAGCCAAGTTTAAGGAATGATTCATACCTTTCATCCTTGACCAGCAAAGTAATTGTGTCGTCCATATCATCGTCATCACTGTATCCGGTGCCTGCCCATATGAAATCCTCACCATACTTCATACCTAGGTTGCCAGCGGTTGTGCAGATGTTTGCCACTGCGTCTACAGTGTCATAGCCCGCATTCAGACCACCTCCTTCGACAGGAAGATGTCCCATCCTTGTGGTAGCACTGTTTTGTTTAATCTGTATTTCTTTCATATATTGCGTGTGATCCATTTTCACCATCTTCGCTGACGTCTATTTCTATTTTTCTACCTGGATATTTTTTTGCTATCTCCACAAATAGGTCATCACTCATCATTTCACATGATTTGAAATCATTTTGTAACGTGCCTTCTTTGTATAGATTCAATAACCATCTCTTGAACTGAATAAATTCTATGTCTCTGTCATCGTGGAATACCTCGATTGCGACCTTGAAATGAAATATATGTCTGTGCGGATGTCCCAGGAAACTTACATCATATTCATCACCGGTGGCTAATTTTGGATCTGTAAGTGCCGCCGGATACTTGTGCATCCCTTCTTTTTGAAATGTCACCCATATCATTTTAGATGCTTTGTTGGCTTGTTCTTTTAGTGCTTGACTGTGTTGGTTTTCAACGTCCACGAGTCCTCCTCTTCTTCTTTGCTTGGTTTGGTTTGTTTAACAGGTTCGTCTTTTTTGTATTCATTCCATGACGTAAATCCTGCTGTCTGTTTCAGATGATTCATGCTCATGCTCCATACTCCTGGATTTGTTTTGTTGAAGTCGACGTCGTCTATCTTTATACATAGTTGATCGTCGTCCTCGGAGTTTGGGAAAATGATAGAACAGAAAGGAATAAATTTTTCGTTTTTCCATACACTTTTAAATTTTTCCTTGACTTGTTCGTGTAGCGAAAAAGGATAGTCCACAGTTACATAAAAACCTTTTTGTAAAAGTTTCATGATCTGTGACAGTTGAAGTCCGTGGTTATGCATGTATTTTCTGTTGGCACCATAATAAATTGCTTCGCAGTTGTTCTGTACAGCCATAATTTCTATTTCTTCCGTTGTCATCTCGTTGGTAGCAAGGAACAGGGTTTTCTTACCGTATGCTGTGGTATGCTCTATTTCCATGCCAACAAAAGTTTTTACTTCGTCGTTTTTAAAGAAACCGTTTTTGTAAAACCTTTCCATTATATTTTAACACTTTTCCTGCACATGTCAAATGCCTATGCTTTCTAACATTTTTGAAACCTGCGTTTTTAAATATAATTTGTATTTCTTCATTTTTACCAAAAGTTCCTTGCTTTGCCACGTCCTATCGTAGGTTCTTTCGGCTTCCAGCTCTTCTACTTTTTTCTTGTACCAATCGTACTCCTTCTGTACTGCTTTTATTTTTTTGCTAGCCTTTTTCTTTTTTGCCATTTGTCCTCCTATGTTTCGAATAAAGAACTAAAATTATTTTTACCTTTTCCACCGCCTGTAGCTCTTTGCCATCTAGTGCCTCTTATGTCCGACAAAAATCCACGAGCATTATCGATCAATTCCATTGGTTTTTCACTAGTGAATACATCTTTAACAAAGGTATTGAAATAAAGTATGTTTCTAGGAACAAACTCGCTTATCTCATCTGTGTTGTCCGAACCTTTGGTTTTCCTCCAATGTTTTACCTGAGGTTGATGTTTCAGCATCTCTATATCATTTAATTGATTTGCTAGATGTGTTGCTTTAATATGATTGTAAACATTGTGTGCCATCATTAGAACGTAAGAGAAAGAATCCCAACTTGTCTTACCCTCCTTGTTATTTTTGTTCAAATCACCTTCCCCGTACCAACAAACGTCGCCCATTGTCAATCTATCGCCAATAACACTTGGAAAAGGGAACGGTATGTCGGATCCTTTTAATAATTTGTCATCTGGTGCTTTTTCCATAATGTAACTCCATCTCTTCGGTGTCAGCAGATTGTGTGTGTATACCAATCCATTTGCTGTGCTTAAAAAAGCAGAAGCAGAATCAAAACTTATAGTAAAATTTTCGTTGATGTGTTCACGTACCTGTCTTTGTACCTGAGTGAGGAAACATGCCCAATCCAATTGACTAGTACCAAGAACGTGCATCCAGTTTTTTCCGTCGAGTTTTTTCTCGTCTCTCATGATTATCAATCTACGCAACATCACCTCCATGTCACACATATTGATACCACCCATGGCCCATCCTTCAAATTCGAAATCTTTTACTGCATCGTACCAGATTTGTGCTGTTTCCCAGTCATCGCCTTGTAGAACGTTTAAGAATTTTGTTTGTCCTAATCTGTTTTTTTGGAAAAAATTGTTGTTATAGATTGTTCCGTCGAGTGTGTCTTTAAAACTTGTTAAGCCTGTCTTGGGTGAATTAATATCGTCCGCCGCCCATGTTGGTACGTCTAGCGTCATTGACCAGTCTGCGGTGAGTTCTAGCCAGTTAAGTATGTTGCTTCTTACCTGGTTGGCCTTGTTACCCTCGAAATCTTTCCAGTCGAATTTGATTACACCTTTACCTAGTTGGTATCCTCCAGAATCACCTACTATGGTAGAAAATTTACGGTCTCTTTGAACACACATAGAATCCCTGTCTGGTGCTTTCTCTACATCAAGGCAGGCATGTCCTGCCGAATAAAGTGCGGTTGGGTATGTAAAATATCCCTGTTCCGGATTGATAAAATTTAATCCTTCCACTCCGTTTTCAAAACCATTCGGTATTCTGTCGCTGGCAATGTGTTTGCCTTCCGACACTCTCTGTTTGCTAATAAAGGTGTTATAGAAATTTGAAATAGCAGGCAAGAACACTGCGTAGTCTCTTTGATGTTCTCCTAGATGTTCTCGCCTTGCTATATTTTTCATTATTGTGCCTGTGCTGGGATGATGTAATTGTATTCCCCTTGTCCAGAATCAACGGTAATCTGCATCGCACCTTCATTTGAAAATTTCAATGTGACTTTCGCTGAATCCGATAGTTTAAGTATCTGTAGTACCTGTGCCACTGGCCACGCCCAACCTTTGTTGATTGTGCCCTTAACATCGGTAGCAAAAATAAATTCACCACCGTGTGACCCTTGGTCGCCGAATGTGAAGATCAAGTTGCCATCTTCTGTTCTGACCACGAACGTGCTGTGTTCTGTGTTTGCTACAGATTGGAAATTGAATCTTTGTACACCCGCCACAGTTGGCTCTATCTCAACGTCCCATTTGACACCTTTAAATTTAACTGTCTTTAGTTTTTCGTTGATTATCTCAGCATTCATAAATCTGTAATCATTTTTGAAATCGCCTTTCTCATTTTCAAAATGTATTCCTGTGGGAACAGTTGCTCCGTTCCTTTCGCCTTTGAGTACAGTAATGTTTGCCTTGTCCTTGTATTCGGGACATTTTAAATGTATGTCTAACTTATTAAGTTGTGGCATACCAAAAGTGCCCGTCATGTCCGCTTGTGGTTTGTGAAAAGATCCCTGCAGGATAACTGACCTGTCCTCGGCCATTGAGTCGACAACAGTTTCTTGGTCATTACCTGTAACTTTAACAAGGTCTAAAAATCCCAGACCGTGTGTGTGTTTTACTATGTCTTGTAAGATATCTTTCATAATAATTAATATTAAACTATATTTAGATTTTAATCAAGCAAAAGATTTATTTTTTTTCGACAGGTATTGTTTCTACCTTATACAGTACTGGATTTTGATTGCCGGGCTTTTGGAAAATTACATAGTCATTACCATATTTAAATTGGTCAAATTCTATGATCTTGAAGTTGTTTTTGACTATAATTTTCTGCATTTCATGTCTGGTATTGTAATTCCAGTACCCCCTTTTGGCCTCATTGAGATCATACTGATTGTCGCAGTTAGCGTAGTGTATGAAAAAATAACAGCCGGGTATGGCCACCCTGTACAGGTCGGTGAGATACTGATCTATATGATGTTGTGTGAAAAATGGAAAAGTGTCCCAACTGAACACAAAGTTTACAGCATTGTTGGGTATGTCTTCGCACTTGGTTTTATCTGTTGTGTAGAATTTAATGAATTTATGATGTGCAGGATGAAATTGTTTTAAAATATTTTTATTTACATGCGACAACACGTCTACGTAATAGTTTAACCTCCATGGCAAAAAATCTCTGGCAAAGGTTCCGTTGCCCGGACCTATCTCGAGACTATTGTACTTTATTGCCTCACTACCCATCTTGCTGAATAATTTAATTTTGGAACTGATTTGTTGGATGAGCAAATTGCTGAAAAGACTTTCTTTCCTGTTTTTTCTGTATTCGAGATCTGCTTTGTACCAGTCCTTGGGTTTGTCCAGTGTGTCTATCTGCGCCTGATTGGCAAGATCAACATTGACCGCTATTTTTTTAAGAATTTGCAGATTATCGACTATCAACTTTTCAAAGTTGGTTCCTTTTAATTGCTCTAACTTAGAAATTATCAATTTTAGTTCTGATATGCTCAGCATATGGATATTTAAAATTCGAACAGCGAATTGAATTGATTTTTGGATTCTGTGCTTCGTACGTCCCAGTTTAGTACACCTATGAGGTTTTCAATCTTTTGATCTAGGATTGTTGCCTCCATCGCTTCTGAATCAAAAGGCATCTCTTTGAACCATTCCGGCAATCTCATTTCATCGACAGGGTATGCCACCGATGTATAGCCTAATGGATTGTTTTTCAACTTACAAACAATTACCTTTGCTCCGTCTGTTATGATCATCGAATATCTATCACCATACATATCTCTACAGGCATTCCAATTTATACTCGCACGAACGTGTCCTGGCATGTTGGCCTTGCCCGCTTTCTTTTCCTTTTCCCAATATTCTGTTATGTTGTTTGCCCTCTTGGGCGATCCTTTTTCCCACCCGGGTCTTGCTTTAAATTCTGATCTGAATTCTTTTATCCTGTCTAACACCTCTTGTTCTGTGTTGTTTGACAATACCATCATTAACAGTTCGCTAAGGAAGTCCTGTACAAATACGGGTGTGTCTGATCTTTTCAAGTCCAATCCCATTGCTTTCATCTTTCCTGGCTTGCCTGCGGTGTCTACCCTTTCTCCTTCTTTGTCAAAATACAGCACAGCATATCTTTTCTTCGTAATGAACAGTCCTTTTGATGCCACGATTTCTCTGCCACCTTTAATGACTTCTCCTCTAGTTTTAGGACAATGAAAAGCCTTTGACATGTATGAAGAAAAAGTTCCATTGACTTCTTCTGCTATTCTATCATAGAGAGTTACGATGTTATCTTTTTCCCATGGAATTTTACCCGATTCTATTTCTTTCTGCAGAGGCTTGAAAGCGGAAAAATATACAGAGTCTGTGTCACCGTATATGATACAATCTCCTCTGTGGTCATAGGAGCCTGTGACTATCTCGTTGGTCTTGGCGGCCATGTGTCTGGTTATACACCTTCCTGTCAATGTTACAGATTGTCCTATCCTCATGTCAAAGAATCTACATCCTGGATTTAATATGGCACCATAGAGAGAATTTAAATTAATCTTTTTAACCAATTGCCTTTTATCCCAGAACTCTCTTTCAATCTCATTATCCCCGCACTCTTGCATCTTTTTCTGCATCTCTTTTCTTTCTGCGTACCAACGTTTTAGTAGTCCTGGAATAATTGCTTCAAATTCATATGTAAAAATTGTGCCATTAGCACTCAGCATCCATTGGTTATTGCCATCAAATATTATGTCATACAGTTGAGCCGCTGACATTTTTACCGATGTTCCATCTTCCCAATCCACTATTATTTCAGTGCCACGATCCTGTTTCATCACTGCCTGATACTCCCAACTGCCGAACTGGTTATCCCAGGCCTGGGCAAATGATTTCTTTTGGTGTTTGGCCCTGTTGATCTCTGCCGATGTTATCACTGGACGACATTGGCCTACGATACTTTCTGGACCCATATTGAGAGCACGGATCACACTCGGATACAGTGAATTGATATCGATAGATCCAATCCAGTCGTGTAATCCTTTTTTAGGAGTAGCCACATAAGCGCCTGCGGCCGCTGTTGGTTCTCCGTCGGCCCTCTTGACTCTGCCAGGCACAATCATTCCACGTCTGTGTGCTTCGTTCACTATGGCCTGTTCTGTGACCGCCACAGCACCCATTGTTGTTTGTAGCAACACAGTGTTCTGGTGAGCGATCTCATTAGCCAGTTCGATGAATTTTAATTTCTTTTCAAGTTTGGCCAGCAGTGCGGTATCTTGTCTGTTGTATTCTACAAACAAGCCAAAGTCGTTGTTGTAGAGAGCATCCAACGATCCTTCGTAAACTGTTTTCCTTTCACCCAACTCGTGTTCACCTATTGCGTCTAATCTGTACGAGTGTCGTTCTTCGTAGGTATACTTCCTGTACAGTTCTAATAAATCTAGATGTACTCTTCCGATCAAATCGTAACTGATTTGCTCTCTGCCATATTTTTCAAATGTTCTCTTCTTTGGTTTTTCTCCCCAGAAACACAGTCTACGAGTATCATCCGAACTTAAAACTTTCTGTATTCTTCCAACGGTGTAAGGTATGTCATATCCTTCAGAATTCCAACCGCTCAAAATATCTGCTTCGTCAATCAATGTTAAGAAAGCATCAAGCATATCTTTTTCTTTTTCAAACAGCATCACATTATCGAATCGTTCCACGGCCATCTGTGCAGATGCCATGTTCATTGATTTCGGGGGCATCGCAAAAGTAACCAATTGATCAGTCCACGAAAGATAACACGTGATTGCCGTTATTGGCATAAAAGGATCATCTGTGGTAGAATATCCGCGTTCCGGATCAAAGTCTACTTCTATGTCAAAGAATACAACGTTTAGTTTAGGAGCATCTTTTCCTAGATAGTTTTCTTCAAGACAACGGAATACGGGATTGATGTCTTGCTCATAAAGTTTTTTATTACTTCTGATTTTTTGTTCTTTAATGAATTCTTTAAATGTTGCGGTCTGTACTTTTTGGAGTTTTTCGCCAAAGATTGATCTATGTTTACCTCTTGCGTCGGGATAATAGAATATATACCTCGCATCATATTCTACAACTTTCCTTTCTCCTTTTGGAGTTCTCTCAACAACTAAAACTTTGTCTTGATCTCTCCTATAAAAAGCGTCAATGTAACTCATATCAATATTGTATGTTCAATTGGAATCAAAAGTCTACCACCAATAACTTGCTACACCATAACCGTAGACATTAATAATTGAAAAATATCCGGTTATCATCATAACAAATGCGGCGTTTCTTCTATAGGCGGCATAACATTGTGTAATGGCTCCAACGAAAAATCCAGGGTAAATTATGGTCATGTCTGGATTTGATGCTGTGATAGCCAACGTTAGGCTTGCCCCAACGGTGAAAATAAAACTTATCAGTTCAAATAAAAATGCTATCTTGTCTGACTGATAACTTTTTATCCAAAATGTTTTAATCCTGCCATACACTAAATTTTACCTGCGGCGTGTAATATAGAATCAAGTAGATCCATGTCGTCTGCGACATTTTTGTAAGAGTCCTTGTGAGCAACAGTTATTGCCTTGCTTATAATTGCTGGCTTTAACTCTAGCTCTTCTGCTATCGCTTTTACAGTATCTCTTAGGCCTCCTCTGAGATCATCAATTTCACCCATCACCTGTGAACCTTCTCTGATCAATTGTATCAGTTTTTGTTTTTCTGCTTCATTAAAATTTCTTGCCATTTATAACTCCTTTGTTTGATATTATATAACGGTTTGTGAAAGAAAGCAATTATTTTTTAAACTTACCAATATTTTGTTTGAACCATTTTCTGGTAGAGTTATGGAACTTTTCGGGGATTCTTCGGTCCAACCAAGATTCAAAAATTGATTCTGCTGTTTTTTTCTTTACAATGAATGTGTCTTTGTTTTGATCATACTGCACCTCGTCACCGGTCAATATTTTCCAAATCCTAGCCATCAGTCTAGGATCGTGTTCTTTTTTCCCCAGACCTGTCTGTGGTTCCATTATTTTCTTAGCAAGAAGTTGATTGAAGTTATCTCTTTTGGCAATTAATGATGATTCATTCGTGTTTGGATTAGGTTTGCTTGGAGAAGGTCGTTGACCTTCTTCTTGTTCTCCCATCATGTGGACAGGTTCTTTTGTGAACTGGTGTGTTTTAGCCAAACCTCTTGATCCGGCACTTCGGGGTGATTGTTTTTGTATACCTGCGTCTACAGTACCGGTTTGTTTCAACTTCTGCATATCATCTACATACTGTTTGAAAGAAAACATAGGTGTGTTAAGATCGCTCATAAAACTATTTATTTGATTGCAGGAACGCCCGTATTTGTGATTCCAGTTGGGCGAGGTCTTGGGTTATGTTAGATTGATTTTTGTTTGAATTGTCGATAATAAAAAAGTTATTGCCAAACAATCTCTGATATTTTCCTAGATTTTGATTTATCAACTTGCTGTTGTCTAGTATTACTTTTTCTGGAACTTGCCTTTCTCTTTGTTTGTTACGCATTAATTGTGTCTGTATATCTGCGTTGACAAATACCATAGCGGTGTCATACCCTTGTTGCTCTAGTTCTTTCTTCGTGTCATCTATCCTTCTGTAAGATCTACCCGTAGTGTCGATGATCATACCAAGATTGCTTTTTTGGTATGTTTGTTGTACTTTTCCTGCGATGTTTTTGCTTCTTTGACGCATTCTGTCTCTGAAATATTCCTCCTCTGGAGGCATTTTTACATTAAGATTAGTTTTTTTTAAAAGGTATTTGAATGCCTGGTCTGGATTTACCTGTTTGAGTCCGTAGAACACAGACGCCAGTTTTCTTGAGATAAACGTCTTTCCAGATCCGGCTCCTCCCGCAAAGAAGATTGCTTTGTTATTGTATGGATCAAACCTACCTTCTATGATATCAATAATACGCATTTACACATATTTATTTTTTATAGAATATGTGCATCAATTGGGCACCGCTAAGATCCCCAACCGGGGCATTCTTTTTCATGTGATATCCCGAGCCCGTCCGTATGTGTATTTTTGGGTCGTAAGTGGTTACTTCTTTGTGGTATTGTTTTTTATTTTTTCTTTTTTTTTCTTGTCGCGACATTTATTGCTTTTCCTTTTCTTTCAGGATTTGGATCCTGTCTCCTTTTTCTAGCCGCCGCCGACGCTCTTTTTTTCTTGCCAAGTGCGTATGCTTTAGATCGTGGCAGGCACTTTGGTTTGCCTTCCTTGCTTGATCCCCTCGCACATGGTCCTTTTATTTTTCCGTCTGGTCCGAACCTAACCCATTTCTGCTTGAACCATTTCTTTAGATTTTCATTCAATGATTCCGCAAACATAAGTTGACCACAGTTGATACAAAAATCTACTTCTTCTTTTTTCACACAATTAGGCACTCTTTTTCCAAAAAGAGTCTTCATGCCTTTTTTCTCATAGCCTTTCCAGCATCTTGTGCCTTCTGCTATGAATTCATGTGCTTTCATTTATTTTTGTGATTTATTACCCCAATTGGCGGCGCCAACTTTTCTGCACTGTACTAGTGCTCCTGAGGCGTAGGCGGATGGCCATACTTTGTATCTCGACTTTACCTTGTGATAACAAGCGTCTTTTTTCTCGGCTAATTTTTCAAATTCTTCTTCGGTGATTGGCTCGCTTTGGCTCTCACTCAAATCATCTGTGTATTGGGTCTGTTCTTCGTGATCGCCTGCTTCGATAGTATCCTCGTTCGCTCTTTTCAAGGCATTGGCAACACTAGGATGATCCGCAAGTCCAGGTGCAATCTTGTTGATCACTTCAACAGCGCCATCATAATTTCCACCCTTGTATTTTGGATCATTTAAAATTCCAAAAGCCATTTTGATCTGTTTATCTGTGAATTCAGTTTTTTCTTTTTCTTGTACCATTTCTTCGTCTGCGATGGCCTTTTCTGCGTCCGCAATGATTTCTTTAGTTTCGGCCGTCTTTACAAGGAAGTCTTCTGACTCTTCATTGTACACAACCTCATTGTCTGAAATGTTGTTGTATAGTTCTACTAGGTCTTTATCTTGTGCTGTCTTGATATATTCCGATATGTCCTTTGACAACACTTCTCTGAACGCTTTAGAATCAAATGTTTGTTCTTCTTTTTGTTCGGATTTCAGTTTGGCCAGTTGTGTTTCTAGTTCTGCTATTTTGTCAAGTCTTTTTGAATCCTCATTAACTGATTTAATAATTTTTTCTGAGATCGTCTTTTCTGTTTTGTCAGATTCGGCAATGGCCTTCGTAATGATTGATTGGTCGTTTGCTATAGATTCAATTAATTTTTCTGCTTTCTTTGATACTTGCGTCGTTTCGGTGTATTCTTTGATGCCTGCGAGTTTGGCTATGTCAGCAAGACTCACGTCTTTGTCATCGAGTATTCTTGGTTCTTGCCTAGCGGCTTCCATGAGCTCGTGCCTCTCCTGTTCGGGAGTCAAGTTGCTCATTTCGTTTAATCTTTTTATGATATCTAGCCAATTATCGTTGTTTAACTTTGACATACTGAGTTATTTATACTGTGTTGTAGACATTTTACAAGCATTATTTTACAGATTTGCTCTTGGTGTTACGACCTGTTTGGCGTGCTTTCCTTCCGGCGCAGTGTGCTTTCTGTGAGAATCCTTTTGGATTAGAACAATTTATAGATTTCTTGTATTTTTTGGTCCATGCTTCTCGTATCTCTCGAAATCGCATTACAAACCTGTGGTTCTTAGTTTGTCAAGCCTCGCCGCTAGTTTGTCTTTTAGCTCTTGGTCGTATTGCGTATACTTATTTTTTGATATATTTTGGAGTGTCTGCATCTTGTCTCTGTAGGCTTCTTGATCTCTTTTTTGTTTCATTACGTCAACGGGTCCTTTGAGTTTGGACATGACCTTTCTTTTGAATGGTGTTTGATTGTATTCATTTACCATGAACTTGCTGTACTTGTCCTGTAGGTATTTGACGTGAGAAAGATCCTTGCCTGTGTCCAGTCTAAGTTTTGCGTCTTTTATATCTTGTTTGATCATGTTTGCCAAATCTGTGTTGCCTGCATCCGTGGCCATTTCATATGCCGTGTTCATAGCCTTAATAGCAGGAACACTGTTGTTGATGGCGTCATTAATAGATCCTATGCCGGCTAGACCAGCAACAACCACTCCGGCCATGGCCAGTTTTTTGGCCCAATCTCTTATGCCCTCATCTAACTGTTCTTCTTTAACCGGACTATACATTTTGTCTAGCAATTCAATAGTCTCATCCGCGGATCCCAGGAACGCCTGTGCTTTTGGTCTCAGCAACACCATGTCCTCGCCCTTCATTATGCCATTGGCCATTGCCTTGGCGTATTTGAGGTTGGCCAGTGCTCTGCCCACGGCTCTCGGAGATTCTTTTATTTCTAACGACTCGGACTGTGTTTTGTCTTTTTGGACTTTTTTCGTCATTTCTTTTTCAAACTCAGTGACCCTCTTCTTCAATATGTTGAACATGCCGGGTTTGGTTTCTATGTCATCGACCGGTAGTTCGAATTCCAAAATCTCGTCTATCTTCTTCTGTATTATCAATCCATGCTTGGCGTGTTCATCACCGAGATCTTCTCTGTAGGGGTTCATCCTCTGATAATCTTCGTAGTGGTAAACAGCATCCAACATGTCTACCGCCTTGTTCATTTTGGTCTGCACCCAGGCCTCTATGTCATCTCCAGGTCTCACCATCTGTGCGATCTGCATAGCATATTTGGCACTATGGTACAACTGTGATTTAGCCATGTGTCCCTCGCCGGCATCCTCACCGTATTGTCCTTCCAGTTCAAGATATTTTGCTATCTTTTTTACATAGTTGGTGGCCAGGTCGATCTTCTTTTGTACCCATGCCTCGACTTCCTGGTCGTTGCTCAATAGGTTGTGGATCTGTATTGAATACTTGCCTGCCCTGATGGCCTGCTTGATCAACATACTTGCTTCGTATGTGTCTGGTTGTACCGGTGTGTTTATTTCATCTACACGCATGTATGTATTTATTAGTTGAAACCGATGTGTGTCAGCTCGGGATATTTGTTCTTGATTTTCCTTGCCGTTTGATTCAACGCCATTATCGCCTGATTGAAATATCCTTCTGGTTTGCCACCACCGATCATGGTAGGTCCTCCGGGCTCTTTGCTGACTGTTGGATCTTCGGGTTCTGATTGTTTTCCTATGTTTTTCTTAAGCCACTGTGTGGTTAAATTTATAAACTGATCTATAGGCATAGGAGGATCTTCCTCAAAGTCTGGATTCATTCCTATGGTTGATAAAATCTGTCTCATTGAAGCATTTGAAAAGTAAGGTCCCTGCACAGATTCATCGTCCCTGTATTCATCACTGAAACTCCAGTACCCTTTCTCTTTGTCTTTGTAATAGGCGTTCATTGTGGCGCCTTCTTGTATCACTTCATTAATTTTCATAACATTCCTCACATCTGCACTGCTTACAGGTCTCGATGGTCCAGGCGTGCAGTGTGTCTGGACTTTCCCATTGTTGTTGTGGAGTCAATAGTTTTTCATCGCAGTGTTGTTCGAAACCACAATTATCGCAGTAGACTTTATTTTTTTGATCCATACAATTTCTTTATCTTCTCACGAATCCAGGCCCGCCAAAAATATTGACTCCTGGCAAAGCGTGTGCACCTTTGGCTGTGCCATCGGGTTTTTTTGGCTGAACGATTTTTGGCAATTTTGGTGCTTTGGTACCAGACACTCCGGGTGTACCGGTATAGGATTTTTTGAATCTGTCTTTTCCTATGGCCACATGTGGAGATACCACTGTTGCTATGCTACCTGCCGAAGTGGCTCCCGCTGTTGCCTGTTCAGTTATTTCCTTGATCTTCATGCTGTTTGTATTTATTAAAAATGCAGTTGACCAAATCCAAGGGTATCATATGGCGATAAAATTTTGGTATTCTTGGTACATATATGCCGTATTTTTTGTGAAGTGTACATTTGAATCTTCCCGAACCCCCTATGTCATACCATCTTAGGTGTTGTGATATACTGCTTTTGACCGTTTGACCGTTTTCTCCTATCCACGTGGCGTGGTTTACAAGATCAAAAAGATTTGAATTTTCACCAAAATACCAAGCAGTATTTTTTGATACTGCGTTGCGGTCATAAATGGCAAAAAGTCTTTCACAAAGATCTTTGTTGTAAGGTAAAAAAAATAATGAATTTAGATTGATCAACGTATTTTTCGTCATGAATCCGTTGGTGTAATTGTTGTCGTTATTTTTTATATCGATTTCCAACGGTATTTGATTTTTGTTTTGTGTCAGAGATACTTTATATATGTTCATTGTAGAAAGCCTCTCTTTGTAACTCTCCAACATATATTGTCGGGTGAAAGGCATCATCATGTGATTGTCGTTATCTATTTGTTTCCTTTCACAGTGCGGCAACCTCCATTCGTCGAGGCATATATCATCCACGAATAATCTTGCCGTTGGTGGAGTCTTGTACACGTTGGAAAAAAATCCAACACCTATGAGGTATTCCATGTAGATAATTATGGTTACTTTTTACGTCCAGACTTCATATTGGCACACCAGTGATACATCTTGCCCCGTTCACCACCGTAACGTTTGGCCTTTGCTCGTAGGTCGGAAACAGAACCTTTACAACTAGCACCTGCACGTTTCACACGTCCTGGCCTAGATTTGCCTTTCATCTTCCCGTCTGCGAAGTTTTCTTTGGCCAGTTTCAGTTTCTTCACGTTCATGTATTCACCGCCAACAGGTACATCTTTTGTGGCGTTCTGTTTAGTGACTATGCCAACACCGGCGGCCTCTTCATTGGCACGATTGTTGCCTTTGTTCTTGAAATCAAATCTGTGGTTTGGACCTCGTCCGGGCTTGTGTATTAGGCCCTGTGGATCTATGGTCTGTGGCATAATAACCCAATCTATGATATCTTTGATCTTCATCTTTTCTGATTTTTCTTCCTAGATATCATGGCCACCTCATGAACTGCGTACTTGTTTGGCGTTCCTGACTTGAGAAGTCGACCGTAAACATACATATTTGTGCAGACCTGATCAACCTGTTTTATAGTGTCTTCGTCCTGCTTGACATTTTCCTGAGCCGTGCTTTCCAGGTTACACCTAGGTGGTATCGTGAATCCAAGATTGTTGGCAAAACTGAACAGGGTGCCATGTATGTTCTGGAATCCATCCCCTCCACCGGATACCGCAACACCGAACACTTTGTTGTAGAAAGGCCTGAAGTTGTTTTCCGAACCGTAGGTATCAATGTAATCCATACGTTCGACTAGGCTCTGGATATAAGAACTGTACATGCCCCACCAGATTGGAGTGGCAAAAATTACGCCATCTGACTGCAACATCTCGTTCAACACAGGTTGTAGTTCGTCATTGTATTTTCCAGTGCCGCACTCGTAATCTAATTCATTAAGAGTTATTGTTTTTGATTCGGCGCCTATGGATTTTAATTTTGATTCTAGCATCTCGCATATGGCAAAGGTATTGCTGTCCGCGTCTTTTTTTAAACTGCCATTTATTATCAATATCTTCATCGTACTCTGAACGGATAAGCCATCATTGAGTGATAACCCATACGTCTTTTTCCTTTCGCTCTCTTCTCATACTTATCTAATATTTTGTTGATGTCTGGCTGTATGTTACGGCGGTCTTTGGTGTAGATTATCTCTCGGATCTTCATTATTTCAGTGTGCTTTTGAGCATCCACTGATGTTTGTTGTGTGCGTCTATTCGCTCGCCTACGAAGTCAGCGAAGCCATGTAATTTCGCACCCTCCAGCATATCAAACAATCCGGTAAGGCTTTGGATCACTTTGTCGTTGTCTTCTATCAATTCTGCAAACATTAATTCGGCTTGGGGTATAGCAGACTTCTGATCCAATTGTGATAAGTCAATGAACCTATCGAAAACTCCAGGAGCATAAGTTCCCAATGTTCTTATTTCTTCCGCAAACTTGTCTAGAGATTCCTGTACCTCTTCGTAGATTTTTCCAAACAACTCATGATCCTGCGAAAAATGCCTACCTTCCACATTCCAATGATAGTAATGTGCCTTAAGATAAAAAAGGAAACTATCCGCAAAAGATTGCTTGGCTTTTAATTTTATTTCCGGAGTCATACGCAATATTTATCTGACTGTTTTATTTTTTGTGTGGCATTGGATTTTCGCCTGTAAGTTTGGGTCGGGCAAACCATAACTTGAACCATTCATCTGTGCCTGGTTGTATGTTGTGTTTACGTTGATACCTTGCTTTTTCTGTACCGGTGTAGGATAGGTTTTCTCCCATGCTAGGTTGATCGTCTATGCCGGCTAGTTTTTTAAGATCGTTTAGATTCATTTTGCCAATCTCTGTCTAGGTCTTCTTGTGTGTATTGAGGTTTTCCGCCCAAGGCACCTGAGGCTCCTTTGGCCATACCCGGTTTTATCTTCTCGACCTTTCCCCCTTTGGCAAGGAATTCCTTCATCTTTTTTTCTAGTTCTCGTCTGGCCCTTATTTTTTTAGCCGTTTCGTCTTCACCGTAATCGTATGACCTATTGATTTCTATCGCCATGTTGTTCTCCGTATCTGTTTAATTCTTGTTGAACTTTAATTATACTGTCTTTGTTTGCTTGATACAATATACCAAATCCACCTTTCGATTCCCAACGTTGTATGTTTACCGGTCTGTCATCGATCAGGATGTTTGGTGTGCCGTCCTTCTGCTTGGCCCATTTTTCTTTTCTTCCTGACACTATAACTTCCTCGGGTTTCTCTATGTTGGATGCTATCCACTTTTTCTTCTGCTGAGCGGAGTTCTCATGATCTCCTATCAAAGGTGAAGTAAGTATAGAAAACTTTCCTCCTGTGGCACTTTTTATCAATTGTATAAGCGAATCCGCGGTCGGGAACTTGGGTAAAGTGGCAAAGAAGTCACTACCGGTGATCCTGTCTATAACCTCTTGTTTGAGTTCTCCTCCGGTTTTTTTAGATGTTAATTCTTTCCAGTGTTTGACACCGTACATTTTTTCAACACCACCAAAAAAATCAGCAATGACTCCGTCCATGTCCAAATAAACTGTTGGCAAATTTTTTTCCATCTCTTGTTCATTATACAACTTTTCGTTGTTTACAGCAACCTTTTTACCAATTTTTTCTCCCACCTTATCAAAGACCTGCCTAACTCGTTCATCATCGTTGTCCATGATTACCTTTTTGAAACTGTCATAATCGTCATTGGCGGCAAAAGATCTGGCTTGGCTGGCACTCATACCTGCGACCCCTTCGGCGTCTGGGTCTCTGTCTCCACTGCTGACAGCGTCCACGTAATCGAAATCGAAAACAAGATTGCCTTGTTTGTCATTTTTTTTGTTGTATTGATTTAGGAAGTTTTTGAAATAATCTACACGATCGGACCCGGCAACAACTATCACTCTGGTCCTGCCTTCATTCATTAATTTTTGTAGGGCCTGGACTATTGTTTTAACTTCTGTGTCACCTATCTCTATGTCATTGAACCTTCCTGTGCTCTTGATGTAATCCACACGTTCTTGATGTGAGAGAGGATTTTTCTTATCAACCGAATGTGTCACGAACACGTATGGTTTGGCATCCATTTTTTGTGCCACCGACCTGACCCGCTGGATCAACTTTTCATGGCCCTTTGTAGGAGGATTGAATCTGCCAAAAGCAAATACAGCCGTCGCTTGGTCGTCTTCTTTAAGAAATAGTTCCTTTAATAACATCGTATTCGCCCTGCTTTATGTTTTCTAATTCTCTGTCTGCTATGATTTCTGCGACACGATTCCTAACTTCATTTGGAAAAATATCTTTAACATCCTCGTCCTGATTGCCGTACTCTTTTACATATTCTTTAGCGGCGTCGTTAATTAGATACATCCATAGTTTCTTTGCCTTTTCGTGATCATACACATTCTTTGAAATTTTTCTTTGTAGGTTTTTTATGATGGGCATGAATCTCCTCCTGTAGAGGTCTTCGTTGTTCATGAGGTACAGGTCAAGTTCGTTGACAGCATTACTGTCGATTTGATCTGCTTCCGTTATGAATTCTGTGGCTTTTACCATTTACGACAACTCCAGTACCTTGCTTTGGTTTTTGGTCCTGGGTTGGCGCAGTTGTGTCTTGCCCTGAAACTCTTTCTTGCTTTGGGATTGGACTTCCTGATCTTCATGGTCTTCTGACCTGCTTTCCTGGCTGAAGAACCACCATGACCAAAATTTACTTTCTTGATGTTGCCTGTCTTGGGATCTTTCACATAAACTTTGAATTTCTTCACATCACCACGCATTGGCTTGTTGAGAGGAACTTTTCTACCTCTATACTCGGCTTCCCATATCTCGTCTTCGGGATAGCCTATCTCCCCAAATGCTTCATAAAACTGGTCATCGTCTTCAAAGGTCATTTCGTCCGCTTCCGGGAATGGTTCGTAGGATTCATTCTGTATTCCGTGTGATGCTAAAACCATGCTCATGGCATCAGTCAATCCAACTTTCTCCATACTGATGTCGTCTATGTCGCCATCTATATATTTTTTTACCATATCTGGATCAAAACCTGCTTTGACTAAGATGTCTTCACTTCTGTAATCAGAGTCTTCATTGACCGCTTCCGCGCCTGACTGTATACCGTCGATTCTGCTTAGAATTGTTTTAAAGTCTTCGTAGGTGTTGTTCATATGCTGTATTTAGTTAATACAGGTTCTCCAATAGCCACATGTAAAAGGGCGATTTGAATGTCAATTGCCATTTTCCGTTGTGTCCCATTGCCGTTACGTTTTTAAAAGAACCGGGGAGTGCATTTCCTTGTTGTTTTTGCTGGGTCGCCCATGGCTCCGGATAATCGGGGTAGTAGACTCCTTCGTATACCAATGCGCCTATGTCTATCTCATCTATCTCTATAGATTTGATGTGTAGCAGTTGGTCATGCGTTATGTTGCCTTCGCTGTCGATTTTAGTTTGGTTTGAACCTTTGTTATAACGGTCGATGACCAAAGAGTAAGTGTTGCCCTCGACCATTGTGTGTTCGAATTCGATTGTGATTGGTTCATCTTCCTTGTGCGTGATCGAGTCCTCAAAATAATGCTCGAACAAAGCAGGTTTGTTCGAATTATATTCAAAACCATTTTCAGGTAGCGAGTCGCCTTTTCCTAGATCAGATATTGAAATTTTAACTCTGGGAGGCTTATCCCAAAATGTTGCCCACAACTGAAGTTTAAATTTTAGTTTTTCTTTTTTAGTTTCCATTATAAGTGAATTCCAATCCTGCTTTGTATCCTACATATGCTTTATTTAAGTCCTGTCTGGACAACTCGAGGGTCATTTCGGTACCTTTAAAAACGACCTTGAGGTGTTTGTCAGTACGGCTTAAAACCTCAGCAGGTTTACTTTTTTCATTGGTTTCACAAAATATATCTATTATTTCCATTTATCTGCTATCTCCTTGTTCAGTAGTGCTATCTGTCCTTGGATCTTAACGTATTTGTCTGACCCCTGTTCCAGTTTACTTAATTTTTTTTCTAATCTTAGTTTCTCACAGAAAGGTTTATCGTTCTTGATCCAAAGAAACTGACAACTGCCCCAAAACTTTTTGCTGACTGACATTCCTGGTACAACTTTATCATTGCCGGCTTGCCCTGCTATATTGTTTCTGTACTCGATGCTGAATGATGTCTTCCAATCTGTATCATTAACGCCCTCGTTGACAAAATAAAATCCTATATCTTTTTCGTGTTTAGATGTTCTTAGATCGGTGCTTACGTCTTTGTACAACACCTCACCGTCACTGTTGGTAGCATAGGGTATTTTTACATTGGCAGAACCACTAGTGATCCTGTTCGGTATAGAATACGTGATACCCCATTTTTTCGTATCAGTAAGTTTTTTTTCATAGTGCAGTTTCATCGATTCGGTTTTTACAGAATCAACATTGGTTATGAGAGAATTGCCAACTGTGTTTACCTTTGTGAATCCTTGAGATACATCGAGGCTTACAAAACCATCACCTAAATCGTATTCGACACCTATTTGTCCAAAATTAGTGTTGTTATTTTTGCCTACTGCCAAAGCACCGTCTGTGTAATTGCCTAACCAAGTTTCTTGTTCACTCATCGTACCTGCTGTTGTTTTGATACTGAACTTGTCAGTGAACTTGAATTTCTTGCTGATGTTAGAACTCCAATCACCATTGCCGTCTGTGGTCGAATATATACCTAGTTCTAGTCCGTCAGTGAAAACAGGAAATTGTCCACCTTGACTGAAATTACCATATGATTGTAACACAGGTAACCAAGTTGACTTGTATTGTGCTAATTCAACATCCGAGTATTTTCTAGTGTCTTTTGACACCAATCCTTGTGTAAGATCAACATAAAAGTCTCTGGCGAATTCATCGACAATCATCACCGAACTCAATTCAGTTATATTGCCTAAAACTGATACAGACGATCCAGAACCACCCGTGTTAGATAAACTAACTGTGCTGACAGACGAGGTGGTCCTGCCATCTGTTGGAATGCCGACCGCCCCAACAGGACGTGTCGCTTTTTCCAAATCCATTACGCCTGAACCGTGAATATTCACATTGTAATCCAGGATGTCTTTATTGGCTGTAGATGTCAAAAGTTTAACAACATTTTCACCTTTCATATATGGCCACATCTGTCTGATCAAGGCCACTCCACCTGTTACGTAAGGTGCCGCCATGGAAGTTCCTGCCATTGTGTCATAAGACCCATCATTGCTAGTAGAGTAGGTCCAACCCGGCGCCAATATATAGAAATCTGAAACTTTATATGTGTCGGTACAGGAATTATCAACTATGACTTGGCATATGTGTCCTGCTTGATTTGACCAACTCGCTATGAGATTGTTTTGATCTACTGCCCCGACTATCAACATTTTTCCACCCAGTATCAAATCACCATTGGCGTCTACCGTTGTGGCAAAATAACCTGGATTGTTAGGAACATCTAATCCTTGGTTCCCTGCGGAATTTACTATGATCATGTCCTTGTCGGTGGCCGCTTTGAACTCTGTGGGGTCTTGTAAATTGTAGTATGAACCAGCACTGTAGTCGTATCTTGTGTCGGTGGTCTTGTATGTGCCGTCCGATAATTGCTCGAGGCTACTTCTAAAATATGAATCATAGTTGGCGTTAGCAGATAGGTTTCCGACCGATGCTCCTTGATCCGCGGCCCATGAAAATCCTTCGGCGGCCTGGCTTGTGTTTACATACCTACTGTCGCCTATCTTGATCACCACTGCTTTGGAGTCGAAAGCAACACCATGTGTGCCTGCTCCGTCTTTTTTAGCCACGATAGAACCCAACACGTGAGTTCCGTGTCCATGATTATCATTTATTCCTGTGCCTGAATAATCCTTGGTTGCCAATATCTGCCCTTCGAATTCGGAGTGATCAACATCATAGCCAGTGTCGGCTACGGCAATTGTTACTCCTTTGCCTGTCCATCCTCTGGCGTAAGCATCCGAGGCTTTTACCTGTTTCTTACCACCATTTGCCCAACCCTGCAGTGAACCGTTGCTGTCCTTGTCCAGGTATTCGTTGTTTTCATAGGTAGTTTTGTCTGTAGAATATCCTACTGTCCTAGTTCCTAAGTTTGGATCATTGTCGGTATAACTAGGATCCACAATACTAGTTGCTATTAACTCTCCTGGAGAATTATTGCTAGTTGAGATGATTGGATCAAGATCTTCGGTGCTTACATTTATTGTTTCCGTCCTAGTGGAAGTATTAACTATTTCGGCAACCGTCGATGAACTTTGTGTGGCAGTGCCTGTGATGTCTTGAGTGGTACCGTTGAGATAAGTTACACGTTTGACTGGGGTTGTTGTTGTGACAGTTGTTACATCTTTCTTGACTACATCTGTGTATGTTCTAACATAATCGATTGATCTGGTCCTTGTCTTTGTGCTTAAGGAATACGTGATTTTGTATGTGTTTCTAGTTATTGTGCCATCGCCGTTGTCGACATCTTGGCTGTTGTTTGTATAAGTGTATGTCAATACCGGATCACCTATGGTGATAGTTTCAACATTTGATGCGTCGGAATATGTTGTGGTAGTGTATTCGGCACCTTCTGTGACTGAGGTTGTCACTATAGGATCTATGGCTTCTTCTGACACTATACTATTTTCCACCGAATTTCTAGTGACCGCGGCAACATCAGAGCCAGTTTCGGTTATTGTTCTAGTAACTTCAAACGTGGAACTCACAGCGGATAAAGATTCTACAGACTCAACTGTTTGATAAGCAACACTGATCTTTTTGTCATTGTTAGAAAAAACAGATTCTGTGGTTACCTCGTATTTTTGGAATTTTGGTCTTGCTTGATTTTCATTTAGGGTGTCTATTCTTTTTTGGGATATTTGATAATCTGTTCTAGTCACAATAGTGGTCACATCAAAAACCTCACCGTCGATGATTTGTCTCACGGTGTCTGTGCTAATGGTCACAGGGGCAAGTGCTGTCCTGCCAACTTCCGTCCATGTGTCTCCCTCTATCGTTACAGTTTCTCCTGTTTTATAGGGAGTACCAAATGTTGTAGATACTAGTTTCTTTGTTGTGTTTGTGGAGACTATGTCTGATTTTCCTGTTTCATACAATGTGTCTATCAAGTTTTCTTTCTTGACATCCTCATTGATCTGCTTTTCTATTGCCACGTATTCAACACTTTCGTCGTCGTACTGTTTTTCAGTCACTAGGTTGTTCCAAAAAGATTCTTTTCCATCATAATATTTCTTTGTGTATCCTACCAGGGCATACCAACCTTTCTCTAGTGTCATTGTCTGGCCGTCTATTACGATGTTGTAGTTTGCCAAAACAGAAGGATCAAATGTTCCGTTGTACTGTTTCACAAACTTGAACGCCTCCAAGGCATCTGTTGCATCTATCACTTGGTCTTCCGACAGTTTTCTCACCAAAGATATCACACTGCTCGCACTGCCAAAGATCTGCGTTGATAGTGAGAGGTTTTGTACTTGTGGAGTCGGATCAAAAGAAACTGGCACACCTCCGCCTCCTCCTCCACCACCACAAGCGGCCAAACTGGTAGCCAATGCTGTGGTTAAAAGTAAGTTTTTGAATTTCTTATTAACCATATAATACCCCCATTAGGTACGCTCCAAATAAAAATGCTAGTGAGTATCTGGTGATAAGCGAAAAGGTTTTGTTGACTTTATAGCCGTTTTCTTTTAGGCATTGAACGTGTGCGTCCATACTCTCTGGAGTAACTCGCACCGAAACGAAATCTAATTCGTCATGATTATTGTCTGTCATAACTTAACTATAAAGCAGAAGTAAAATATGTCAACCAAGTTGATCTTACAAAAAAGTCAATGATTTCAATGATTTATATGTGGATGTTAATTGTTGTAGAGTATTTTTTCTACTGAACTTGTAAGATTTGTCTGATCAAATGCTTTGGCCCTTACCCAAACAAAATTTCCTGTGAAAGTATAACTTGAAACTTTGGTGCTAAGGTCTGCGGTGAAAATGGTATTTTCTATGTCAAACCAATCGTCCTCAGTTGGTGTGGTAGCCAACGAGGCCTGCATTTTAATTTTTCCGTTAAAATTATTGGCGGCTGTTTGTGATCCTGCTGAAACATGATACGCGACTGTGTGTACTCCATCTGTCTGCGAATAATAACCATCGCCTTTGTATTTGTCGGTTACGAATCCTACATAATCGATCACGGTGTCTGTGGACCCATCCGCGGATTCTGTTGTGACCTGTTCTTCGACAAAAATACTCAAACCATCAGCGGCCACGCTTTTAACCGTGTATGTACCGTTATTGGATGTGCTTCCAGTGATAGTGATCAAATCTCTAACTGCCAAATTGGCCAAACTGGTCGACGAAGTGCTTATCTTATAGGTACCGGCCGACGACAGGAACGAAGCACCTTCCGTAACTGTGATGTTCACCTTGTGTGTTTTTTGTCCGGATATGGTTGTGCTTGTTTGTGACATTACGATTATTTATCGGCTTTTTTCTTTTTGAATCTAGCAGTCTTTGGTGCCAGTCCGTACACTGCCGCCAATTCTTGAG
>Ga0222719_10001006_pt1 | contig 27974 bp, 30 predicted proteins | sample C33_34DmetaG_FD_165039 | JGI IMG/M metagenome (GOLD analysis project Ga0222719, IMG submission 165039) | Estuarine water microbial communities from San Francisco Bay, California, United States - C33_34D | ecosystem: Environmental > Aquatic > Marine > Unclassified | place: USA: California...
TCATTAGGAGTAGATTTTGCATCATCAACACAATGGAATGAAGAAAAAGGAAAGTACATCTACGATAGAGCTGGATTTGAAAATTCAACAGGTGAACAGATTGATTTTGCAGCAGACATTATTGACAAATTTAAATTAATTTATGCTGAAGATGCAGTTCATGAAGAGGCATTTGAAGATATGGCAGAATTGACTGCAAAATTTCCAAATACATTAGTTACAGGTGATGACTTGACTGTAACCAGTAAAGATATCCTAACAAAAGCAATTGGCATCAAAGCATGTAATGCGGCAATCTTGAAAGTGAACCAAGCAGGCAGCCTGTATGATGCATTAGAATTTGCAGATGTTGCAAATCAAAACAATGTCAGATTAATCACATCACATAGATCTGGAGAATCTACAGATTCACAAATTTCACACATAGGAATTGCAACAAAATCAAAAATGCTCAAAGTAGGCGTGGTAGGAGGCGAAAGAGTAGCAAAATTGAACGAATTATTGCGTTTATCAGGGCATGATTTTATATGTGGCATGGCGGAGATTTAAAATCGTCATGAGTGAACAAGAAGAAACAGTGGATATTAAGAAAAAAGTCATTTCAACTGGGATCAGAGTCGGAACACAAGTAAAGACAAAATTCATGAAACCATTTATCACAAAAGCCAGTCCAGAAGGACTCTATATGCTAGATATTGATATGACTCTAGCAAAAATAAATACATCAGCTAAATTCATCAATAGACTAGGAGCAGAAAATATCATCGTTTGTTCTAGTAGACGATATGCAGAAGTTCCTATCGAAAAATTCTGTGAGATGACAGGAGCTAAAAAATTACTTGGAAGATTCATGCCAGGTACATTGACAAATCCATCATTACCATATTACATTGAACCAAAATTAGTTGTTATTTCAGATCCTGAAGTAGATGAACAAGCATTAATTGAAGCAACTAACGCAGGAATTCCAGTAATTGGAATTGCAAACACAGACAACATCACATCAAAATTAGATATTATCATTCCGGCAAATAATAGAGGAAGAAAAGCACTAGCAACAATTTACTGGTTACTAGTTAGACAAATTCTCATTGAAAAAGGAGAGTTGAAAGAAAATGAATCAATGAAATATGAAATTGATGATTTCGAAGCAAAGATTACCGAAGAGGAAATCGAATAAAAAAATTAAAGTGTTTAATTGAAATCTAAAGCATCAGCTCCAGGAAAAGTTATTCTGTTTGGAGAACATTTTGTTGTTTATGGAATTAAATCAATTTTATGTTCTATAAACAAAAGGGTTACAGTAACTGCAGAAAAAACTAAGGAAAGGAAAATTTCAATTAATTCAAAAATAGGAAAATTAGTTTTACAACCAAATAAATCAATTTCAAAAATTGATTCACCGTTAAAACCATTTTATTATTTAGCAAATAAAGCAATCAAAGATCAAAAGGAAGGGCTAGAAATTGAAATAGAGTCAGAAATCCCATTAGGGGCAGGACTAGGTTCATCATCAGCATGTTGTGTAGCAGGTGCTGCGGCTATTTTCAAATTATTTGGAAAAATTTCGAAGGAAAAGATATTAGAACTTGCTATTGAGGCTGAAAAAACAATTTATCAAAATACATCAGGTGCAGATTGTACAGTTTCCACGTATGGAGGGTTAATGGAATATGACAAGAATAGCGGATTTAAAAAAATTAAAGATGAACCTAATTTTCAATTAGTAATTGCAAATTCAAACATTGAACATTCAACAGAATCAATGGTTTCAAAAGTGAAAGAATTTGAGAATAAAAACAAGGAGAAATTTAACGAATTATCAAATTTAGAATCAAAATTAGTAGAAGATGTTTTAAAATTAATTAAAGAAAATAAAATAAATGAAATTGGAGAAAAAATAAATCAGAATCAAAAGTTTTTAGAGGAAATTGGAATCTCAAATGAACAATTAGAAAACATGATTGAAATTGGACAAATTTCATCTTACGGCGCAAAGATAACAGGTTCTGGTGGCGGGGGCTGTATTTTTGCATTAACAAATGAATCGAATTTGGAAAATACATTAAAAGAATTCACAAATAAGAAATACGAATGTTTTCCAGCAAAAATAGATTACAAAGGACTGAACACTTTTTAATTGATTAATTAGTTTGGTACAACATGATTCTGATAAAATTAGGCGGATCAATTATTACAAATAAAGAAAAGCCGTTATCAGCAAGGAAAAAAACAATAGATAATTTATCAAAAAGTTTGAAAAAAATTAAAGAACCAATCATAATTGTTCACGGAGGCGGTTCATATGGACATTATTGGTCTGTAAAATATGATATGCATACCAAAGAAAGAAAATACGATATCAGAGGTGTATCAATTATTAAAAATTCAATGATTGAATTAAATAAAATTATTTTAGATTCGTTACTAAAAAATAAATCAAATCCATACTCATTACCTCCAACGGATTTTATGTCAGGCAATAAACCAATTTCAAAGAAGATCAATGAAGTTAAAAAAATAGCAAAATCAGGCTTAATCCCAGTTACATATGGAGATGCATTATGGTTTGGTCAAAATAAAACATACATCCTATCAGGAGATAAAATAATGACACATTTTGCAAAAGTTCTAAAACCAAGATTGTGTATTTTTGCATTAAATGAAGATGGACTTTATTCAGATCTTAAATCAAAAAAAGTAATTTCTGAATTAAGAGGAAGTGTTCCATTAATGTCAGAAAATAAAATGGATGTAACAGGAGGAATGACAAGAAAAGTTGAAGAAGCAATTAAAATTTCTAAAATGGGTATGAATGTATTTTTTGTAAATGGGAAAAAACCAGAAAGAATTGTAGCAGCTGTTAAAAATAGAGAGTTTAAAGGAACCATGTTTAGAGGAAAAAGAAATGTCTGAAGAATTTGTAATATTAGTGGATGAAAACGATAATCCAATTGGGACAGAAGAAAAAGTAAAATGTCATTTACCAAATGGAAAATTACATAGAGCATTTACCGCATTATTATTTGATAAAGATGGAAGGTTAGTATTAACAAAAAGAGCAAAAGAAAAAATGTTATGGCCAGGAGATTGGGATGGTACATTTGCAAGTCATCCAAGAGAATCAGAAGGATATGTTTCATCAGGTGAAAGAAGGATGCCTGAAGAATTAGGGATTTCTGGAAAATTAGATTATTTTCATAAATTTGAATACCATGTACCATACAAAGATGTAGGATCTGAAAATGAAGTTTGTGGAACTCTAGTTGGGGTGATTGATAAAAATACAAAGTTGAAAGAAATAGAAGGCGAGATTGATGAAATTAAATGGATTTCAGCAAAGGAACTAATTACTGAAATTAAAATAAATCCTCAAATTTATTGTCCATGGATGCTAATTGCATTAGAATTACTTGATAAATCGGATAAATCTATGCTCAAAAAACATGAGGGTGTCTTATCTGCATGGATGAGCAATGAAATCCATGAAGGGTTACAAGAAGCAATTAAAACCCATATTCCAACAGAAAAATGGAGATTAGTAAATGAAAAAAACTAAACAAATTGAAAATAATGCTAAAATTGTAAACAAATATCTTAATTCAAAATTAAAGGGTAATCCAAAAAAACTCTATGATGCTGCAGGACATCTTATTGTTAATGGTGGAAAAAGACTTAGACCATACATGGTAATTAGAAGTTGTCAAATTTTAGGCGGTAAATCATCAACAGCAATGATTGCTGCAAGTGCAGTAGAAATGGTACACAACTTTACGCTAGTACATGATGACATTATGGATAATGATGAAATGCGTCATGGAGTTCCAACAGTACATAAAAAATTTGGTATGCCAATTGCAATATTAGCAGGAGATGTATTATTTTCAAAAGCATTTCAAATTATTTCAGAATCAAAATTATCACCTAATGCAAATACACATCTGATATCTAGACTTGCAAAAGCTTGTGTAGATGTTTGTGAAGGTCAATTATTAGATATTAAAATGGCAGATGAAAAAAGGATACCAACCGCAGCAGAATACATTACAATGATAGGTAAAAAAACAGCAGCATTATTTGATGTATCATGCGCAATGGGAGCAATTTGTGCAACAAACAAACCAAAAGATATTTCAAATCTTTCAACATTTGGAAGAAATTTAGGAATTGCATTTCAAATTACAGATGATTTGATAGGAGTTATGGGAGATCCTAAAGTTACAAAGAAACCAGTAGGAAATGATTTAAGAGAAGGTAAAAAATCTCTTCCAATTTTAATGGCAATCAAATTAGCAAAAGGCAATGAGAAAAAAATAATTTTAAAAGCATTTGGCAATTCTAAAATTTCAAAGAAGGATCTGAATAGGGCTGTTGAAGTAATTCGTTCATTAGGTATCGAAGAAAAAGTAAGGAATCAGGCTCTAAAATACGCTGAAAAATCAGAAAAATCACTAACAAAGTACAAAGGAACTGCCAAAGCAGAATTGGTTGCATTATTAGATTTTGTAGTTAAACGAAGTGTATAGTTGCAATAGAGAGAGAAATCATGGACGAAGAGATTAAAAAAGAAATTAGAAAAATGACACTTCAAAATGCATTTGAGCATGGTGGTGAAACCAGGGATAAAATAATTTTAGGAAAAATTCTTGGAACTAAACCAGAATTTAGAACCAAAGTTAAAGAAATTTCAATTGAAATTTCAGAAATTGTTTCAAATGTTAATCAACTATCAATAGAAGAACAAAAAAAAGAAATTGAAGAAAAATATCCAGAAATTTTAACTCCTAAAGAAAAAATTAAAGAAAGAGAGGGCCTACCAGAATTAAAAAATGCACAACAAGGAAATGTTGTTACAAGATTTCCACCAGAACCAAATGGGTATCCACACATAGGCCATGCAAAAGCAGCTATCATTAATTCAGAATATGCAAAAATGTATGGAGGAAAATTCATTCTAAGAATGGATGATACAAATCCTGAAGCTGAAAGAATGGAATACCATGCTGCAATTAAAGTAGGCTTAGAATGGTTAGGAATTGAGTTCGATGTTGTCAAAAGTACTTCAGATGATATGGAAGTATTTTATGAAAAAGGAATTGAGTTAATTAATTCTGGAAAAGCCTACATTTGTAAATGTAAAAGAGATGACATTAGTAAAAATAGACGGGAGAGAAAAGCATGCAAATGCAGTAGAGAAGATGTTGATAAAAATATCAGTAATTGGGAAAAAATGGAAACTAAATTTAATCCAGGTGAAGCAATAGTTAGATTTCGAGGAGACATGCAAGCTGATAATGCAGTAATGAGAGACCCAGTTTTATTCAGAATTATTGAAGGAAAACACTACACAGTAGGCGAAAAATATAGGATTTGGCCAAGTTATGATTTTGCAGTAGCAATTGAAGATAGTATTGACGGAATTACGCACGCTTTTCGTTCAAAAGAATTTGAGTTGAGAGAAGAGTTGACTGAAGCAATTTTAGATTCGCTAAATATGAGAAAACCACAACAAGGGTTTTTCTCAAGATTGGAATTCAAAGGTATGCCAATTTCAAAAAGAATTATCAAACCACTGATTGAAGAACGTAAAGTTTCATGGTATGACGATCCAAGATTACCAACCTTAGAGGCATTAAAGAAAAGAGGAATCAAACCAGAGGCAATTAGAAAATTTATCATGTCTTTAGGTTTAACCAAAGCAAATACTTTAGCACCTTTTGATTCCCTTGAAGCATTTAACAGAAAATTTGTTGATGAAAGTAGCATTAGATTGTATATGATTACTAGTCCAAGAAAATTATCAGTAAAAAAATTTACAATTACATCTGTTGAAATTTCAAATCATCCAGTAAATGATTTGGGTAAACGTAACATTGAGGTTGATGGAAATTTTTACATTTCTGGAGAAGATGCAGAAAATCTCAAAGAGGGAGAACAGGTTAGACTTTTAGGATTAGGAAATATTTTGATTACAAAATATGGAGAAGAATTAGAAGGAGAATATGTTAAAGATGGAGATATTACAAACATTCCAAAGATACAATGGGTTTCACAAAAAACAGGGCATAAAATTAAAATTATTATTCCAAAAATATTGTTTATTGATGAAAAGTTTAACGAAGATAGTCTAGAAGAACTTGATGCTTACTGTGAACCACATTACTTACAATTAAAAGAAGGTGAAGAAATACAATTTATTAGATTTGGATACTGCAGAAAAGATTCACAAAATCAAGCAATTTTTACACATAAGTGATGCAATATGAGAATAGTTAGAGTAACAGACGGGACTAATGAGACATATGGTTTTGTTAAAGGCGATAAAATAGCAATTAAAAGTGAAATTACAGAATTAACAGGCGTACCAATTCCCATTAATGTAAAAGATTTCTTGTTTGATGGGTGGTATGAGGAAATTAAGAATAAAACTAATGAATTAGAATATAGAGAAGATATTTCAAAATACAAATTATTAGCACCGATTCCAAATCCAAATAAAATAATCTGCTTAGCATTCAATTATGTGGATCATGCAAAAGAACAAGGATTACAACCACCTGATGATCCAGCATTAGTAATAAAACCTAGAACAGCATTAAATCATACAAAATCAGACATTGTTTGTCCAGACTTTGTTACTCAACTAGATTATGAAATAGAATTAGCACTAATTATTAGAAAAGATTGTAAAAATGTCAGTATTGAAAATGCTTCAGAAATGATCTTTGGTTATATGATTTTCAATGATGTTTCAGCAAGAGATATTCAAAATAAAGATAAACAATTTACAAGAGGAAAAGGATTTGATTCGTTTGCACCATGTGGACCATGGATAACAACAGCTGATGAAATACAAAATCCACAAAATCTAAAGATGGTTACGAAAGTCAATGGGGAGATTAGACAAAATTCCTCAACAAGCAATATGTTTATTAAAATTCCAGAAATAATTTCAAAAATTACTAAAGTAATGACATTACAAAAAGGGGACATAATTTCAACAGGTACGCCCGCAGGTGTAATGCTAAACAAACCAAATGCAGTATACCTAAAAGATGGTGATCAAATTGAAATGGAAATTGAAGGTTTAGGAACACTAAACAATACAATTAAAGTAATTAAATCAAATTAATGTAAAGATTTTTTCATTAAATAAAACGATATTTTGTAGTCTAAAGAATCAAAAAATTCTAATTTTTTATTAGTCAAAATTTGAATTCGTTCATAATTATTTTCAAATGCAAAATTTTGCAGATAAAACAAAACATTAGATAAAGTATCAAATGAGCCTGAAGATAGTGTAACAATTAGCGTATTATCAATATGTTTGTAATTTCCAATTATTGCAGTAGTTTTTTTTCCATTTAGATTGGATTGAATAATTTTATTTTGAGAAGATAGATTAGTCAAAATTTGTTTAGTAGTTTTAATCCATCTCCATGAATCCACATAGAAAGTAAAAATTTCACTACCTACAGATTTTTTAAATTCAATTTTAAAATTTGAATTTTTTTTAGGGTTTAATGAATAATAATTCCATGTTTCAAGAGTATCATAATTTAATGAAGTAGCCATAGAAATTGAATTTTTATTTTCAGTGTCTATCAACATGTAAGAAAATAATTTTTGGTGTTTTTTACCAATTGATTCTGCATAAGTTACAAGTTTGGATGCAATCATTTCTCTGCGATGTTTGGGATCTATACGAATACCCTCTATCCATATCTGATTTTCAGAATAAAATGCATGACATATTCCAACTGGAGATTTTTTTTCAAATAAAAATAAATTTCCTTCATCAATCCAAGAGGACCAAACTTTTTCGATATAATCACCCCAAGAAAATGTATTTTTACAAAATTTTAATACAGAATTTTTATCAGAAATATTTGCTTCTCTAATTTGCATATACGAAAAAATATTAAGAATAATCAAATAAAAAGGCTCATGGGAAAAATAATTGCAGGAAAGACATCAGACATACCTCCTGGAAAAATGATAAAAGTTTCAATAGATGGCAGAGACATCTTAGTAGCAAATATCGATGGCAAATATTTTGCTACAGATGATTCATGTACTCATTCAGGTTCTAGCTTATCAGAAGGGAAATTAGACGGATGTGTAATTACGTGTGGGTGGCATGCAGCAGAATTTGATTGTAAAGATGGTAAATTTTTAAAATTTCCAATGAAATTAAGAGATTTGACATCATACAGTGTGGTAGTCGAATCGGATAGTGTATTTGTAGAGCTATAACTATATGTGCTAATTTTTAAGAAAATATGTTAAAGATGGCAGATGAAACTCAAAATAAACAGGCAATGAAAGAGGCTATTGATACACTAAACCTAATAATTTCAACAAATTCAACTCCAAAAACAATAAAGAAGTCAATTACTGATCTTGTTACAGATTTAGTTAAAGAAGAATATTCATTATCAGTTAGAGCCGCAAATACAATTAGTCTATTAGATGATGTTACACAAGATCCAAACATGCCATCATATGTAAGGACTCAATTATGGCAAGCCGTATCAAAATTAGAAAGCATAAGAGAATAAATTCTTGTTTGAATTAGTATAGTTATTGAAGTTTGAAGAATATTTAGACACACTTCCAAAAAATGTTCTTAGTGGAGAAGATGTTCAATTACCTGAAAAAACATTCAGAGAAATTTTCAAATTTGCTGCACTGGGAAAAGAAGATACATTTTACCACCTAGGTTGTCATGATGAAAAAGGAATAGAAATAGCAAATAAAGAATTCAATGTTAAAAAAGCAATAGGTATCGACAATAATCCTGAAAAAATCAAAAATGGAAAAAATAACGTTAATGAAAAAAAGATTGATGTGGAATTAATTTATCAAAATATACAAGAAGCAGATTTGTCAGATGCAACTGTGATATTATTTTGGTTTACAGATGAAGAAATAATTAATGAGATGACCCAAAAATTTAAAGAATTGAAACCAGAAACAAAAATAATTACAATCTGGGGACCACTACCAAATTATCTTCCTGAGAAAGTAAATTTCCCATATATAATAAATAAAATACCATTTCAAAAAGCAAAAAATTTGCAAGAGCAATTATTAGCAGTTTTTGGAGTTAAATGCATAGATTTTGTAACGGCATGGGAATTTGCAGAAAGATACACTAAATCCATGTCAGGTTCAGAAATAAAAAATGATAGATTTCTTACAATTCTTCAAACATTGATAATTTGGATTAATGCTAAAGAGTTAGGTGTAACATGTACTGAAGAAATACCAGAATCAATTAGAACGTATATTGGAATAATGAAAATGCATTTTGATATTGATTTTGAGTATTTACTAAAATAATGAGTGTAAGCCTTTTATTTTGTATGTCCATGAAAAAATTATGGAAAGCAGACTAAACATCAATGTATCTGCAATAGATTACGACAAAACAAGTAAAGCATTAACACAACAACTTAGATTTTTAGAAGAAATGGTTCACGGAGAAGATGACTTTGTTATGACAGATTCAGAATTTGCATTTGGATGGCATTTTTTTGTACTTAGTGTGAATAGGACATTGATTCAAAAATTGGAATCAATGATGGGTGATGACTTTGGAAAATTGAAAGGTAAAACAACAGATAAAAAATTTCTTACATGGCTAACAAATAAAGTTGAAAAGAAATCACCTAGATTCAAAGTTGCCATTAAAGAAGAGATGGAATCAAGTAAGTTCGGAATATTTTAAAATAAACAGAGGGCCCTCGAGGGGAATCGAACTCCTGTCCGAGGATCCACAATCCTCTATACTAACCACTGTACTACGAGGGCCACAAAAAAATTAATTTTTTCATCCTGTAATAATCTTTAAGATTGAATGAAGGTAAGAACAATCTAGAATTAATAAAAAATTAGCCTCAAATGGGAATAAAATATTATTTGTGAACAAGAAATAACGATCGCTTTAAATTTGAAGAATCTGGGTATTTTTCACCATGAGACGAGGATTCATCACTAACAGGTTACGTTCAGGAAAGAAATCATTAGCAATGCCTATAGAAAAAAAAATTGAAAAAATCCAAGGTAATGGATTCACATGGATAGATTTACAAAATCCAGATAGAGATGATGTTGAAAAATTAGCTCCAAATTACAACTTTAATGAATTAAACATCGAAGATTGTATGACAAAATTTGAACTTCCAAAACTTGATAGTTATGATGATCATTTCTTTGTAATTTTACAATTTCCACCACTTGCACGAAAAATTGGAATTTCAAAAAATAGTCAATTATCCATATTTGTTGGAAAAGATTTTCTAGTAACTGTACATCAAGGAGATCTCAAACCATTAGTACAATTAGTACAAACATGTGTTTTAGATTCTGATAAAGAATTAAAAAATAGATTAGTAGGTGAGTCATCTGGAGATTTACTTCATGAAATTATAGATGCTTTAGTAGATGATCTTTTACACACATCAAGAAAAATTATTGCAAATTTAGATGAAATGGAGGACAATGTGTTTGATGAATCAAAACCAGTTGCCAGAAGTATTGCTTTACTTAGAAGGGAAATCAACAGATTAAGAAGAATATCAGTACCGCTAAAGAGATTTGTATTAGAAATTGCAAAAAATGTTAAAAGATTTTCAGATAATTCAGATGACGAGCTTGGCCTATATTTTGATGATGTAATTGATCACATTGACAAAGTAATTGAAACATTAGAGGAATCAAGGGAAACAATGGAAATTTACAAAGATACAGACTTTGTATTAAGTAATGAAAAAACAAACAAAGTTTTAGCTGTCTTAACAATGATTTTCACATTAGCCATTCCATCAACAGTGATTGGAACATTTTATGGAATGAATGTGAATCTACCAGGAGGAATAGGAGAAAATGCAATGATTTTAGGGCCATTTACTACGTTCATAGTCGTAATTCTTGCATCTGCAATACCTGCAATCTTGATGTTCATTTATTTCAAAAAATTAGGTTGGATTAGTAGTTAGTAAAACAAATTCTAAATTTTTTCATGAAGATTTATTTCAATTTTTGTTAAGGAACGACTCAAATTATCAGGAATTAGAATTAACAATCCAGAGTTTCCAGATATATTTTCACAAATTCCACTAAAACTGGTATAACTTTTTCCAAAACAACCATCATTTGTATAAAAATTAAATTTTTCAGATTTTAAATAATTGTTAAATTGTTTTTTGGAGTCAACAAAATATACATCAAACCAAGTATTTCGATCATCAATAGAAATAGAATATTCGTAAGATGTAATTTTTTTATCAGAACAAATTGGAATGAATTGAGCATAATAATTTGATTCAACTGAGTTAACAGTTTTAACATTAGGTATAATTGAAACATAAGTGTCAGTATTAAGTTCAGAACCTTGAATTAATTCAATTTGAGTTCTAACTGAATCAATTGCATAACGATATGTCATAGGTTTCCAACTTGAATTACAATCACTGAATTGATGTTTTAATTCAACATAACCTCGATTGTCTTGAAATTGTAAATTGTTAAAATTATAATTATCAAAATTAGAAACATTAGAAAAATCAGTAGAGTAAACATGATCAGTAGGATTTGGATTAGACCAAACATTTGTTATTTCAAATAAAACATTTGCAGGAAAACTATTCCATTCTTCTTGAAAATGTACATAAATTGAATATTTGTTTATGTCTTGATCATAGGGAGATGTAAATAGTAAATGTCCATAAAATCCATTCAAAAGAAGTACTGCAAATGCAATAGCAGGCAAAATAAGAAATATTTTCCTCATGTTATTTTATTAAATTAAGATAATTTTACAGTAATGATACAAATCAAAAAGGAGAAGTTTAATGTATCATAATAAAATGAAATTATGATATATTGTTTTTATGAGGAAAATATAGACATATCTTATAAAAGCCCGTAGATGATTTTAGTAAAAACATGGTTAAAGTAAAAGTTAGAACAGGTAGAGGTACCGGAACTATAGAAGTTGATGTAGGCGATCTCAAATTCTCAGGTGAAGAATTTAAAAAAATTCAAGCTGAAAGAAAGAAAGCTGCAGGTAACAGAACAGTCTCAACAGGTAGAGGTACTGGTAGAAGAAAACTTTCAGACACCCCAGAGCCAAAAGAAAGACCTTCAACAAAAGGTAGTACAAGAAGTACTAGCAGAGGAACTGGTTCAAGAAAAGGTACAACATAAACTCCTTTTTGGATTTTATTTTTCTTATATTTTTCTATTATTGATCAGATTTTAGCATCTGGATTTTTTTGTTTTAATTTTTCCCAATCTGCAAGGAAGTTATCTAAACCAATTTTTGTCAAAGGATGTTGAAGCATTTTATCTAAGACACCTGGAGGCAACGTAACAACATCTGCACCAATTTTTGCTGCATCAATTACATGTAATGGATGACGAACACTGGCAACAAGAATTTGTGTTTCAAAAGTATAATTTGAAAAAATTTCTTTAATTTCTTTAATCAAATTCATTCCGTCTTGACCTATATCGTCTAATCTTCCAATAAATGGACTAACATATTTTGCACCAGATTTTGCTGCAAGTAAAGCCTGATTTGCAGAAAATATCAAAGTGACATTTACAGGAATTCCCTGTGATGAAAAAGATTTACATGCTTTTAGTCCATCAGGAGTCATTGGAACTTTAACAACAACATTATCACCATATTCACGAAGACGTTTACCTTCTTCAAGCATTCCAGAATAATCAGTACTAACAACTTCTAAACTAACATCGCCTTGAATAATTTTTGTAATTTCTTCCATTGCGTCTTTAGGGTTACCACCTTCTTTTGACATTAAAGAAGGATTAGTTGTAATTCCGTCTAACAAACCCATATCATTGAATTTTTTTATGGATTCCAAATTAGCAGTATCAAGAAAAATTTTCATATTTTTTTACTCCTTAATTCTTTAGCTTGTTTTGCCATATTAAAAGATGTAATCCCATGCTTTTCTAAAAGTAATGGAATTTCAGCATCACGTGCAGATTCACCAAACATGTCCTGGGCTCCAATTCTTTTAATTGGAACAGGATAAGATTCAGAAACAGATTCTGCCACTGCTGAACCCATTCCACCAAGAATATTATGTTCTTCAGTTGTAACTATACATCCAGTTTCTCTTGCGGCCTTTTCCAAAATTTCCCCATCAATAGGCTTGATTGAAAACATATCTAAAACTCGACAAGAAATTCCATCTTCTTGTAACATCTCAGCAGCTTCTAATGCCATTCTAACAGTTATTCCACATGCAGCAATTGTACAATCAGAACCATCTCTAACAGTTATTCCTTTACCAATTTTGAATTCTTGTGATTCTGAATGAACTAAAGGAGTTTTTGATCTTGCCATTCTCATGTAAAATGGTCCATATTCAGATGCCATCAAATTAGTTAATTTTGAAACAGCAATTGTATCAGCAGGAATAAAAACACGAAAGTTTGGAATAACCCTCATTATTGCAATGTCTTCAATTTGTTGATGTGACCCTCCATCAGGTCCAACAGACAAACCCCCATGCGATGTAACCAATTTTACATTAAGTCCTTTTTTTCCTGGAGGTGAAGGATATGCAATGTTATTTCTAATTTGATCAACAGCCCTTCCAGGTAAAAAAATTGCATAAGTACTTGCAAAAGAAACTTTTCCGGATACAGCCAATCCCGCGGACATTGTAACTAAATTTGCTTCAGCAATACCAACATTGAAAAATCTATCAGGAAATTGTTTTCCAAATCCAGAAGTTTTTAATGAATCAGTTGTATCAGCTCCTAAAACAACAACATTTGAATTTTCATGTCCAACTTGAATTAATGACTTTGAGTATTCTGAACGCATGTCAGTCATTATGGGGTCATTCATAGATACCCTACCTCCTTTGCAATTTTTTTAATTTCTTCTTGTTTTGCACCAATAACATGCAATCCAATCCACTTGTTCACTAAATCTGAACCACCCAATTGATTTGCTTGATCAAGTAACATTCGTCGCCTTGATTTTAAAACTGCATTTCTAAAATCTTTGATTGCAGCTCTAACATCTTGTTGTCCAATAATTGCACCGCCACCGACAAAAGCACGTGCACCATCTGCAAATACAGAGCCTATATTTTCAATATTTACACCTCCATCAGCCTCGATGCAGCCTGAAAAATTGTGTTCACTAAGAATAGAGTTCAATCTAGCCATTTTGGAATGAGTTTCTTCAATGTATTTTTGACCAGATTTTCCAGGAACAACAGACATGACAATTAGTTGATCCAATGTTGACAAAAATTTGTAAGACCATTCAGGTAATTCAGTATCGGGGTTTATAGCAAAACCAACACCAACTTGATTTTGTTTTAAAGTATCATGAATCTCTCCAAAACTAGACTCATCAGTTACTTCGGCATGGACTGTGACTATATCACTACCAGCATCTATGTAATCCCTCACATGTTTTACAGGATCATTTATCATAAGGTGTGTATCAAATGGAATTACAGTTAATGGTCGAAGTTCTTTAATTTTATTATGATCAAAAGTTTTTGTCGGAACAAATTGACCGTCCATGACATCAAGATGAATTAAATCAGATCTTCCAGTTACACATCTCTTAACTTCATTTTCTAAATTAGACATATCACCTGCAATAATTGAAGGAGCAATCAAAAATTGAGAATCTAATTCAGAATTAATTATAGGAACAACATCAGAATCCGGGGCTTTACCATGCCATTGTGGATTGTCTTCCATATGTTCCAAAGACTTTCCCTTGATAGTTCTAGAAATAATAATTGTAGGAACTCCTTTAGTTGCATTCGCTTTTGTTATTGCTGCATCAATTTGTTCAACTCTATGTCCATCAATTTCAAGAACATTCCAACCAAATGATCTCCATTTATCACCAGTCTTCCATCGTGATGCATCTTTCCACATTTCTGTAATATCATCACTCTCTAATTTTTCATCTAATGGCATTATTTTTTCAGTGTAAGAGTCCTGTTGAATAAAATTTCTATCAAGAAAAGCAGTTAGATTATCAACTTTGTATTTTGAAGCTGTCATTGCAGCTTCCCAAACTTGGCCTTCATCAGATTCACCATCACCAATTATCGTATAGACATGATGATCTTTAGAATCAATTTTTGCAGCAAGTGCAATTCCAACAGAATAAGATAATCCCGTACCAAGTGAGCCTCCACAAAATTCAACACCAGGACATTTCAAATCGGGATGACCTTGTAATTTACTGCCAAATTTTCGTAAAGTTTCAATTTCAGACTCAGGAAAATATCCAGCTACGGCCATATTAGAAAATAATCCGGGTGCAGCGTGACCTTTTGATAATACTAATCTATCACGATCTTCCCATTGAGGATTTTGAGGGTCAAATTTCAAATGTTTGTTAAATAAACAACCCAAAATTTCAGCCATTGAAAATGAGCCACCTGGATGTCCAGAACCTGCAGTATTAGTTGCCTTTATTACTAATTTACGAGCTCTTAGAATATTTTTTTTAATTTGATAATAATTCAGGCCCATCTGGATCGTTTCTTCACAAATTGAATAAAAATCTACTTCTGCAATATTTTAATTTGATCGCAATTTAATGTAAATATGGAAATTAAAGATGAAATTCCAATTGTACTTTTTGATGATCAATGTTATGTTTGTATAAAATTTGCAACAATTGTAAATTTTTTTTCAAGAGGAAAAATTACAATGGTAGGGCATTATTCTGATTTTGGAGAAAAAATAAGAAAAGAAATTCTAGATGATTCAGCATTAGAGATGTTTTGGTTTATCGATGAAAAAATTGCAAGTGGAGGAAGAGCAGCATTATTCCCATTAATCAAAGCAATTTTCTCTACTAAATCAAGAAAAACAAAATTTGTTCAAATGGATAATATTTGCAGTAATGAATGTAAGAGTGCTAAAGCAGTATTTGTTAGATCATTTACATTAATTACAAATAGTAAAAAATTAGCATATAGAAAATCTAAATAATGCTTTAAAAACAGGATGTATAATGAAGATAAAAATAGACAGTTCTGCAAAAAGAAAAACAGAACTTCTATGTGGATTTGTTTTAGAAGATTCGAATAAAGTTTTAGGATTACCAAAAGTTGATTCTAAGACAACGTCATCAATAAATCAATCATTAAAAGATATGAACGGTAAACTTGGAAAATTAACAATTATTCCAATTCCAGGAAAAAAACAGGCTCAAAGAATCCTTCTTGCAGGTCTTGGAAAAAAAGAAAACATTACAAACGATACAATAAGATTTGTTTCAGGTAAAATTGCACAAACTGCAAGAGAATTAAAATTAAAAGAATTTTCAATCATAGTCCCTCCAACTTTTGTAAATGATTCAGTTTCATCAATTTCCCAAATTGTGGAAGGTGCAAAAATGTCATTATACAAATTTGATAAATTTAAAGCTGAAAAAGTAGATAAATCACCAGACATGACAATCATAGTTTCTAAATCAAGTAAGATTTCAAAAGCAATCAAAATTGCTGAGTCTGTTGCAGATGGTGCAATATTTACAAAAAGTATTGCAAATTTACCTCCAAACGAATGCACACCTACAACATTAGCAAATTTTGCTAAAAATATTTCAAAAAAGAATAAAATGAAATGTACTGTAATTTCGCAACCAGAATTAAAGAAAAAAGGTTTTGGTGGAATTACAGCAGTAGGTAAAGGAAGTAAGAATGAACCAAAATTAATTACAATGGAGCACAACAATGGACCTAAGAATCAAAAACCAATTGTATTAGTTGGAAAAGCAGTTACATTTGATACTGGTGGAATTTCATTAAAACCCGGTCAAAGTATGGATGAAATGAAGTTTGACAAATGTGGAGGATGTACAGTACTAGGAATAATGAAATCAGTTTCAGAATTAAAATTGCCAATTAATGTAGTGGGAATTATACCTTCAGTAGAAAACATGCCAGGAGGAGAAGCATATAGACCTGGCGACATAATAAAACTATACAATGGAAAAACTGCAGAAATTCTAAATACAGATGCAGAAGGTAGGCTCATTTTAGCAGATGCATTAGCTTATGGTGAAAAACAATATTCGCCAAAGGCAATAATTGATTTTGCAACTTTAACAGGTGCATGCATCATAGCTCTTGGAAATAATGTAGCTGCAATTGTTTCAAATAATGAACAATTAACAGAAAAAATTACAACATCATCTAAAACAACAACAGAAGAAATTTGGGAGTTACCACTAACACAAGACTATATGGATATGATAAAATCAGATGTTGCAGATATTAAGAATATTGGAATTGGAAGAGCTGCTGGAACTATAACAGCTGCTGCATTTTTGAAAAGTGCAATTAAAGATACACCATGGGCACATCTAGATATTGCAGGTGTTGCTTGGACTCAAGGAGCAGCAACAAAAGATAAGCCATACAATCCAAAAGGTGCAACAGGATTTGGTGTTAGATTGATTTTAGACTATTTACAGAAATTATAAAATCAGTAGCCTCTACTATTTCTATCAGGAGTTCCAACATTTGGATTTCTCCAACCATGTTTTTCCATCATATGATTTAGTAATCGAATGTCATTATCACATTTTTCTCCACAGACACTACAGTTTGGCATTGAAATCAATTCAATCAGATAACATGGATATTAAAAGATTGATTGAAAAGTAGAAAATGCCAGCACTGTTGCTTCCCAAGAGCTCTCGCATCTTAGTAGCACAACAGCGACATCAGGTTTGACTTCTAAGTTCGGAACGGGATTAGGTCGCACCCTGACGCTATGGCCGGCTTGAAAATTATTCCATAATTCTAATGTATTAAGGTAACGACAGATTTGAAATCAACTCAAAATAGGTATAAAGCAAAGAAAATATCGAATTACAACTATGACACATAGAGTTGCAGTATTGGATCAAGATCTATGTCAGCCACAAAAATGTGGCCTAGAATGTATAAAATATTGCCCAGTTAACAAATCAGGCGCAGAATGTGTAACGATTCATGAAGAATCAAAAAAGGCGCAAATTGATGAGGATATTTGTAATGGTTGCGGAATATGTGTTAAAGTATGCCCGTTTGATGCAATAACAATTGTGAATTTAGCAAGCGAATTAGCTACCGATAAAATTCATCAATATGGAACAAATTCTTTTAGATTATACAAATTACCTACTCCAAGAAAAGGAGAAGTTGTCGGGTTATTAGGCAGAAATGGAATGGGAAAAAGTACAGTTGTCAATATACTTTCAGGAAAACTAAAACCAAATCTTGGAAGGTATGAAAATCCACCAGAGTGGGATGAAATTTTTAAACATTATAGTGGAACAGAATTAAAACAACATTTTCAAAAAATTGAACAAAATCAAATTCGCGCATCAATTAAACCACAGCAAATTCATCATCTTGCAGAAGCATTTGACGGTACAGGAAATGAATTACTTGACAAATATGATGAAAGAGGAGTTTCTAGAGAATTAGTAAGAGAATTAGGATTGCAAAATTCAATGGAACAAAGTTTGAAAGAACTTAGTGGAGGAGAATTACAAAGAATTGCAGTAGCTGCTGCGGCATCAAAAGATACAGAATTTTACTTTTTTGATGAACCATCATCATACAACGATGTATTTCAAAGAACAGGTGTTGCAAGAGTAATTCAAGGATTAGCTAAAATTGGAAAAAGCGTAATGGTTGTAGAACATGATTTAACATTATTAGATTTCCTCAGTGACTATATCGAAGTATTATACGGTGAACCAGCAGCTTATGGAATTGTTTCAAATATTTTATCAACCAAAATAGGAATCAATGTTTTTCTTGACGGATATCTTCCAAATGAAAATGTCAGATTTAGGGAGAAAAAATTCTCCATGGATGTATCATCGTCTTCAACAGATATTTTTCAAGAAGATACAGAAATAGTAAATTATCCAAAATTAGAAAAGAAATTTGATTCGTTTTCAGTATCCATTGAGCCTGGAAGAGTAAGAAAAGGAGAAGTTTTGGGAATTATGGGGGCAAATGCTCTTGGAAAAACAACAATGATGAAAATGATTGCAGGTGTTCAAAAACCAGATGTAGGTTCTGTTGATAAAAAGATCAAAATTGCATACAAACCACAATATCTACAAAATGATATTGATGTTGAAGTGATTGCACTTTTAGAAAAAGCAAATGGAGGACCAATTGAGGGAAGTCAAGAAGAGGAACAAATTCTAGATCCTTTAAAAATTAAAAAATTATACAACAAATCAGTTAAAAATCTCTCAGGAGGAGAACTTCAAAAAATTGCTGTGGCATCATGTCTAATTCAAAAAGTAGATTTGTATGCATTAGATGAACCTTCAGCATTTTTAGATGTAGAAGATCGAATTGCAGTTGCAAAATTTTTGCAGAAATTTGTTCGTTCATTTGGAAAATCAGCAATAATTATTGATCACGATTTACAATTAATGGATTTGATGTCAGATTCTATGATAATTTTTGAAGGTGAATCAGGAAAAGCAGGAACTGCAACATCACCACTTCCAAAATCAGAAGCAATGAATAGATTCCTAAAATCATTAGACATGTCATTTCGAAGAGATGAAAAAAGTTTGAGACCAAGAGTAAATAAAATAGAAAGTAGATTAGACAAAGATCAAAAGGCATCAGGAAACTTTTACTACAAACATTGACTCGAATGCTAAAAAAATCACTAGAAAGCGTTCTAACATCACAAGAAAGTAATGAATTGATTTCAGCATTTGATCAAATTGGAAATATAATCATTGTTAGAATCCCAGACTCACTATTATCAAAGAAAAAAATTATTGGTGAAACTCTACTAAATGAGGTAAAAATTGTAAAAAGTGTATTTTATCAATCATCGGCAGTAGAGGGAGATTTTCGCACCAGAAATCTAGAAATTTTAGCCGGAGAGGACAATACGGAAACAGAGTACAAAGAATTTGGGTGTAAATTTATTGTGGATGTAGAAAATGCATTTTTCTCGCCTCGATTATCAACAGAAAGAGAAAGAATTGCAAAATTAACTCAGGATGGGGAAGTAATTACAAACATGTTTGCAGGCGTCGGAATGTTTTCTATAATGGCTGCAAAAAAGAAAAAATGTACAGTATATAGTCTAGATTTAAATCCAATTGCATCAAAACTTTGTGAAAGAAATATTGCAATTAACAAACTAGCAGGAGAAGTGATTTCAATTAATGGTGATGCATCAAAAATTATTGAAGAGCAATTAATCGATAAATCAGACAGAACATTGACATTATTACCAGAAAGATCAGATGAATTTTTAGATTCTGCAATCAGTACAACAAAAAATGGCGGTATCATTCATTATTATTCTCACATTCATGCAGATAAAAAATCTGAAGCTGGGAAATTAACAGAGGAACATTATAAAAAAATCACACCAGTAAAATCAGAAATTCTTGGATCAAAAATTGTAAGAGCTGTAGGTCCAAGATATTATCAAACTGTTGTAGATGTTAAAATCACTAAGTAGATGAATCATCAGCTGATGTAATTGTTGCAGATGTAGGTTTTGTTGTTGCCATCACATACCCTATCCATGCAATAATTCCAAGAATACCACCAACAGCCATCAATACAGATAACTGTAAAACAATTGGAGACCATTCAGATAACATTAGTAGATATGCATAAACAAAGAATCCACCAATACATAATACAAAAATTAGAACTCCCATCCCCTTGCGTTTATCCATATCGGAAAATTTTTTCTGAGTTATTTATTGTTTTAATATATTAATTCAATTCAACTGCCATCAAATAAGCAGATTCACCATCACGATAGTATGCATTTAGTTCTTGTCTAATAACAAATCCAAGTTTTTCATAAAGACGAACAGCATCAGTATTACTACATCTAACTTCTAGGTAAAACTCATCACAATTTCTATTCTTTACACCTATTACAGATTCTTCAACAAGTGCTTTACCAATTCCTTTTTTTCTATATTCATCTAGTACTGCAATAGAGACAACATGACCTTTTTTTACAAAACCCAGTTTTTTAAAATTTGAAAAACCAAATTCAGTTTTACACATTTCATATCCAACAATTTTACCATTAATTTCTGCAACCAAAAATGCTTCAGGTAATTCTTGAAGTAGTGATTCATAGAAATAATCAGAATAGTGTTCAGGTAAAGTTTTGAGATTAATTTCCATAACAGAAATTAGATCGCTTTGTGCGGCTCTACGAATATTGCAATCACCAATTTGTCTCAAAATCACTTGCACAAATACAGGATAAAACAATCAATATTTAATTTTAAACACAAAGATCATTAATGAATAAAAGATAGGAAAATAGATGGTTGAAGATTCTCAAGATGGTGTAATTTCATTGGTTAATTCAATTTTTGATGTGGAAGAATTTACAAAAACAGAATTTACATTACAATTTAAAATTAATAATTCAGAATTTCAAACAAAATTTGAAGATTTAGCCAGAGCCTTAGAAAACATGAGTTATGTTTGCAAAGTAGTAAAAAATGATGAAGGGATATTGATTGAAGTTCAAAAATTTACAATAAAAAAACCAAGAAAATGGCTCAATGCAACATGGACACCACGAATATTGTTTGCAGTTGTAATTGGATTTGTAATGATTGACGGGTATTATAGGACATCAGGTACAAATTCGATTATAGAGATTGGAGAGCCATTTGAAATGGCAATTGTGTATACACTTGCACTTTTAGGAATTTTAGGAACACATGAACTTGGTCACATCATTGCAGCTAAATCACATAAACTAAAAACAAGTTGGCCTTACTTTATTCCAGGGTTGCCAATAGTTGGAATTCCTACATTTGGTGCATTCATTCAATCAAAAGGATTGACAATTAATCGTAATATCTTATTTGATGTAGCTATTGCAGGACCAATTGCAGGACTAGCAATTGCAATTATTGTATCACTTTATGGTGCATATACGGCTCCAATATTAGATCAAGAAATTGCAGAAGGACTATTTGCAGAACAGGTTTTGGTTGAATGGGAACAAGGAGAACCATTACTAATGACTGCAAGTTTAGCTGTGTTTGGTAAAGGAGGTCCAGGTCACGAAGTAATTATGACACCAGTAATGTTTGCAGCATGGATTGGATTTTTAATTACATTTTTGAATTTACTTCCAGCATGGCAACTTGATGGTGGACACATGGCAAGAACTCTTTTGGGTCAAAAAATTCATAGATATGCCACATATGGTAGCATGTTGATACTTGTTTTGTTAAATTATTGGCTCATGGCAATCTTAATTTTAGTTATGTCAATGAAAAACCCAAGTGCAACACCACTTGACGATATCTCACCTCTTACAAAAAATAGAAAACTGGCATATATCGGAATTATAGTATTAGCAGTTTTGTGTGCACCATTACCATCAGGATTGTTTTCAGGTATTTTACCTTAGAAAGAGTCTAGCACCATCTGCAACTACTGTAACTTTTTGTCTTGCACCCTGTGTTTTTAAAATATAATCCATAGAATATTTTATTCCAGGTAAAGAAATCATATCAAGTTTTTTTGCATAAAATTCAGGTAGAATTGAAACTAGGCCAATTTGAAAATTCTTTTGTATTTCAGAAAGGTAAAGTAAATCTTCCATTCCGTTAATGTATTTGGTAGGATTCCTTAACTGTTCAAGTGTTAATCTATCTTCAATATATTGTTGAATAGCATCTGAACCTAAACCACTTTTACATTCAGCAACTAAAATTGCCAACCCATCTTTTTTGATAGCATTTGAACAATTCCAAAGAGACGATAAAGAATTTCCCAATGTGTCGTTACTTGCATCTTTACCAGTACTCATGATTATTGTTTTATGCTCACCAATATCTTTGATTGAATTTGATTCTAGAGTTTTTGTTGTAGAAAGTGTTTTTGAAGGATGAGCAATTGTAAAGTCAAGTATTCCTTCAGAATTTGCAATAATTTCAATTGCTTGTATCTCAAAATTATCTGCAAATTTTTTTGCCTCGGTTAAACTTTCTGTATATTGTCCAGGTGTTGGAAGATTACTTTGTCTTTTAGCATAAGCTGAAAGCATAGATTCTTCTCCGAATTTTTTGATTAAACGAGTTGCAACAGTTTCATATCCAAATAAACCATCAAATCCCATCTCTCCCATAAAAACAAGATTAGAATTTTTAATTTCAACATCATCAAATTCGTTTATTGAACTACCTTCAGGCAAACCAGATTTAACTAAATTTAGGATTTTTTTGTCAGTCAAAATTTTTGGAAAGGGTTTAGATTTTTGTTCGCACAGAGTGAATAGACTTGTAATAATTTTGAGAATCGATTTGGAGTTATGTAAAACTACTAGTTCCATGGGTTTGGATAAATCCAAAGTATCGAGTTTCTCTATAATTGCTTGATCATCCAGAATTTTGCCATCAGAATCAATTTTTTGCTCTAAATTCTCTGCCTTTATATCCAAAACAACGTCTGTAATCCCATAATTTAACCAAATTTCAGGCATAATAGATACTAAATACAAACCAAAATAAATCCAATGTAGTGAATTTTGATATGGAGTTTGTGAAAGAATTTGTGACCTTTTTACATCAAAAGGAGATAATTAAGTTTGGAGACTTTACACTAGCCAGTGGGAAAAGTAGTTCATATTATGTTGATTTAAGATTAGTTCCTAGCTATCCTCATGAATTTAGAATGATGGTAAAATATCTGGAAAATCAAATAACTGAAGACATTGGACTGGAAAATTTTGAAAGTATTGTTTCTGTACCAACAGGAGGGTTAGTTATTGCTTCAGCATTAGCAATTGAAACAGTAAAACCACTAATCTATGTAAGAAGTAAACCAAAGGATTATGGAACTTCAAAATCAGTTGAAGGAAAAATTCATGAGAGTATGAGAGTTGTGATGATAGATGATGTTGCAACTACGGGAGGTTCAGTTGTAAATGCAATAAAATCACTTACAGAAGTAAATGTTCCAGTTAAAGATGCATATGTAATTGTAGACAGAATGGAAGGAGCTACTGAAGCCTTAGAAGAACTTGGAGTAAAAATGCACTCAATTCTAAATATCTTACAAATTACAGAAATATTATACGAACAAAAAATGATTGATGCAGAAATTTTAGATAAGGTAAAAAAGCAAATTAGTAAATAAATTAAGGCAGCTCAGACAAATGCCTTCCAATCATCAATTTCAGATATAACTCTGATTCTTCATTGCGGCCAGTAATTTTTGTATTAACTCATTTTAAAACTAATTGAAAAAATGGGCCCGAAGGGCTTCGATCCCTTGGCTCACCGGTTATGAGCCGGTTACTCTACCAAGCTGAGTTACGGGCCCTAAAATAACAAAAATTTTGTGAGGTATAAAATGTTATGAGGTTAACAGTATTCTTCATAACAACTGTCAAGTAACAAATTTTGTGCTGAAACAGATTTTTCAGCAATTTCAATTAGGTCACTTGTATCAGCATTGGATTTTTCAATGATATTTCTCCAAGATGCTGCATGTCTAATGTCAGCTTCGGTATGGAGTTTGAAATATTCAGTTGCTTTATCAGTTGTAATTTGATAGAATTCAGATAATCCATCTAGTTTTGTTTGACTAATTTTTGGGATTTCTTTTTCAAATGCATACATTGCACATGCACCACTATCAAAAGTGTTCATTAATTCAGCCAAATCAGATACAGCTTGATTAGTTTTTTCTAATCCAGAATATGGAATTAATTCATTTTCAGAAATTCCAAGTTCTCCTGCAAAACTAATCCAAGGTTTAATGTGATCAGATTCTTCTTGTTGATTGTCAACTAGCTCTGAGACTACAGAATCAGGTGCTTTTTCAATAATTGGTGCCATAAATTCAGGAACAGCTTTTACAAGTTGGAAATATTCTTTTGAATATCCAGCTAATGATTCTTGAGTTAATTTACCATCAGACCACATTTCATAAAATGGGTGTTTTAGGAGACTTCTTTCTTCAATAATTTTATCGATTCTTTGAATTATATTCATAATTCTTGTCTAAATTTTCCAATACAAAAATCTTTGTTGTGTACCAAAAGATTTTATGATCTAAATAAAAAATTTCTTTGGGTTCCAGTGGTGTAGTCCGGTCAAGCATACTGCCCTTTCAAGGCAGTGATCCCGGGTTCAAATCCCGGCTGGAGCACCAAGATTTAATTACTAATGAAGAGGGGTTTTGATCAATTATCTTGGACAGGAAAAATATCGAAATTAATCCTCTACTAGAGACATATGGGGAATATATTAAAAAAATTGATCTTGCTTTGGATAAAGAACTTGCACTATATTCAGAATCTGAATTTATTGAACCTCTAAAATATTCATTAGAAGGTGGTAAAAGAATTAGACCAATAATTTTGAGTTTATCTGCAGAGAGTATAGGGAAAATAGATGAAAATGTATTGGCAGCATCATGTGCTGTAGAATTTTTACATATGGAATCAATCATTCATGATGATATCATAGACGACGAAACGATGAGAAGACAAAAAGATCCTTTTCATGTAAAATATGGTTACAATACGAGTGTCTTAACAGGAGATTTTGTTTTAGGATTAATTCTTGCAATATCATCAAGATTGGATAATGCAAGAATTACAAAAGATTTAGCAACTACTGCCATGTTAATGAGTGAAGGAGAAATTATTGAAGGAAGATTAGAAGAAAGTGGAGACATAACATTTGATGATTACTTGAAAGTGATAGAATACAAAACTGCAACCGCATTTGAAGTTGCAGCAAGAATTGGAGGAATAGTAGCCAATGGAACTGAAGAAGAGATTGAAGCATTAACAGGATATGGAAAAAATCTTGGAATTGCATATCAAATAAGAGATGATTTACTAGATTGGAAAAATGAAGAAAAATTATTTAATTTACTAATTAAGAAAAGTGTTGATCCAAGAGATGGGTTTAACAAAATGGAAGAATTGTTGAAAGAATATTCTGAAAAGGCTAGAACATTTTTGAGAAAAATTCCAGATAATGAAGCAAAAATGAATCTAGAAGAATTAATTAAATTTACTTCATTTAAGGCATAGAACCTATACTAAGTACTGGTGTTGCAAGTTCTACAAATTTAATTAATGGTTCTGGATAAACACCAAATCCTACCAAGAAGACTGTTGAGATGATCATAATTGCCATAACAGATCTTGGTTCAATAACTCTCTTTTCAGTTTCACCTTCAAAGTACATTTTCCTTGTTAACCAACCATAGTAAGCTAATGACAATGCACTGTTTAATACACCTGCAATTGCAAGCCATGGAGCCCACCATATTGCAGTACCTGCATCTAATGCACTTCCAAATAGCATCAATTTACTCCAGAATCCAGAAAGTGGAGGAATACCAGCAAGAGCAAATAATGCAATTACAAGACCTAATGCAGTTACAGGCATTCTTCTTCCAAGTCCTTTCAATTTATCAATATGAGTAACTGCAAGAGTTGTTACAATTCCTGCAATTGCAATAAATGCAGCACCTTTCATAACTGCATGATTCATTATCTGATACAATGAACCTTGTAAACCTAGAGAACTATGTGGGGCAACTGCAAGTCCAATCAAAATGTAACCGGCATGTGCAATACTAGAATATGCTAACATTCTTGAAATATTCTTTTGCATAATTGCTGCAATATTACCAATAGTCATTGTCATAACTGCAATTATACCAAGTGCTAAAGTCCAATCAAGATGCAGTACCACCATTCCCAGAATTACAATTCTAATTGTTGCAGCAAATCCAGCTTTTTTGGTTGCTGCTGCAAGAAGTGCAGTAATTGGTGCAGGTGCACCTTCATAGGTATCTGGAAGCCATTGATGGAATGGAACTAATCCCATCTTGAATCCAAATCCTGCGATAAACAATCCTACGGATAATAACGCTAATGGAAGCATTGATGGATCAAGTGTCGAATAACCTTGAATAACTTCTCCAATATTTGTAGAACCAGTTAATCCGTATGCAAGTGAAATACCATAAACAATAATTGCTGAAGATAATGCACCAAACAAGAAATATTTCAAAGCAGCTTCATTTGAGCTTGGGTTCTTTTTCCTAAATCCAACCAAAATGTATGTTGGAATACTCATTAGTTCCCATGCAACAAATAACATTACAAGATCAGTTGAGTAGGCTACTAGAACCATACCAATAGTTGCAAGTAAAATTAGAGAATAGTAAACAGCCGGAGAGTTATGTTTTCTCATGTAATTAAAGGAGCCAACAGTTGTGAACAAAGCAACTATCAACATGGCAATTGCAAAGAAACCACCAAATGCATCATCAACAACTACATCTTCAGCAAACAGAGCAGACGGAGACACATTTTCTTCTAGGAATTGATATCCAACATATCCCATAGATACGATTAATGCTGCAAATGCAATAATGGCATAAAATGTATTAGAACCTTGTTCTTTTCGTGCAATGCTAATTATTGGAAGTAGAATACCAACGGTACCCAATATACCGATTATTACAAGAGGAGTTGAAGTAATTTCTAACATGTCATCAAATCTCCTACATCAACAGTATCAGAACTACAAATAATAATCCTGCTCCAAATACAAATAGATACGATTGTGAAACACCAGTTTGGGTTCCTTGAATAACTTTAGCACCCCAACTAGCGGCTTTTTGAACGCCGTCATTCATACCATAATCAATTGCTGTTTTCTCAAAGTATCTTGAAACGCCTCTAGCCAACCATAATGGTGTTGTAACAAAGCACCAATAGACAATTGCGTTAAGATACCATCTGTTTAAGAAAAGCTTGTGAATTGCATAAAAGAAAATATTTGAATTTACAAATTTAACAGGATCAACCCATCTTCCAATGTAAAAGATGTAACCTAATCCAATACCAGTAGCAAATGCTACTAA
>Ga0222719_10001009_pt1 | contig 27941 bp, 36 predicted proteins | sample C33_34DmetaG_FD_165039 | JGI IMG/M metagenome (GOLD analysis project Ga0222719, IMG submission 165039) | Estuarine water microbial communities from San Francisco Bay, California, United States - C33_34D | ecosystem: Environmental > Aquatic > Marine > Unclassified | place: USA: California...
CCATGTCCTTAACTTCTCCAAATTCTAGAGTGTCAATGACGACGGAACGCTTCTCTTTTATCAGACGAAAGGTTGCTTCTGCAAGAAATATCTCATTCATTCTCATAATTACCCGTTTTTAAAGTAACGTTAAATGCGTTAATATGGGAGAAAGTGTTAGAAAACCTTGACAATACGGGAAACAAGTCGCTAACTGTTTCCCTTGGGCTTGGGCTTGGCGTGATATTGATGGTTCGACACAAAAACAGATCGCGACTCTGGATCGACGTAAACCATTTCAACGCCAAGCGCCTTTTGTAAATCAGAGCGACGGCGATGGATACGCGATGCAATTTTGCGCCCCGGATTGACGCGGCTTGCATCCTTCTTGACCTGTATCAGTCGAGCTCCGTCTGCATCGACGATGACCAGATCAATAGGGCTTGACCCTTGCACTGCCGGGAATACCCAATAACCCAGACGCAGGAAATACTCTGTCGCGACTATCTCGCAAACATCGCCGTCGATATGCTTCTGGTTAGACAATTCGTTTCGTTACTTTTTAACCGCCTTGATGATGCCACCTATCAGCGCCGGGGCCGTGTTCTTCAGTGCGCTGATGCCCCACACGCCACCGACCATCGCGCCAAACATCTGGATGTACCACTCAGGCATCGCCGACAGCGCGACATTGAAATACTGCTCGACCGCCCCCGGATCGACCAGCGCCCAGAAGAACGGGGCTGAGAACATCCCGAAGCTGAAGCGGCGCAACCATTTATCCTTGTCGGTCAGGCTTGCCATTTCCCACTCGGCATTGTTCGTCTGCCTGTCGCGCAGTAACCGGGCGCGATTTTCCTGATCCGCCTTTTTCATCTCCTGCCCGGTCTGCACGTAGTCGCGAACACCGCCAACGATAGGGCCGAGCAGTGATCCGATGATGCCAATCATTTATTTACCTCCAGCAGCTTAACCCAGACACGTAAATTTATTAGAAGATGCCACGAAACCTTTGAGGACGGGCGAGCTTGCTAAAGCCACGAACAACCCCGCCGTTTTTAGCCCGTATAACCTTCTTTTTACGCGGTTTTGGTTTTTTAGCCGTGCTCAGCGCTATCGCCACCGCCTGCTTCTGCGGATAGCCCTCTTTCACAAGCTTAGAAATGTTCTGGCTTACGGTCTTTTTGCTCTTACCCTTAGAGAGGGGCATTAGCAGGCCCAGTAGCTACCGCCACGCTTCGCCGCGCCCATACCGCGGGCCGTGGCCTTTTTCATGCCGGACGGGACCTTTACCTCCTGCGCCTCGCCATAAGGAATACGGCCCTGACCCTTAATGTCGGCGTAAGCAGTTGCCTTCGGGGCCGCGCCCGGTTTGTTCGTCACGATTTTAACGGAAGCCATTACTATCTCCTGACTTGCTGTTTAAGAAGTTCACGTTCCATAGCGGAATTGATACGCGCCGCGGTCTGCTGTTCTTGGCTCTGAAGCCGCTGGTTGAACTGACGGCTCCGCATATCCATACCAGCCTTGTCGAGGTCGAGCTTGGCCTTGTCGAGCGCCGCGTCGTTCTGTTCGGCCTGCGCCTTGATTTGAAGCTCCTGCTCTTTGAGCTGGACCAGCGGATCAGGCCCTTGGCCTTCGTTGGAAACCTGCTGGCTAAGCTGCTTGAGCATCTGCATGCCCTGAGCAATAAGCTGCGCCGTGAGCGACTCGACCTGAAGCATCTCTTCTTCCGACAGGGGCTGACCCTGTCGGGCGCTGACCTGCTGAAGGTACTGGACCATCGCCTGTTCTGAAGCCTCAATACGGACGTGCTCCATAATGTGCTTCTGAAGCGCGACGGCAACCTGCGGCATTGCACCAACCATCGGCGTCGAGCCAAATACCATGTGAGCCATGATATGTGCTTGATGGTCCTGACCCTCGAAAGCCTTCAGAGGGATCATGTCCATAGAGTTTATGTTTTCCTGAGCAGGGTCAATCGGCAGCGGGTCTTCGTCAACATTGCGCCGCAGGATTTTGTCTACGTCACGGACACCCAACGCCTCGTACATGTCACGAAGAACCTCGTGCATGTTGTGCATTTCAGGTGCTGCCTGCGCCAACTGGAGCTTAGTCTGCGCCAGCGCAATCCGCTGAGCCTGACTGAAGATGTTCGGGTCGGACACAGGAAGAACATCGACGCGCTCGTCAAAATCCTCCGCCATGATCGACGCATCCGCGCCCTCAACCGAGTACGGATAACGCTGCGGCAGGAAGTCTGCGACGACCTTTGCCAGAAGCCGAAGCTCCTGACGAAGAGCATAGTGCATCCGCTTGTGAACAGCGGACATAATCCGCGAGCCCTGTTCCAGAAGCGCAACAGTCGTACCGACCGCCGCCTGCTGGTTTCCGTCACCAACCTTCATGTCGGTAATCGTGGCAAACCGACGTCCCGCATCGACCACAAAACCAAGAAGCTGGAAGAGCGTCTGGTCGGGACCCTTGAACGGGAGAGGCATCAGGCTGTCCGAAAGTCGGCCACCGGGCGCATCAACGTCCCGGAACTCACCGGGCTGTAGCGGGTCATCGTCGTCCCTAATTCGCATACCGCGGGCCTTGAACCCCGCAGGCAAATTAGAGAGAGTACCAGCGTCAATGAGTTGACGGAGCGCCGCGGTGGCCGTTCGAGACAGGCCCCCAATGGTGTGGATCAAGCCAAGACCGTAGAAGCCAAAACCGGGGAGGAATTTGTAGTGGACGAAGTATTGAATCTTTTTTCGGAGTTCGTCGTCCTCGCGGTAATTTCTGCGAATGGACAAGACCTGCCCGTTATCAACCGATATGGTGACGATATAGGGTATTTTGATCCCAGTGGGTTCTCCGTCTTCGTCAAGGTCCTCATACCCTTCTAGGTCGAGGTCAACGTGACATTCCAGAAGTGTGCAGTCGTAGTCAACATTTGACGGGGACATGCCTTCAATACGGTCCATCTCCTCCTCGACGCTATTCGTCGAATCGGTGGCACCCGGGATGACGGGCACGTCACGATAGAAACCGGCAACCTGCAACTTCCGCAAGTCGTTTAGCGACATCTTGACGATCTGTGAGATGTTCGGGCACGTCTCAAGGTCCGACGTGTCGTACGGGACCACAAGGTTCTCCGCCGGGACAAAACGGCTTACCGCCCTGCCCAGCATCTCATCATAATAAACCTTTTTGAACGTCGAACCGGCAAGCGGGAGATAGAACAACATCTGATCGAACTCAGGCGTGTACTCCTCCATCACGTCCGTGATGTAGTAATTCATATACTGCTGGACGCGCTGAGCCTGCTTTTCCTTCTCGGTCGTCTCCGCGCCAAGAACGACACCGCGCACAGGCCCGCGGGCCGGGAGCATTTCGTTAAAGGCCTGCGCCTGAAACTGCGTCGCCGCCTCCGCAAGAAGCGGATGCGTCACGCCCGTCGCACCGCGGAACGGCTTCGTCCTCTCTACGTACGAAAACCCAAGAAGCTCCAAGCCGTCGGCATACGCGTCTTCCCACTCCTGACGACTCGCCTTGTTAGCGTCAAAATCGTCAAGAAGCGTTCCGGCAATAGCGCCAAGCTCCGAGTCAGGAATCTCCTCCGCCAAGTTGGCGTAGAAGTCGTCGCTGTCGCCACGCATGTCATCCGGGTCAAAATCAATGATAGTGTCTTCGCCGTCTTCGTAAACCTCAATGCCCTCGGGAGTCTCTTCCGAAAGCATCTCCATTACGTCGTTGTCCATCGAACCCGGAAGCTCGACTTCAATCTCAGCGGCGAGGTCCGCCTCGTCCAACTGCGACGGGACATTGGTGTCCATAAGACCGGCCACGGGCCGCGGTTCTATTGCCATGGATCACGTACCTTTCAAAATCCGCCTTATCCTATACCTTTGTATCAGGATAATCACTACTTTTCATTTTTGGCTTCGAGAAGCTTTATTCTAACCTGCAAATCATGGATGATGTGCATGAACTCCTCGCGCATCTTCTGCCGCTCAATGCTGTTCGCGGGTGACGCTACAATCTCGCCCTGCGGAGTCACAAGAAGCATCAAATAGCCCTCAGACTTCTGTATCCTGTTTTCAATCTCATTAATGCCGACGACAAGATACCCTACTGCTGCAAAAAGAACAGGCGCGAGTGCTACGACAGCGGACTGCAAATTGAAATTCATGTTCCGTGCCTTTCCGAAGCAACCGGAGGGTGAGAACCATTGTGCATCTTGCGAAGTGCCTCCGTCTCGGCTTTCAAATACGTAATGTCGGCCTGAATTGTAGCAGCCATCATGTGATCCCGGCGCAGCAGTTCCGGCGATGACATCTGTGAAAGGATGTTGAGTCGTTGCTCCGTTTTTTCCGCAGATGTATCCAGCGCATCGATGCGGCGATCTAAGCCGCGAAGCCTGACCTCTGTGTCGGCAAGCTGTTCTATAACTGTCGCCAATTTTTGGCGGACGATTGCTGCTGCCGAAACCACGGATACCAGCATCCCCGCCAACGTCAGGATCATGCGAGCGTCGAGTTCCATTTTATTTTCGGAAGGCCGCAAACAGCAGCGCAGCCATAACAACGCTTAAAATCATAATTTCACCGTAGCTCAACATAACCGCTTGTGACATTTTTCAAACCAACTTTGCACAGTTTCTGCTTCGTAGACGCCGTCTATTTAACTCTGCTGCATTACGGACTGCACAAATACGCCAAGTCCGTTTGACGGAGAAGAAATCTCGTTCGCAGGCCCGCGGGCCATGATCCGGTTTACCTGTTCCACGACCCGCGGGTCGGCATTCTTCAAAACACTACGGAAGTCGCCAGCGAACCCAGCCTGCTTCAAGAGCCGTGATCCGAGGGCCACGGACCGCGGGTCGTTAGCCGGGATCGACTGAGTGATAGTGACACTGTTTTCTATGCCCACGGGCTTTTCAACCTCTCCACCTTCTGCGTAAAACTTTTCGTCGTTGCGCTGCAAGACCTTCGTGCGGTCAAGCGCATCTTGGTCCCATACAACGAAATTGCGAGTGCCGCCGCCGCTGTCACGGCTGCCTTGGTCTAAATACTTGAGGCCGGGTATTCCTATTTTACGGAGGGCGTCGGCTGCGGCTTCGTCGCCCCCTAAATCTTGTGCTAGCCCTCTGAAAAACATTTCCCCCGTAACTGCGGGGCGTAAATTGCCACTCGCTGATATGATTTTTGATAAGTTACTCTGTGTTGCGGTGTTTGGATCATACCCCTTTGCGGCGCGGATAATTGGTTCAATTTTTTGCAGGACTTCTTTTGACTGCTCGGTGATGGACGCGTCGTAATCAAGCATCTTGGCGGCGTCGGCGTCGGGAATGTCGAGCTTGTAGAGAAAGCCGCTGTTGGGTTTGATGCGGTCTTTATATTTCTTGGCAACAGCCAGTTGAGCTTCGTAAGTGCCGCGTAACGCCTTTAAAATTTCATCGGTTTCGGGATCGGCATCGCTTTTTGGGTACAGGTCAAGCTGTGATTTCAGCTTTGCTATGATTGAGTCCATGTCGCCCGAAATCACGCTTGAATCCAAGTCTTTAATTATTTCTTGGAGGTAGGCCGCGTCCTGTTCCGGGATATCAAAATCTTGCGCGACTTTTTTTGCGTCAAAAGCTGATGCCGATGGCAGAGGCATACCGTCTAATGATTGCAGACGACGCGCTTGTGTTAAATCATCTCTGTAGCCGCGCCCTACATCTCGCGATTGAGCACTATAAAACCCCGGCCCATAAGCCTGCGCGCCCTCGCCTGTCCCCATCTTGTCGAGGCGTGGACGGCCCTGCGGAAACCCCGGTTCAGGCTTGAATAAGTTTGGCGTGCCGTGAAACACGTTCATACCTAAAACAGCGCCCGGTCCGGCCATGGCCGCGTCCTGCGTAACCCTACTTACCAGCGCAGAACCCGGGAGGGTGTCCAGCGCAACACCCGCTATACCCTCCGAGGTAACCGGTGCCTCGTTTTGCAACATCTGACCGCCGCGAACTGCCGCATTGAACATGTCGGCCAAAATAGGCGGCACAATTAACTTGGTGTCTCCCTCCATGTAATCCGTTGATAACTGATCCACGTCCATAGTGTTGCGCGAAGCAAACGGCAATAGCGGGTTCATTGGATAGTCGTAGGAAGGGTCTTGGTTCAGTAAGGGGGCTGCCGCGCCCATGGGCTGTTCAACCTCTCCACCTTCTTCAAAAGGAACGGTGTAGCTTACGCGTCCGCCATACTCGTCAGGCATGCCGGACCCTTCAGGCATGTCACGGTAATACCCCTCGAACCGCGGGCCGTCTTTCATCTGGTAGTAGCCGCTGTACTCCGGCGACTGAATACCACGAGCGGAATAAGTTTCGCGGTCCGGAGCCCCATAGCGCTGAAGCTCTTCCGGGTAATCAACACTGCCTCGGTAGTAGCTGCCTGAAGCCCCGCCGCCAAAGGTGTCGCCGCCGGGAGACGTTACATCGACTCCAATCTTCCCGTAGTAGCTCTGATTGCTAATGTCCAAGAGAACGTCACCTTCAGGTAAAGCGACAGATGGAGTACGGCCCGTCTGTCGGCCTTCCACAAAGACGCGTGGACGGACGCCGTACCCGGCAATTCCAAAACTGTATCCCCCGGGGGCCCCTGCGCCTAAATCAACCTTTGAATCCGCCATGCCGCCTCGTATCAGTAATAAGCGTGAACCCGCATGCTGACTTCTTCCTCTTCCCAGTCGTCCGTCGGCAATCGAACAAAATTACCCTGACGATAACGCATAAGCGCCTGCGTCATACTATCAACCAAGTCATCATATTCTCCGTTAGGAAAAGCTGCAACTTCTTCTATCAACTCGTCTGCGAAGACCTCGTCGGGGGCCCACACCATCCCGGCCTCAAAAAGCGGCGACACAGAATGCACACGCGTCACCTTGTCCGCACCCTTCGACGGCGTGAAGTTCACAACAGGAATACCAATCTGACGTAGCTCGTGCGTCAAAGGAGTACCACTCGCCTTCGCTTCGATTATGACGGTGTCGGGGTCCCAGTAACCATAAGCCTCGTACGCCTTCTCCTTCAACTCCGGAAAGTCCCACCGACCCTTCTTGCTATCCAGCAAGATAAGGTTAGGGGGCCCCCCTTCGTCCGGGCGAAATACACCCCACGTCGTTATCGCACTAAAGTCCGCCGTCTCCCGCTTACTGAACGCCGTATCGTAACTCTGTATGACATACTCCAACTGCGGGACAACCTCCCGTTCCCACCTTTTCCACCACTCACGCGGAATAATCGCGTTCTCCTCGCCCGTCGGATTCTGCTGATACTGAGCATTCCACTTTGCAGGGGGAATAGATGCGCGGACCGCGGTCAAATCCTCAATAGACCAAAACTCCGGCCAACACGGCTCGTCATTGTCAAAAATAGCCGGTAATTCGACCACTTCCCACTGGTCAGCAAGAGGGTCTTTAGCCATAGAACGAAGCAACTGACCCGTCATATCCTTCTCAGACCACCGGGTCTGGACCAAAACAATAGACCCACCCGGCTGGAGCCGCTGCCGGGGGCCCCCAGTGTACCATTCCCACGCATCGTCAAAACCACTGTTCGACATCGCCGTCTGTTCCGAGTGCGGGTCATCAATGACAACAAGATCACCACCACGGCCCGCGAGGTTCGAGCCAACGCCCACGGCGTAGTACATGCCACCACGGTTCGTGTCCCAGCGACCCGACGCTTTACTGTCAACAGCAAGCGCAACCTCGGGAAATACCTCTTTGTACTCGTCCGTCTCAATGAGGTTCTTGACCTTACGGCCAAAGTTCACCGCAAGCTCGGTCGTATGAGTCGCTTGAATGATCTTCATCCGCGGATCACGGCCCATCATCCATGCCGGGAACAAGAAACTGGCGAACTCCGACTTCGTATGACGAGGAGCCATATTGATTATCAGACGTTTTAGCTCGCCTCGTGCGACACGCTCAAACTTCTCCGCAATAATCTTATGGTGTCGGCCTGCTATGAAATCGGGCCACATTGCGCGGACAAAAGTTAAAAAGTCGTTTTGACATTTTTCGTTGCGTTCAAGCTGCGCCAAACGGAGTTCGAGCTTGAGGCGCTTTGAATCTAGTTCTGGAGTAAGAGACGTGGACATCTTTCCGGGGCCCCTGATAATTGTTTCACGTGAAACATATGGGATAATTCCTATTGAAACAAGCCATATCAAAATATCACTAATTGTTTGTCAAAAACATGGTCTTACACCCGTGTTCCCCCGGCGGCGGGCCGGGCGCGGGCTGGCCGCGGATCGCCGGACGCCGGGCGGGGGCCGATGACCCGATGTCCCGGGGCCCCGGGGCGCTTTTCGCGGCGGTCTATCTCGCACATGCGAACGGCCCGAACTATGCGGAATTGTGGGATTTATCGCTTCCCAGGTAGTTGCAGCGCACAACGGCCCGCGTTCGGCGGTGCAATATGCGCGGGGCCGGGGGCCGGGCACAAAAAACCCCGGGGCGTGAACCCCGGGGCGTCGTGCGCGGCGCTGGGCCGTTTTAGATCAGATCGAAGTTGACGACCATCTCGTTCCTGATGACGTCGCGGGCCGCGTCTGCGGCGGCGTCCTCGACGCGGTGCTCGATCTCTTGCCAGATAGTCAATCCGTCAACCTCCCCGGCGGCGCGTTCGACGGCGCGTTCGGCGATGCGGGTTATTGTCGCGACAAGTTCCGCGCCGTCGGTTGCGTCTGGGGCGTCGGCGATGCGCTCTAAATGGGCAAGGGCGCGGCGGGCCGCGTCGCGCTCGTCGCGGAGCTGTGCAACGTGGTGCTCAAGTTCCGCGACGGTGCCCGTTCCCCAGCCTTCTACTGTGACGGTGGGGAGCACTGGGCCGACGGGGCTGTTTAGCAGGTCGCCTGTGTTGGTGTCGTTTTCGTCTATTGTCATGATATCAAGTCTCCGTTGTTCGGGCGGAATTGCCCGCCCCGTTTATCGCATAAGATCGCATGCGATGCAATGCCCTATATATCGCCGCCAGTGAGCGGGAAGCGCGGGCCGGGGTCCGGGTACCGCGGAACGCGGAACGCGGCCCGAAGGCCGCCTGAGCGCGGCAAGCGGTACGTTTAAGAGGGAGAGGGGGCGGCGGGCCGGGGCTTGGTTAACGGTATAAAAAAAACCCGGGGCGCTTGGCCCCGGGTGCGGTGTCGCGATGTGTCGCGCTTATGTCGCCAAAAGAAGAACGGCCAACAATAGCAGGTAAACGATTGTCGCCACTGTGACGCTCGCGGCGATGTAGAGCAAGGCGCGGATCATGCAGATAACAGCTCAAGCGCAAGCTTGTGCGCCTTGGCCTTCTGTGTGCCGCCGGTCCCGTCGCCGAAGAGGTGCGAGGCGATAGCGTGCTCGGTGCCTCGGTTTTTAATCGGGCGCTGATCGGCAAGCCATGTGACTGTGTTGAGCGCCCCCCATAACGTGCCCCGCGTCGTCGTCAGATCGTGGCCGGGGTTGATACCGGGGGCGGGCGGTAGCGCTGCGTCGTCATCCAGCCGGTCGATCCGCTCGCCGCGTGTGATCCGGTCGAGCTGTTCGGAGACGATCCGGGCCGCGTCGTTTTCGTTCTCACGTCCTACGGCAACGAAATCCTGCCCGCGGTAATAGGCGAAAGCTTTACGGACGCCTTCGCGGTGTCGAACGCGCCCGCCTTCCTCGGTCTTATCGGTGCCCGGGAAAACAGCGCGAAAATATTCCAGCGCCTCCGCGTCGGTTAAAGCGCGGGCCGCCATCTGACGGGCCGTTTCGCAAAAACCGTGGAAGGTGTCGCGGTTCAACCCGAGCGCGGTTTCAACAGCGTCGCGGTCCAGCGGCACGCGGTGGTCATGGCGGAATATGTCCGCGTCGTTTTCGGCAAGCGCAAACGTCAATGTGTTATTGCAGACAACACGGGTTTGAACGCTGGCGAAAGTGTTAGCGTCGCGCCCGGTATGGCGCACGGTAAACAATGGGCGCGACGTGATCGCGTCACCGTCGCCGATCTCGCGGGTTTCGTTTGCCTCAAGTTGAACCCATGCGCTTGCGCCGCCAAACAACGCCCCCGCCGTCACAATATCAAAGCCCCGCCGGTCGCGGATGTCGTCGGCAAGTTCGAGGATGGCCTGATTCTGTACCGGCTGCCATTGCCCGGCGATAAACGGGCCGGTCACATGGCCGGAATCGGTCCGCTCTATGTAAAACGAATCCGGAATTGCGGTGCCGTCGGTGCGGTGATTCGGGCGACAAGCGACGTCATAATTCAAACCGGCGGCATCCGCCCATATTTCGAGCGGGGCGTTTGCCGGGACTATCTGCGGCGTGGTTTCCGCGGCATGCCATGGGGCGGCGTCACCTTCCCGGTATGCCATTGCGATACGTCCGTCGTTCTGTGTTGCGAGTTCGTGAGCCATTTGCTTCTCCATGATAAAAAAAACGGGGCGAGATTACCCCGCCCCGATGTTATCGCATAAAGTCGCGTAATGTGTCAAAGGTTTATTTCATGCCGCGTTAACACGCCCGATATCACCCGCAATATGCGCCCGCAATATGGTGCCGGGCCGTAAGGTTCGGACGAAGGCCCTATGCGCGGCGGCGTCGGATTCGGCGGGCTCTTCGCGATTGGATAAACCGCGCCAGTGAAGCGCGACGTTTCCGCCGCCCGCGTAACAGCCGCCGCGTTCGGCGTTGTCTCCGGCCTTTCGTTTCGCCGCGCCATGCGCTGTGAATATGATGAAATAGTCGCGGTCGGCGCGGGAACATAACGGGCGGCCATTGCCGCAACCGGCGCAACCGATGCCGGACGTTTCGTCGGGACACCGGACGCCCCGGACGCCATGCGTCGTTGTTACCTTGCCGCTATCGCGCCCGCTCCAATAATCGGCGGGCACGACGGCGACGCTGGCATTGCCTAGCGCGGTTTCGTTCGCGGCGGCCTCGAGGGTCGGGGCGGAATAATTAAACGTGCATTGCGCCCGGTCCCCGGTGTTGCGTTCGGCCCATAGGTTCGGGGCGAAGTGCGTGAACAAAAAGGCAAGCCCGCGCTTCGGCACGGAATGCCGAACGGCGCTTTCATACTCGCGGTCTATCTCACGGGTTTTTGTTTCAACCGGTTTAAGCGGGCAGGTATCGGGGCAGGTGCCGTACATGTCGCCGGGCGCGGCGCGATAGGTAACAGCAAGCCCGGCGGTCTTTTTGGCGCGACTCGCGGCGGTACAATTTAACATGGTGTCGATTCTCCTGTGTATGGGTTAACTCGCATACATTAGCGCAAGAAAAAACCCGGCGTCAATACCGGGTTTAATCTTTTTAATAACTGCGTCGTCGTGTTCGTCGTCGCGTCGTGCGCGGCGGTTTGGCGTTCGCGTATTTTTTCCAATCGGGCCCGTATAGCAGACGGCCTAGTAAACTAAACAGAAACATCAAGCGGCCCCCGATTCGATTGGGACGTCGCCGCGCTCGGCATCGAACCGGTAGTTTACGGGCTCCTCGCTCTCCTCGACATCGAACCCGAGCGGCTGAGTCCACACCATGAAACGGCGATGGGCAGACAACCGGGCTTCTTCAAAGGTTTCAAAAGCCTGACCGTTCAAGGCGCGTTCTCCTGCCGAGAGAAGAAAAACAGGTTTATAGCTCATAAGTATCTCCATCGGTTGTTAAGGGTTGGGAGTCTATGGGATTAGAGCGGACATATCAAGCCCATAATTTTATCCCAATCGAAGGGCGGCTCTACCAATAAATCCTCCGGGCACTTTATGCCGGACATCCGGGCATCAACGGCTTTCGAAGCATGGTATACGCGGATCGAATCACCGTCTTTAGCGGTCGAGCGCCGCACCAATATCCACGCGCTGCCGTTCTTGTGGTTATCCATCCACGTCACCTGATGCGGGGATAATTCAATGGCGGTGCCGCCCGTGTGCTTTAGCTCGACAAAATGGAACAGGCCGTTCTCGTCTTGTATTACAACGTCAGGAACTCCCGGCGTCGCCCACGTCTCCAGCCTCGTCATCGTCAATTTCCGGGAGCTCTTCGATATCCCCTCCTTCATTATCTTCCACAATCCGCTTTCTCGCTTTTGCGCGGTTTGAGGAATTGTCCGGCTCTTCGGGAGTGATGTCGATAGTGATCGGGGCATGGCTCTGCTTTATCTCCTCTAGGGCTTTCAGTACTTCGTCTTTCGACATGGAATCAATAGACCCGTGGCGAATCTCGCTTTTGCTGACGTAAATATCGCCCTGCGCCTGACCGCGGCGATACTCCGCTTGCACCGCAGCGGAATAAGCGCCGTTCTGGAGCGCCATGTCTCGTATAAGCTGAAGGTCTCGAAGGTGCCGCTGGTAGGTCACCCCATACTTAGCATCCAGCTCCGCCCTGTAGGCGCGGATGGCGGCCACCACATGGGGACACTTGTCCGGGTTAGTAAGCTCATAGGCGCGGCTGTGTGCGCTGCTGGCAGGGTATCCTGCGTTGATTGCGGCCTCCCTTAGCGTGATCTGCCCGTCCTTGCTCACGAGTTCTTTAACAAAAAGCTCCTGCTTCCTCGTCAGGGGGGTTTTCGCAGTCAGGGGCTTCCGGCCCCGGGTCTCGACCCATTCCGGGTCAACGTCGATCTTCCTCAGACGGTGCTTTCCCATAGGCTTTCTTTCGACAGTTAATTCACATGAGTTCAAAGTTATTCTCTATATATATAGGGGGGAAATCAATTTTTTTTGAAAAACTAAACACGAAAAGCAATCGAATCACCCAGTTAATGGAACCTAGTGGAACCCTAAAATGGAACCTAAAAAGTGAGGATTACTGTGGGTTACAGAGCCTAGGTTCCACGGTTCCACCGGTTCCACGTCAAAAATAATTTTTTCAAAAAAAATAATTTCAGCCCTATATATATATAGGGAGAACTAGAACTGATCCCTGAGAAGAACCGTGGGCCGTGATTGGTGGTCTTTATCCCCTAGTGAGAGAAGATATGGCCGTTAGGTAGCCGTGTAGGTACTCCCCTAAATGTTCGGTTACCTCGGTGTCGTCCAGACCGAAATAAGGCATCTCGTCGTACTCGGCGCTAAACGTCCATGTTTTGGGGGCCGTTTCCTGAAGTTCACAAACTTTATGTCGTTTGCCGTTCTTTATTTTAATTAGCTCGTATCTTTCGAGTTCGTATTTTCCCATAGGCTTTCTCCTTATAAAAAGCCCACGGCTCATCTCAGGCATCGTTTTAACTCCAACCTGTTAAGAGGCCCGTGGGCCGTGATTAGTGGTTACTGATTAGTGGTTACTGGTTACTGATTAGTGGTTAGTGGTTAGTGGTTAAGCTACGTTCTCGTTCTTTACGTATTCGCCTCGCGGTAGAATCCTTTTCTACCCAGTACGCGACATCCTCTTCAATGTCGCTAGATGTCTGGTCCATCCATTCTTCGTGGTCTGGATGGTCTGGATTCATGTCGCCTTTTTTCATCGGCTTGATGGTCCGTCCTTTACAGAAGAACAACCCTATCGGGGTTGGCCGCTCTTCCGGCGTGGCGTGGTAGGTGAAGCCGCCCAGCGGGCCGCAGTTTAGCGTTTCGCTTGGGCCGTACATTACCATGACGGCGATGCCGTCTTTGGCAGCTTGGCTTCCGGAAGTTCTCACCACGTCTTTGATGGCGGTAATGGGGTCGCGGGCCTTGGCCCACTCTCCGTAGTGTCCGGCAGTGATGGCGAGGAAGGTACGTCCGTTTTTCAGTTTGTGGTCTGTCATTTGGTTCTCCATGGTTCGAGGTCCACGGGCCACTCAACAAGTCGGAGTCGTATTTACAATGTCCAAGAGCCGGGCGCTTTCGCCGGGGGTCAGAGAGGCGGCCCTAGTCCGCTTCGCCCCGGTCTGAGCGTTTCTTATTATGTCTTATAATAGCACATCTTATCCCATATGTAAATGCGACATAGTGTCGCACCCTAAGCCATTGATTTTATTACAAAAATAGCCCCACCCGGGAGAGGTCTCCGGGTGGGGCTTTAACGAACGTGTCGTTGCGGTTGCAGCCTTTACCGCCTTAACTAGACGATGTGTCCGAGGCCCGCGGCATGTCAGGACTGCTCCATTTCTTTCGCACCGCTTGGGAGAAAGGTCGGAGAAGGGGCCTCACGTCAACCTGCGTTATTCTGTTTTGTTCGGTTTTCGACTGCGGTCGTTTGCAGGTCGTTCATTGCGTCGTATTCGTTTCCGTCGTAATCGGCGAGCAGGTCACCTACGGCGGCGATAAGGACTGTTTCCATGTATCGTTTATGGGTGCCTGTTTCGGCGGCCCTTGCGTAGTCTATGGCTGCTTCGATTACGCATATTTGGTTTTCGGTCATTATATCACCCATTCCACTTTGCCGCATTTTTGTTCGAGTTCCGCGGCCCGTGCTCGGAGGCGTTCGGCTTCTGCTTCGTCGCCCCCGGTCCACTCCACGTCCATTGCACGTTCGCGGAGTTTTCGGACGAGGTACTCGTTCGTTACGAGTTCGAGTCCGAGGATTTCTGCTGCGCTAGAGGTTATGGTCATATCGTGGTTTCTCCTATGTGAGGTTCCAACAGCCGACCGATTTTGCGCCAGTGCGGATCAGCTGTTTTGCCTCTCGGCGACTCACCCGACTGTGATGCCGTGAGCCGGTGCCAATGCCGTTGTCGAAAAGTTTATCGCAAAGCTGATCAATACTGTCTGATCGGTAAGGGTTGACGTTGTGGCACGACAACACCTCGTCAGCATATGCCCACAGGTCTAGCCGAGTGTCGAATGCCGTGACGTGTCGAATGCCGCGACCGTGGATATTTGTTGCTATATAGATCATTTAGTTGTTCTCCTCCTGCTTTTTCGCTTCTTCGTCGGCCTCCAGTTCAGCGTCGGTCTTGTAGATTATGTCGCTGTTTCACTTTTAACCTCCTTTATTTTACGTTTCGAATCAGCCACTTATACTTTGCTGTTGATTTGCCGCAGTGAGCGCATTCGAGCGCGGTCCACGCGAAGTTGTACACCTTGTGGGCATGGCTGCAATGTGGGCAGAAGATGACCTTGCCCTTTTTTGAGCCCTGCGTGAATTTTGGCACGTTGATGAACTCGTCAGAGTTTTTTACCTCGAACTTACCTTCTGACCGTCTATAGAGGTCTTCCTGAAGCATGCTGAGCTTCTGTTCGAGGTCCGTGATCCGTGATTTCCGCTTTGGGAACAGTGCGTCGATAATTGCGATAAGCATGTCTAGTCTCCTTTGTTTAGGTATGCGAACATAAGAGACTATTTATATACCGTCAACCGTTTTTTTCTCTCCTTTACGGGCCGATTCTACGAAGGGTACGTCTTTGTCGGAAGGCCACCCGTGGGTCCATGCGCCGCGGTCCAGCCATTGCTGGGCGGGCTCTAGAATTTCTGGTGGGATTTGCCTTGTCTTTATTATTGACGACGAAAGGGACACGGTCAGAGCTCCGGTTTCCCGTCGAGCATGTTCAGGCGCATTTCAATGTAGCGCCGGGCTTTGGCAAGGTCCTCTTTTTCAGATTCAACCATAGACATGTCGGGCTTTGCCTTATACCCGGCGCGACTCACGTATTTTATCACGTTACCTCTCCAAAACTCCATGTCATTGCGTAGGATGTACTCCGCTGGAGGAAGTGGCAGGCGGGTATAGTGGTCGGGGTTTTCGATAGTCATTCCCGGGTTTCCTAGGTTGCTTCGGTTAATGCGTCGTAAAGTGCGTTCATTGTGGTTCAATCCAAGAAAAGGTGTGCAGTTATCAAGGGAAAGACGTTGGGGTCCTCAAGAGCGTCTTGGTATTCCTCCATAAACATGTCTTTGTGCGAAGGCATAATGCCGGTTCTTCTGACTTCCGCCTCTTGCTCTGGAGAAAATGCCACCACGCCGCCGAGTTCTTCGGGATCGGTTTTATCCATGACGGCACATATCGCGGCGGTCGAGCTCAGGTTGGCCTGAACGAGAGCTAGAAACGCCGCAATTAGCGTTTGGCCGGGTGGCATACCCGTTTTCGATAATTTGTCGGCATAACGCATGTGCATACTGGCAAGGTAGTGGTCTAGCTCCTCCGCCATTTCAACCACCATTTCAGTAGCATTTATTACGGGGGTCTCGTCCGGTATTTTTTTACCACCGGGGAAATCAATTACATCGGCCATGTGACTGCTCCAAAAATGCCATGCAGGAAGCTCTCTATGAAAATCTTGAAAAGTATCTCTGACATCTCACTCTCCTTTGTTAGGCTTGCCGGGTTCTATCTTTTCACCCAGACGGTCTAGTCTTGCCAGCAATCTGGCGTGGTCAAGTACGAGGTTCCGAACAGCAACTCGGGGAAGGCCCACGGTCCGCGATCTTCCCTTCTGGGTCGTCTCCGCCAGCTCGTGGTACTGGTCGTCCGTAGTATAAAGCCTCATCCCCGTAAAATCCGCTTCCACGCTTTACGCAGCGCCTCTGCCTTGAGGAAAGCGTCCGGGCTGTTGTGGCCGTCTTCCATGAGTCGCTCAGATTCCATCTTCACGGCGTGAGAGACCCACCGAATGGCTTCGGGCCAGTTCTCAACGGCTTCAATATCGGTTTTTTGGGTATACTGCATTCTCGTTCTCCTTGTTTCTGTAAACTTAACCCTTCCCTTATATTGTCGCATACTAGAAGTGTCAACAAAAAAGAGGGGCCCCGCTACCCAACCAGCGAGACCCCTCTTCGTAGTAACACAACCAAGGAGAACTCCCCGAGAGACTGACACTAACTCAAGGGGAATTTTTAATATGGCTTTAAGCGTCGGTCGTGTCAACCGCCCGTCAAGCCATCGAACTGAAGACAGGGGATTCTTTGCAGGGCGGGCAAATAAAGGTGTTTCTTTCGAGAACGCGGTCTTTGCGACACTTCAGGCATTTGCGATGCCAGTGCGTACCCTCAGACACGAGCCGCTTTTCGACCGCTGAGAGGGGTTTCTTTACGACCTTGCGTACGTTTTCGCCTTTATACTCGCGGAACTTCAGCCCAAGGATTGCGTTCGAGGTAACGCCCATGAGGGACGCTATTTGGCTTATCGGCATGTCTCGGTCGAGCATGTGAAATACACGGCGCTTTTTTTCCGCCGTCCACGTTCGGTGCTTTCTCATTTCCACCTGTAGAAGATATGGTTATCTATTTGAACCGTTCGGTCTTTTGATTTTGCCCAATCCGGGTTGACGTATGTTGCGTGATAAAACACCGCTCCTTCGGTCACGTCAAAAACCTCACCCTGCGCCATCAGTAGAACGACGCGCACGGAATCCTGAGCTGATTGAAGCCCCATGTTTATCTCGTCGCTTTTGCCATCACAGTAAAAGCTGAACTGGCAGCGATGGCGGATGGGTATCTCTGGGCGCGACCGGTAAGTCGGCCCCTGTTTGACTACCGAACAGATGTCGTTTGGAAAGCGTGGGTCGGCGACGCGGTTCATTACGACCGATGCGACGGCTACCTTACCTATAAGCGGCTCTCCCCTCGCTTCGAAGAAAACAGCCTGCGCGAGGCACAGGAGTGCCGCGGGAAGGTTCATTTTCCCTGCCCCCGATAGCGCTTGAAGCTTCGTCTTTTCTGCTTGTTCAAGGGCCGCGAATGAACGCTCTGACCTATGGACGTTTTCTTCGGCCTCCTTACTGCCTTAAATCCGCCTGCTCCAATGGTTACTTTTGAATTAGCCATCGGTTGTGGGGAGGTCTACGGAGGCGGCATCCACCGGATAAGCCTGCCGGAAGGTTTCAGATTCTGCGTAGATCAGGCGAAGCTGACCGCTCAGTGTGCGGCCCTCTCGCTGCGCCCGGGTCTTTATTTCCCGGTAAGTTTCAATCGGGACCAAGACGCTTTTCCATTTGCTCGTATCCATCGTCAACTCCTAGTTTTAATATAAGCGAACATATAAGATGTTATCGACAAAGGCAACAGCAAACCGGCGGAAAACCTCATTAGCCTCCCGTTCTTGTCTGACGAACGAAGCTCTCAAGCCTTCGGAGGTATCTTGGCTCCGGACACAACGCGAGGGGGCTGAATTGCAACCGCTCGGGAGGCGGTGCTAAAAGACCCCCCGGACCAAGTTCACTTGGGCCATATCCGGTGTTCTGAAAAAGATCAGCGCAGTCTTCGGCGTCCTGTTGAGTCAAACATGGCCCGGCGTAGATCAGGTTGTCAAACCATGACTTTGTTTCTGATGCCTCATCCCCCTCTCGGGCGACGGCAAACCACCAGTCGTCGTTTGAATCTTGGTAAACGAAAGAAATCCTGTAGTCGCTCATTTCTACCTCCTTGGTTAATGACGGTGTAGAATATGGGAGGATATAGGATCACGTCAAGGGGAATCCTAACCCCCTTGATACTTCCGTCTAAACGGAGTGGGGGACTTTCCGCCGGTGACATGAACAAAAAAACCCCGCCTAAACGGCGCGAACCATTTAGGTGGGGAGTTTAACGGTCCTAGCGTAGTAGGGGAGAAACTACACTGCCGTTCCCCAGCTTGCGCCGATTTCCACGTCGCAAACGCTGGGTACCTCCAGAGGCACCGCGGCCTCCATAATTTTTGCGATGCCCTCGGCCTCTTCCTTGTCCTTCACTGACACCGCGAGTTCATCGTGAATCTGGATCAGCGGTACTTTACCGGTTTCGTAAACATTTACCATCGCTTGCTTGGTCATGTCCGCGGCGGAGGCCTGAATCAGGCGATTGAGCGCCTTGTACGTGTACGCCCGCTTCAGACGCGCCGTCGGCCCGTATTCGAGAAGGGCTTCCTGATACGGCAGCGCCTTATTCATGGCGAAGGTGTCCGGCTCCCAGAGGTTGAATCGACACTTTCGGCCTCGGAGAGAACGTACCGCCCCGCCACTAGCCTTGTCGTTCAGCCGGTCCGTGACGCCGCGCATAAGCATTTTCACGAAGGGGACGCGCTCGTGATACTGGTTGATGAGCGCCTTAGCGTCATCCACCGGTATGTCTAGCTGCTCTGAGAGCTTGTTGACGCCCATTCCGTACATCATGCCAAGGTTAATCGTCTTGGCTTGCTTACGGTTGATCTGGGCCATCTCCGCGACCATGGTGTGGAAGTCCATGTCGGGGTTGTTTCGGTACCCGTCTACAAACTCGTCTACGCCCCGTAGCGGAAGGTTACGGGACTTGCCGAAGACGGATGCGTAATGGACCAAGATGCGCGGTTCTTGCTGCGAGAAGTCGATTGACGCCCACTGCTCATCTTCTTCTGGTAAGAAAAGCGAGCGGATCATGGGTCCAAGCTCAGGGTCGCGGGCCGGGATTTGTTGTAGGTTTGGGTTGTTCATTGAGATACGGCCCGAGACGGTACCTCCGTCGTCGGAGCGAATCTGGTTTATATGCCCGTGGATACGCCCGTCATCGCCGACGTGTTTTAAAATGCTTGACACGAACGTCCCTTGAATCTTGTTCAGGGACCGTGCTTCGGTAACAAGCTTTGCAAGCTCGTGTTCGTGTTCGGACAAGAAGGTTTTGGTGAACGACGGTGCGCCTTTATCCGTCTTAGGGTAGGGGATGGAGAGCTTGTCAAAGGCCTCTGCTAGACTACGTGCCGCCCAGATTTCAACAGGCTTGCCTGCTACGTCTTTTATGCGCTTAAGCACGTCCTTTTCTCGGCGGATTAGCGCCTCTTTTGTCTTTTCTGCGGCGTCAATGTCAATCCGGACGCCGCGCCAAGTCATGTCTACGAGGCATGGGAGCAGCCTTAACTCAAGGTTGACGATGTCTTCTAGGCCCTCCCGAGATATCTCTATTCTGAAGTAGTTCCAGAGTTCGAGGGCCAGTTCGGCGTCTACCTCGGCATATTTGCCGACATACATAGACGGCATCTTCCACATCTCGGCTTTGGGGTCTATGCCGAAGGCGCGAGCAGCCTCTATTAGCGCCTTCTCGGACTTAACCTTGCTCAGATAGTCGTAGGATAGCGCGTTAAGCGAGAACGAGCGCCGGTTCTCATCGATAAGACTAGCGACGACCATTGTATCGATGATGCGACCACTGACCTCAATACCATGAGCCTTCAACCAGCCCACGTCGTACTGGGCGTTGTGGAAGATTTTATCTCCCGGCGACGCGCAGACTTTCTTCATCCAGTTCTCGACCAGCCTTCGGTCAAGGTTGCCTCCTCCAAGGTGGTTGACGGGGAAGTAGCCGGACCAGCCGTCTATGGCTACGGCATAGCCTACTACCTCCCCGTCCTTACGCGGCCAACCCGGACCAAGGGATGTCAGGTGGGGGTCGCGTGTCTCCAAGTCGATGGCGATTTGTTTTGCGTCGAAAATATCGGGTAGTTCGCTCGGGGGAACCCACTCATGTTTAAGGCTCCCCGTCAGGTCGAGAGCCAACTGTAGGGTGCTCATAGAAATCTCCTTAAATTAAGTGGTCGAGGCGGTAAGCCTCTTTTTCCGAACGAGGTGTCACCAAAAACAGCCGGTTCTTGGTCCGTGTAATGCCGACATAGAAAGTGCGGTGTAGGTCGTTGTTTCCTTCTCGGTCTTTCTGAGACTCTCGAACAGAAGCATGGCTCTGGTCGGTGAACAAGATTACGTTGTCCGCCTCTCCGCCCTTGGCCCCGTGTATTGTCGAAAGAACGATACGAGCTTTACCTTGGAAATCTTCCCCGCGGCCTTCGATTGAACGCAGGTACAGGCTCTGCTTCTCCGGTATTTTGGAAAGGGCCGTGAACCACGGTTTGTCTTTCTCTACCAAAAGACCTACGTCGCGCTCAAGGTCGTCATAGGTCACGGAATCGTCGTCCTCCAGCCCAGACGCTGACTTGAAGCCTCGTCGAACGTCGAGGCCGGTTTGAAGGTAGCTATAAATGGCCCGGACCTCTTCTCCGCTAATCTCTTGATCGGCTTGAAGTTTTCTCCAAGCCGCCACTGCTACTAATAGCTTATCAGGTACGCTTTTGCGATTTTTCGTTTCAAAGAAAAACCCGCCAGCGAGGAGGAGGTCTTCAACCTCCTCCAGCATGTAGGCGCACTGCGCGAGAATCAGCCATGTCCCTTCTGAGAGCTTCGGTAATATCGACTCGACACCGTGTATCCAGAACAACGAGCCCTTTTCGTCTTTCGGGAGGTATTTTTTGGGGTATCGGTTGTGTATCTGTGCCGCAACAGACTCGGCTAGGCGGTGTACCTGAGATGGGATACGCCAGCTTTGGGACAGCGTTTCGGACATTCCGGGCAGTTGGAGGAAGGTATCCACGTCCGCCCCTGCCCAACGGAAGATTGCTTGGTCATCGTCACCAGCGACGATTACGCGGTCGCTCTTTTCAGAGATGGCTTTTACGACCTTCCACTGAAGCGGCGACAGGTCCTGCGCCTCATCGATGAAGATTGTATGGAACGTAGGACACGTCTCTGGCGCGTTTTCCAAAAACTTGATTAACATGTCCGTGAAGTCGAAGGTTCGCGTGACTTGACGGTATCGGTCGTACGACATAGCGATAAACTGGACGTGGTCCCACGGATGCTTGTACGCGTAGTCCCACTGGTTGTAGGCTTCGCGGTACGTGATCTGTTTGATCCTCGCCATTGTTATCAGACTGATGACCGACTGTTTATCCGGGAGGGCTGTCGCCAAGTCCTCCGTAGAGTCCGGGTTCCGTTGATCCCAGCCAAGGTCAAATCCAACGCTTTCGGAAAGCTCTCGCCAGTTCTCTCTGGTCATAAGCTGGTCGAAGTTGATACCAGAGTGCCGGAAACAGAAGCTGTGGAGCGTCCGAAAGTTTGTCACGTCGTCCGGGTCTAAAGAAAACCGCTCCATGGCACGTCCTTTAGCCTCGTTGGCAGCCTTTCGAGTAAACGCAAAAAACCCAAGCTTTGTACCCGGCACTCCGTCAAGAAGAAGCTTATCCATTTCATTCAAAAGACGGGTGGTTTTGCCGGTACCCGGAGGACCGAAAATCCGGAACCACTTAGAAGGGTGCATCGTCTGCATGGCTATCAAAAGCTCCCTTGATTTTTATGTCGGCAGCGTGAAAGGCGGGAATCCTGTAGACGTTTATCGTTGATCCCTGAACCTTCAGTTTGTTATGGACCCCTCCGATTTCTCTAAGCCGCTGCGCGATCCTCGTCCTCTTGTAGTCGAAGAACTTGTTTCTCTGGAGAAAGGCTTCTAGGTCCCGTAACCGGAAAAACGTGAGGTTCTGTTCCTCGTCTGTCCACGGCTTACCCATGAGTATTTCCTCACGGCTATTGGCCTGCTGAAACTGGACGCAGAAGTCTTTTAGGTATTCGTAGAAGATGCCCTGCGTACTCTCTTCCTCGGCTACGGGGATAACTGCCGAGGAGTTGTCCCGGAGTTCCGATAGGAGGGCCGCGATCCGTGATTCCCATGTCTGCTTCGAGGACGTGGGTGGGAGGAAGTTCATCTGCTCCATACATGCTTTTTGGAAAGCGGGCTGCGACATGAGCCCTTCGGTATCTAGTTCGATAGGCTTCCCGTTGACATCTAGGAACCAGATAGGGGGAGCGCTGTCGTATTTTCGAAGGTTAGCCATTGCTGCGGAGGCAGCCCCGCCCACTCCGAATTTACGCATAAGGCAGGTAGGCCGGTCGCAATATGAGTTTATAGGCGCGTCCGTGCACTTATAAGTGTAGTCTTTCTTCTTCAACTGGTTAACCACTTGACCCATTTCAGTCAGGCCCAGTGGCGCGTCGATGTATTGCATGTTCCACTGCATGAGTTCTGTTTCCCACGAGTCGGGGTATGCTTTTTGAAGATAGACGCCGATGTTAAAGAGCCCGTTGTTCCTACCTCCCTCAGATATTTTCTGAGGAAGTAAGGCCTGAAGGCACGGTGGACCGTCCTTCATAAAGTCGGCTTTCTTTACAACGGAAAGTGCTTCGACCTGTTCCGGGGTTTGAACCTTCTCGTCGTAAATCTCCAAGAACTCTTCGAGCGTTGCGGCGCTACCGTCCGCCTTGAAAACGTGACGTAAACTATCCGTGTGCCCGAAGTAAGGCAGGTTTATGGCGGACCCAACGTCACCGCGGTCCACGTCGATCTGGTCTTGCTTGGGGAATATCTCTGCGTCCCCGAGGCCCATGCTTGCGGCTATTTTACGGAGGGTCTCCCGCATCTTAGCTGCGGGCATCCATTCTGTGCTGAAGAGATAGCAGTGTGCGCCACCGCTCTTAGAGCGGTCTACGATCAGCGGAAGTTTCTTCTCCGCAAAGAAGTTAACAATTTTAAGGTGTTCGAGCGGGTATTGATCGATATCAATACAGCCGAATTTAACCATTGACTCATCATTAAGTAAGAAGATGCCGAGGCTTGAGTGCCCGTCAAGATGCGCTGCGTAGTGCGCCTCCGTAAGCTCATCGCGTTTAACTTGGTATTCGCCCTCGGTCTTCCCTGCGCCGTTCTTGCCCTTGGCAACCATCGTTAAGTATGCCGACGATAGCCCTTGGAAAGCCGACGCGAATTTTTTCGCGTGGTCCATAATCTTTCCTTAAAGGGTTGGGGGGCGACTTTCGCCGCCCCCGCATTGTTAGAACGGAATGTCGTCGGATGGGGTAGCGCCGCCGGACTCGTTTTCGTGCTTTACGACGACTTCCCCCGACATGATCGTGTCATGGAAGCCTTTCGCTCGTCCGTAAAGATCGGCGCTGTCCACCATCCCGTCTCGGGAGATGTCCCAGCCGTGCCACGAACCCTTGCTGTTCTCTTCCTGACTGGTCTTCATCAGGTAGACGTGAGAGTAGCGAGGAGGCGTAAACACGTTTCCGTTTGGCCCCTTCAACTGAAGGGCAGCGACCATTGAGTTCCACTTCCGCGACTTCTTCAACTGCGTTGATTTCATCGCGATAAGTGCGGTCTCTGCGCTCCCGTCGTCATTAAGAACCACAACAAAGTGCTGATGGGTTTCTTCGATGTAGTCCCCGTCACCCCCGACAACGTAGTCCTTGTTGTCGTCCTTTGACCGGGTCGTCTCCGGGCGCTGTTCCGTGGGCGAGTATACGGCAGTCGGTGCGCCGCTCCCTGAACCACGCGGTGCCCACTGAATGAAGCGCTTCTGGTAAGCGCACGGGACCACCTTGATACCGTCTTTGCCTTTGTAGATTTGGCCGGTGACGGTGTTGTAGATGTCTCCCTTACGTGCGTCCTCTCTCTCATCCAGAATCGGGTCAAGCCCGGACAGGATTTTCAAGAAAGGAAGCGCGAGATCGTCTTGCGTCAAATTCTCCAAACCAGCGGAGGAGTCTTGCTCGAACATTGAGAAAAGCGCGTCGGCAGTTGCGACCGCGGTGTTCTCTTTCTTAGCAACAGTTGAGTTCGCCATGATTATTTTGATCCTTTTTTAACAGTTGCACGTTGTCCGACCCAAGCGCCGAACAAATCCATTGGGAAATCGTCACCAGACTCTACACGCTCTTTCACAAAAGCTCGTAAAGTAGAGGGGTGTACTTCAGTTTTGGCTTCGGCGACGTAGCCCTTCTCTTCCGCAAGCTCGTAGAACTGTCGGGCCTTGTCGTCTTCCTCTCGACCGAATGTGCAGAACACGGTGTTTTTAATCAAATCACCGTAACCGTTATCCCGCAGCCACTCGTAAACCTTCGGGCGGTTGGCCGCCAGAGGGGTGGCGGAGTACGTCTGCTTCACCTCAAGTTTTGAGCCGTCGTCCAATGTAAATGACGTGAGGCCCAGTTCCGAGAACAGAGAAGGCATGACCTCGTCGGTCAGCCTGCGGTGCTCTGCTTCTTTTTCCTTGAGCGATTCTTTCGCCTGCTCGATTTCCTGTTCCGCCAGTCTTATGCACCTAGCGGTGTGAGCAATGCTGGCAAGTCCGTTGTGGCTTACCTTTTCAACGCCGCTGGATTCGGCGTCTTCGTGTTCTTTCTCAAGAGCACTGAGAAGATCAAATTTATCTTCCATCTTTCACCTTTCGTGTTTCGTTGACCTAACTCCGTTCGGAGCCTTGACCCTGCTTATATATGCGGATATATTCCCATAGTCAACAGGGAAAATCATCATGCCGGAATATGCTTTTAAAACCAAGCCATTTGCCCACCAGATGGACGCTCTCTCAGGTTCGTGGTCCGAGAAGTATCACGCGCTTTTCATGGAGATGGGAACGGGTAAGTCGAAGGTCATTGTTGATACTATCGGGAAGCTCTATGAAGCGGGCGAGGTAAACGCGGCGCTGGTTGTAGCGCCAAAGGGCGTGTATGACAACTGGATCAAGAAGGAAATCCCCCAGCACCTGCCAGACGGCATTCCACGTAAGATGGTTCGTTGGATTCCGGCTAAGACGAAGCGGTTCGAGGAGGAGCTGTACGATCTGGTGATGAACCCTTTTGACGGTCTAAAGATTTTTGTCGTCAATATAGAAGCGTTCAGTTCCGGGCGCGGAGCCGAGGCGGCCTATGTTTTCCTAGAGAAAAACCCGAACAACTTTATGGTGGTTGACGAATCGACAACCATCAAAAACCGCAAAGCGCTTCGCACCAAGAATGTTGTCAAGGCTCGCGACATAGCAAAGTACCGAAGGATTTTAAGTGGCTCCCCTATAACGAAGAGCCCCATGGACCTGTTTTCACAGTGCAGCTTTCTTAGCCCGTCAGCGCTTGATACCAAGAGCTATTTTGCTTTTCAAAACCGTTACGCCGTCCTGAAGCGCCGTACGATGGGTCACCGCTCTTTTCAAGAGATTGTGGGGTACCGGAGGCTAGAAGAGCTTACGGAAAAGCTCGACAATTTTTCGTCTCGTGTGCTCAAGGCGGACTGCCTTGACCTCCCGAACAAGCTCTACATTCGGCGGAATGTCGAGATGACGTCGGAACAGAAGAACGTATACGATCAAATGAAAAAACTCGCACTGGCCGCGCTGAGCGACGGTTCGTTATCTACTACGCAGAGCGTTTTAACACAGATTATGAGGCTGCAACAAATTTGTTGTGGCTTCTTTCAGCCCGACGAGAAGCCCCTACAAGACATCGAAAGCAACCGAGTAAAGGAATTGCTGGAGGTGCTTGAGGAGGCTCAAGGTAAGGTCATCATCTGGGCGACGTTCACGCACAGCATCAAGACGCTGATGGAAGCAATAGCCGAGGTCCACGGCCCGCGGTCCGTGGCTGCTTACTACGGGGAGACGCCGCAGGATGCGAGGCAGGAGATAGTCGAGGCCTTTCAAGACCCGGACAGTCCGCTCCGGTTTTTTGTGGGTCAGCCCCGTACCGGGGGCTACGGCATTACGTTAACGGAGGCGACCACCGTAGTTTACTTCTCCAACAGCTATGACTTGGAAATACGTCTTCAGTCCGAAGACCGCGCACATCGGATCGGTCAGAACAAGCCGGTGACGTATATCGACCTTGTGTCGCCCGACACTATTGACGAGAAGATACTAGAGGCTCTTTACGAGAAAAACGTGCTTGCGGGCACGGTTCTCGGAGAAGAGGTTAAGGGGTGGTTAGGCGGGTAAGCCCTTAGAATACCCGACCCCTTTTGTATAGGTAAGAACCTCTCCACGCGGTTTATCCGCGATGCTGCAATGCACCCAACCGGAGTTAGGGTTGCCCGGCATGTAGCATTCTAAAATAAGCTGGTCAAACTTGAGGTTGTCTCGAATCCACTCAGCTAGGGAAAGGTTGTCTACTCCGGGGACTTCGAAGTCGGCGGCCTGACCCTTTGTATGTTGAGACTTTCGACTGCTGCCGATTGCCTCGCAAAGATCAGGAGACCTATACGCTGACGATGGAGAGAAAGCGGTGCCGTAGTTCTCGCGAACGGGCTCCAGTATGTCTTTGCACAACCTCTCCAAATAAGCCATCTGGAAGGCATCGGGTACATTGTCGATCCCTAGCCGTGCGGCGGTCTGGCTTTTTGTTAGTTCGCGGAGGGAAAAGTGTTCGGATATCATACGATGCTTCCTATTCCTCCAGCGGGGATATACCCCTGTATACCCCTAAACGGAAGCGTGTTGTTTAGGGGAACAGCGCCCCCGTCTGCATAGAAGTAGGGTTCCATACCTCCTGAATAATCGTACGGGCTCCCGCCGAGTAGCCCCGAATCTATGCTGGTATCTACGCCCATATCGGTGCCTAATCCCGAGCTCGTGCCTAATCCCGAGCTCGTGCTCGTGCCCGAGCTCGTGCCTAATCCCGTGCTCGTGCCCGTGCCCAGAGCCGAACTTAGCCCCATGCCACTAGCAAGGGAGCCTATTCCTCGGGACGTATCAGTAAGTCCCACAGAATAGGACATAGGGTCGGTGGCTATGGATGGGCCGATCATGCCTTCGACAGCCATATTACCTAGAACTCCGGCGGCGATGCCAAGGGGGCCGCCAAGCACTGAGGAGGCGAGGGTGCTAATAGGTGACCCTACAACCGTGTTTATAGCCATGTCCAAAACACTGGGCTCTTCGGGCACCCCGTACTCTGGTGCGTAAGCAAAATTCTTCGACGGATCAAACTCCTGTGGCCCGAATACCGCGTCCCGTATTGAGCCAAAAACCCCCTGTTCTTCGGCCATCGCGGGCCCGAAGCCAAACCCCAAGGAGGCCGGTCCCTCTACCCCGGGGCCGCCGTATCCGGGGGAGGCGTCTATTGCGGGAGAATCGAGGTTGCCTTCTACTCCGGGACCACCGTATCCGGGAGAGGCATCACCAAAACCACCAGTAGGACCACCGCCTAATCCATCATTTCCCGGTCCTGTTCCTGAATCCATAGAGTCTGCATCATCAGCACTGCTGTCGGTACCACCGCCTAATCCATCATTTCCCGGTCCTGTTCCTGAATCCATAGAGTCTGCATCATCAGCACTGCTGTCGCCACCCCCGCCACCGCCTCCGCCGCCGTCACCGTCCAAGCACCAGCGATATTTGTTTTCGAAGATGTCGATGTCTGCTTGATCGAAAATGTCGTGCAGGCCGTCGGACCACGGCTTTTTGTGGATTAGTGAATAGGCGTCCATTAAACCTTTTCCTTTGGCGTCCCCTGAATGCGATG
>Ga0222719_10001010_pt1 | contig 27927 bp, 29 predicted proteins | sample C33_34DmetaG_FD_165039 | JGI IMG/M metagenome (GOLD analysis project Ga0222719, IMG submission 165039) | Estuarine water microbial communities from San Francisco Bay, California, United States - C33_34D | ecosystem: Environmental > Aquatic > Marine > Unclassified | place: USA: California...
CCGCTCGCGCTTGGGACGTTCGCGAGAATATGCCTGAGTTCTGGCAGATGTTCAGCGAGCGCCCTGCCTCATCAGCAGTGCCTTTGAATGAGATTGGGCATGGCGCATCAGGTGCTGAGCTCAACAAGGCCACGCTCGCTGAGCAGGTCAAGCTTCTCGCAGAAGAGAAGGGGCTTAACTTCAGCGAGGCTCTAAATCTATTCCGTACCAATAACCCAGACGCATATAACAGCGTCTTTAACTAAGGAGCGTGATCATGAATCAGATCATCAAGACCTTTGTTTGTGCATCTGCTGTGACTGAGTTCGCGCTCGTCGCCATTGACTCAGACGGCAAGATCGCAGTCGCAACCGACCCAACTGCTAACACCATCATCGGAGTCGCTCAGCGCGCAGGCGATGCAGGTGACGTCGTTGACGTCGTTATTTCAGGCGAGACCCGCGTGATCGCTGGTGGCTCTCTCACCCTCACCTCGTCAACTGTCCTCGCAGTGACCACCGGTGGCAAGGTGCAGGCAGCTGCGAGCACTCACTACCCTGTCGGCTTCAGCCTCCCCAACATCAACCAGACAAGCGCAAGCCTGAATGAGCAGTTCTTTATCCTGTTCAACCGTGGCCTCGCACCACTCGCTTAAGTAGGAGGTGATTCCAAATGGCTAGTTCATATCGCAATATCCATCCCGTCGACGAGATCCTAAGCAACCTAGTCGCTGAGGCAGTCCCTAGCGACGCAAGCCTCATCGCTGATAAGGTCTGCGAAAATATCAAGGTGCCTGAGCGCTCCGGCACGCTCCTGCTTGAGACCTCGCGCAACTTTATGGGCGCAGGCGCAGGGCTCGATCTCGAGCGCGCACCCGGTGCCTCACGCGCTCGCATCGGTGGCTTTGATCGCACGAGCACGACTTATCGCTGTGAGATTTACTCTGCTGAGGACTCGATCGCGATGGAAGACATCATCGACTCTCAATACCCTGGGAGCGAGGAGGCTCGCATCGTCAAGAAAGTCGCTCGCGTTATGAAGCTCGCAAAAGAGCAGCGCGCAGCTAATACTCTCTTCGGTACTGCTAACTTCAACAGCAACGACTCCACCTCTGAGTTTGGTGGTACGTTCGACGCTGCCGGTGCTGAGCCTCTCAGCTACCTGCACCAGCTCAAGGACACTGTGTTTGCAAACGCGCACGGCATCAACCCAGACTCTCTCGTGATGGGTCGCGATCTCTTCAGGGCGCTCGCTCGCTCGCCTGAGCTCCGTGGGTACTTCCAAGCTGGCTCGACTCCAAATGGCGTCGCCTCTGGCAACCTCATCTTGAGCGATGAGGCAGTGATCAACACTCTTCGCGACATCCTCGGGATTCCTAATATCCTCGTCGGTGGCGCTCGTGTTGACAGCGCAGTGCCTGGTGCGACTTCAAGCGAGGGTTATGTGTGGACTCGCGACTCCCTCTTCATGGGTATCCTCCATGGCTCCGACGCTGTGCAGTCTCGCTCAGGTGTTCGCATGATGCCGATCGCAGCTGCTAACATGGAGTTTGAGGGCATGAAAGCTGGCCAGTATGACGCGCTCGACCTCACTCGTCGCAACGTCTGGGCAGACGAGTCTCACCTCTTCAAGGTGATCGACAGCAACCTCGGGTTTGTCCTGACTGACTGCCTCGCATAAGGTGATCAGTGCTCTGCTCATGTGGTCGCCCTCATATCACGACGCTCGCTGAGAAGGATGCCGATCAAATAGCGATCGATGATCTCTCAGCGCAGCTTCGTGATACCAAGGGGCCACAGAGGCAAATACTTATTGCTAAGATCGCAGCCTTAAAGATTGCGGTCAAAGCAGACAAAGACTTTAGACGATCACTTAAGCGATCGCATCGAGAGTTAAGTGCTAATTTATCGAGCGCACTTGAGCTGACTTCAGCCGAGCAGTTGCTTATGCTGAGTCGAGACGAGCTGAGCGAGTTCATACTTGCAAGCGGTCTGGGCTTGGCAGTCGATGATTTTATAGGCGCATCAGACGCAATCGCGGTCGCTGCGCTTGATACACTACAAACTATTATAGGCGCAGTCGACCCGGCAGAGTTGCCGAGCATCGACGCGCTTAAGCTCGCGACTGCTGATCAGGTGTTTCAAGATGTCATCTTGCCGAGCACCTTACAGGCGACGCGCACAGCGCTTGAGGGTATGACTGTTGGCGTACCAAAGGCGAGCGCAATCAAGGCAATGGATCAACGGCTCGAGTCGGTTGTGGGTACACAAATGACACAAGTCAATACTGAGCTCTCACAGTTCGGTCGTGCTGTTACAGCCTCAGCAGCTCAAGCCTTTGATCTTGATCTGTATCTTTACACCGGCCCTCGCGATGGCGTTACGCGCGCTTTCTGTCGACCCTTAATCAATAAGGTCGTAAGTGAGGCGCAGATGAATCGTCTTGATAATGGGCAAGGCTTACCGGTCAAGACGTCGTGCGGTGGCTATAATTGCCGGCATAGTTGGTCGCCTGTAACTGAGAGCTTTGTCGAGGCTGCCGGCCTCACACGAGCGACTAACGCAGATATAACGAAAGCCAACGCAGGAGGCAGACAATGATCAAGAGCATAACAGGGCAGACGCTCACCTTTGAATGGGTCGCACCTGGGCCTCTCGACTCAGCGCCATCGCTCACAGTCGGCAGTGCGTCGCCTGTCACTATGACAGCAAGCCGAGCCGATGCGACTGTATCTGCTATCGCTAACGATCGACGCACGCTCACAGTGAACGCGCAAGCGACTGCGTTACAAGCTGATCAAGTCAAAGCCTACCTCGTGACCGAGGGCGATTGCATCTACTCGGTATCGGTGGTGCGCATGGTTGGCACGACTGCGATCTTGGCTGAGCCCTTATCGCGAGAGATCGACCTGAGCGAGAGTGCTCTGCTCGTGTTCGGTATGTATTACGCGACTGTATCAACCACCATCACAGACACGACCGGGTATTACCCTTGGCAGGTGAGCTATGTGCTTGACCTCGGTCAACAGCTCGACACCAAGCTTGCAAAGGGTCTGCTTAAGATCACGCCTCGACCCTTTGACACAGGTCTGTCTCACGATGACTTGGTTGGGCAGTTCCCTCAGTTGGCTGATATGATTCCAAGACGCCAGAGCTCGTTTGATGCTCAGATCGATGCAGCTCTACAAGAGATCATCCTCGTGATTCGTGATCACCTCAAAGATGAGGTCGACGTAACAGAAGATGAGATCTTTAACGCGACGAGCTTTGCAAACGCACACGCATACTGCACAGCAGCTCGCGTGTATGAGTCGATGAATCAGCTAGACGCAGCGAACGCTATGCGCGAGCGCTGTCAACAGCTTCTCGAGATCAGCCTGCGCTCACTCGCCCTCGATCGTGATGGTGATAATATCGTCGATGATAATGAGCTCGACATCGCTAAGCAGGGTGGCACCTGGCGCGATATGCGCGCAAGCTGGCGATCTTACAGCAAGACAGAGTACGATAAGACCTTTACACCGACTCGAGGCATGAGGCACTGAGATGCACGCTAAAGTCAGGCTAAATCTGCCCTCGTCTCTGTGGACTGCGCGCGACTCAGCTCGTCTCGGTCTAAATACAGTCGCAGCGATTAAGTTACGCACGAGCAAGGGTATCGACGCAGATGGCAAGCCTTTCAAGCCATACTCGACAAACCCAATCTATATACCTCGATCGAGCGCAGTCTTGAGCCCTAAAGGTGGGCGAGTCTCGCGCACCGGGCAGAGCGTCTATTATCAGGGGGGTTATCGAGAGTACAAGGTCAAGAGTCGACGCTATGGCGCAGGCTCGAGCGCGCTTGTTGATCTCGTCTTGTCTGGTGCGATGATGAATAATCTCGTACTAATGGAGGCGACCGACGCTCGCTTTATCATCGGGCTCACTAATCGGGTGCGCTCTTATGGGTATGATGTGCACGCTGATCGGCCCTTTATCGGCCTATCTCCTCGTGATGTAAATGTGTTAGTGTCTGCGGTGCAGGCAGAGCTCACAGCGAAGATCAAGAGAGGTAGACGATGAGCCAAGGCATATACAGCGCGCTCGCTTATCTCGAAGATCAGATCGAAGCGACGTTACCAAAGACAGACACACATCACGGCTTTGTCGCGATTAACTCATCAGGTCGCGTCGCTCCTCTTGAGGCGCACCAGAACACGAACCGATACTTTGAGCTGAGGCTCGAGGCGTTTGCGATCGATGATGGTGAGGCAGGTCTGTCAGGTCGCAGGCGTGCTCGTGTCGTTTGTCGTGTGCGCTATGACATAGGCGAGCTTCACTATCTCGAGCGCTTGATCGCTGAGGATGGCGCGAGCCTGCTCTTGACCTTGAAGGGGCCACAATACGACCTCGCCTCGACTGGTATCGTAAGCGTAATACCGGGCGAGCCTGTATATGAGCCTATCTTAGACCCTACAACAGAGATCACGTCGCTCGTGCTCTCTCTTCCTTTCGACTTGCTTTATTTGGAGGCGTTATCATGAGCGTTACGCATCGATCAATCAGCGTCGCGACAGAGGGCAGTTTCGGCTCTCTCGTCGATGGCCTGCCCAGCTATTCAGGGCTTACTTATACCTCGATTCCCTGTGAGCGAGACCCGATTATCGTTTACGGTGATGTCGTTGTCTCTGAGCGCAACGACGCGCGCGACGGCACATACAGCTTGCCACCTGAGCCAGATACTGTTTGGTCTGGTGGCTCTCGTGTTCGTCGTCGCACCGGCACAGTTGAGATTCGTCTTGACCTCACCACAGTCGGCAGCTCGGTCAACAACTACAGCTCGAACTATTTGGGCGAGCTCCTCGGTGCAGGCTTCCTTACTCAGGCAGGCTTGACTCACAGCGATGCAGTGACGAGCGTTGTTGACGTCAACAACTTCACACCGACGACTACCTCAACCAACTACGTCACCGGCTCGATCATCGGTGCCGATCTGGGCGGTCGCGCTGAGTATAGCTCGGTCACTGATAACAACGTATCAGGCGACATCTCTGTGAGTCCTGCATTTAGCTCGAGCTTCACAGGCACACCGACGATGCGACTTTTGCAGACCTGGTACTGCCCGACTCGTGACAACCTCGGCACGACCCAGCACAGTCTCTCGTTTCGCGTCGATGGCGTCGACTTCAGGTCATACGCCTACGGATGCCGATTAGAGAGCATGACTCTCTCTCTCGATAATGGTCGAGTGATGGCTGATCTGGTGTATCAAGCTGCGATCATTCAAGACGATCACGGCAACGCAGTCGGCCCGGTCGAGCCCTCGTACAACTCAGGCGCGCCTTGTTTCTTCCGAGGCTCTTATGTTGTCATCAGCGACGCAGCTCCAACGAGCCTCACAGATGTTGGCTCTACAGGTGACACACTCGGGCGCATCTCGCTTGATGTCGAAGATTTTACTTTGACGATCACCAACACGCTCACACCGATCGGTCACAGTAACAGCATCTTAGCGATGCGTGATATGGAGGTGTCAGACGTCGATGTCGAGCTAAGCCTCACAGTCACAACACCGAACACGACCATCAACAACGATTTCTTTAATCGTCAGCTCAGGCAAGTGCTTGTCGGTTTTGGGCCGATCGCAGCCGGGCAAGGTGGTGCGTTTATGTTGCCGGCTGCCTACCTCACCAACGACCCGAGCAAGTACGACCCAAGCGGTAACGACATCGTGCGCCAGCCTTTAACCTACAAGATGAGTCGCTTTGGTGGTGACGTTGCAGATACTTTTGATGTATACAACTCACCATTTAGACTCGCACTCGGCAAAGGCTCCTAAATATGGCTCTCTCATTTCTGCCTGACTCTGATTTAACGATCGAGGTCGTCGTGACCTGCGACCCTGCTGTGACCTGCTCGCCTGAGCAGATGCAAGCTTACCTCGAGGCAGGTGAGCTCAGCGCGCTCGAGGCGCACGAGGGTGCAACACGATTCAAGATCAAAGCGCTCTCCCCAAGTGATCGAGAGCAGGCAGAGGTGAGAGCCGGTGCATACACGCGCAGTGAGCTCGGGCGCATCCTTTGGCTAGACGCACCGAGCGACGAGCGAGAGAAAGCGCGCTGGCATCACGAGCTCGCAGAAGATGAGCGCGAGGCGTTTGCGTCTTATCAAGCGTACTTGTCGCGCGTCTTTGTTGAGATGGTGCGCGTCGCGCTTGTCGAGATCGATGATCAGCCTGCCGGTGATATGATCGATCGCATCAAGCCAGAGTCGCATCGACTGCAAGTCATCTCAGAGCTTGTGCAACATATTCAGCGCATCAGCCTGCTCGGAGTCTCGGGAAAATAGCGCTCGCCTCGTCTGTATGGCTACCTAATAGCAAGGGGCGAGGCTGGTCGTGTGATCAATGCAGAGCAAAGCCTGCTCTGAGGCGCTTGCGTGGTAACTGTGGCGAGCGCTTTGTGCAGGGTCTGCCCTTGGCTCAACGTGATGAGGCAGGGCTTTATGTGCCTGGTTATCGCGTCGCGCCAAATTGCGGGAGCGACTTTGCAGAGCTCAAAGTCAGGAGCTGCCCGATTGCAGATGCCAACCGGCTCGCGCCTCTGATTAGTGTCTACCATCGGCACCGGCAAGGGCTCGGTTCAATCGCGACTAGCTACCCGCGCCCTACATGTGCAATAATCGAAGCGCTCGACATCTTGCACTCTTCTACTGAGGAGATGATCGCAAGACAGCGCGAGCAAGCCTTGCAGGAGTCTCAAACATGACGCAGAACACTATTGAGATCGAGGTCGAATTAAAAGGCCAGAAAGACGCGCTCAAGAGTCTTGATCAGGTCAAAGAGGGTGCCGAGGGTATAGGCGAGACTTTTAAAGGCGTCGGGGATATAGTCGGCAAGACAAATCAGCAGATGGGTGAGAGCCTTAACGCTGTATCAAATGCAGTCGGGGAAAGTGCAGCCGCTTTCACAGGTATGCGCGAGGCGATTGGCTCGGTTGCCTCTGGTGGCGCTGGCATCACTGCCTTGCTTGGCCCTCTTGCGCTCTTAACGACTGCGGTAGGTGCAGCTTATGAGGCATACAGACAGCTATCAGGCGCAGCGCGTGAGGCAGAGGATAGACAAGAGGCGCTTGCAGCTGCTGCATCTGACCTACAGAGCAAGCTTGAGGCTCTTGCTGAGAAAGGTCTGATACCTGCCAAGAAAGAGCTGCTTGATTTCAGTCGCGCCAACCTTAAAGCGCAGCTTCAAAAGGAGCTACTTGAGAAGCAAGTCGAGCGCGCAGGTAAGGTGATTTTAGCTGAGGTCGACGCGCAGAAAGCCCTCAACGAGGCAGGTGAGCGCGCGCGCAAGATCTACGCAGATGAGGCGGCTAGTTCAAATGAGAGAGCTCGCGCAGGTGAGCGCGTCAAAGAGGCGTACCAGGGAGTAATCAAGGCTCAACAGCAATCTGCGAAAGTCTTTGAGATCCTGAGCGGGTCTATGACAAAGCAGCAAGCTGCGCTCGATGCGGTCGAGAAGAGATACAAATCGCTCGAAGATCAAACAGAGGAGAGCCTTAAAACCAAGGCAAAAGAGCTCATAGCAAGGCGCGCGTCGGTTGATGCACTCAGAGCAGAGGTACAGGCACAAGACGAGGCAGCCAAGCTCACAGCACTGCGCGAGGTCGAGCGCACCAAGCAGACACAGCTCGATGCGGTCGAGAAGCTGAACCGCACTCAACTGAAAACTTTGGTCGATGGGCAGACGGCAGCGCTTAAGGCGTTAAATGAAGAGGGGCTTAAAGATCAGAAGCTCTCACAAGAGATTGCCAAGATCTCAGCCGATAAGACACAAGCGCGCAAGACAGAGACAAAGGCAATTGATCAGCAGAAGCTTGCACAGCAGGCACTACGCGAGGAGCAAATGCGCCTCGTTAAAGAGAGCCAGATCAGACAGCTAGACATCAAGCTGACTGAAGAGGGCTATGCACAGCAGATCGCGCTTGCACAAGAGCGGTATCAGCTCGGGCTGGCCTTGGCTCAAGAGGACGCTCTACAACGTGAGCTTGTCGAGCGACAGCATGATCTCGCAGTAAAGCAGATTGAAGATCAGAGACTTGCACGAGAGCAGCAAGCGCACGATCGCTCTATTGAGATGATGGTGCAGCGCTTTCAGCTTGAGGATAAGCTTTTTGATCAGCAAGCAAAGAAACAGCAGGCGCTCGCAGAAAAGCAGATGCAACAGTATCAAGAGTTCTTTGCTTTTTATGGGAAAGGTATTGCGCAATCTGTTGCTGCGAGCTTGTTCTTTGGTGAGAGCTTTGAAAAGTCGATCGGTCTCATACTTAAGAGCCTAGCAATCGAGGCTGGTGCGCGCGCGATTATGGAGACAGCGATGGGCTTTGCATCTGTTGCAGTCGGTGACGGTAAGGGGGCGATCGGCCACTTTACAGCTGCCGGTATCTTTGCATCTGCTGCGACTGCCTCTGCTTTAGGCGCAAACCTGCTCGGGGCCGGTGGCAGTGGTGGGTCTAGTGCGCAACAGCATCGCCAACCGGAGCGCCTCAAGTCGCAACAGCTCCACAGCGAGACGAGGCAGAGTCTCGCGAAATGGTGTTCAATCTTAATTTTGGGGGCGCTGTGATATACGACACCAAAGAGGCAGCGAAGCGCGCGATGATCGGTGATATTGTGCGCACCTATAACGGCAACAACCGAGGTATGCCTCGGTTCAATTTCGCGAGGTAGCTATGCCATACAATACACCAGCGCCCGACTTTGCTCTGCTCGCAGCCTTTGACGCTCGACCCTGGTCTGCTGTCGATGTCGTCTCTTATAATGGCGTAAACATCACGATGCCGACCTTTAGCGCAGGCGAGGGTGTGTATGAAGATGGTGTTTACTTTCTGAACGGTCGAGGCGTCGGTGACAATACACCATCGCGCGCGATGGGCACCTTTACCGATGCGCTCAGCACACTCGCGACTTTTAATCTGTCTTGGTCTGTGACCTTAACGGCAGATGACCGGGTTAAGGTCACGAGCGACGATGTCTTTACAGTCGCGCCTCTTGATGACGATGTGCTAGGGCTCGGCTCACAGACTGCTGTCGCAGATGGTCTTAATTTCAGCGTTACAGGCTCGGCAGAGTGGACTCGAGGCAATTACCGAGGCGAGCGCTATCAGTTCGGGGATACGTTCGGCACTACCTTTGACGCCTTTCGCGAGCTCGCAAATCGCCCTTGGCCTGCACAAGACATCATCGCAGGTATGCGCGAGCGAGGCTCAGCTGATCTCGATGATCTGAGCCCGACCAACTGCCTCGAGGAGCTCATGCGCGATCAGGGTTTAATGGAGGCGCGCGTGATCTTAAATGATCAAGGTCATGTTGAGGTCTGGTCGATGGCGTCTGCCTCGTTTGCTTGGCTTGATACGAGCTTCAGAGATCGCCTCGGCTTCTCAGGTAATGAGGTGCCGGTCGCGATGGGCTCGACCTTGCCTGATTATGTCGAGCGCTTGACTGCTGACTATCCTATGCCGGGTGCGCTCTTTCCCTCGCGACCCTTTCAAGATCATCACTATCAGGTCGAGTCAGTCACCCAAGCGAGGCGCAAGATCGGTGGAGGCTACACGAGCAACCTCATCGGCACATACACAACCTCGGTGCTTGCCTTTGATCTTGATGCTCTGCTCGATCAGCGCGACTTGTACCGGCATTTCACCGATGCCTTTGTGCCTTACTGCGCGAATGGTGAAAGGGTCAACATGTATCAGACGTGGGGAGACTCGCGACGATCGCTAAGAACTGCGCTCGTGACGTCGACTCAGCCTGCCTATGATCTGATTTATACGAGTGAGGATAATGGCGATTGTGGGCGCTTGCGATGCTCGCTCGTGTCTGCCTCATATGACCTCGCCTTTGGGTCGCTTAAGAGGCGCGTACCGGTATCAATGAGGCTCGAGCACCTATGAGTAATAGCTTTGCATCACCACCAACGCTCGCAAGCGAGCTCACCACTGTGGCAGGTCAGCCAATAGGCGAGGGCGCTGTAACCTCGATGGCAGAGACATCAAACTATCTTTGGGCAGTCGGTGGCACGCACAACGTGCTTTCTCAGGCTTGGGCCGAGGGCCAATGCACGCAAAAGGGCACAGCATACGCGACGATGCTCGAGTATCGTCTGCCGGTGATCTCGAATGATCATTATGATTTTCATCTTCACTTTATCGCGCTTGGGCCCGGTGGTATCCGATCGACTTTAACGCTTGGAGCTGCGACGTATACCGATGAGGTACTCTCGACCGGTGCAGGGCCACACGTTATCGAGTCGTCTATCGTGATTACGAGCGCATCGACTGCGACCTATGCAACGCTTACAGTTGAGATCAAGCACACGACCGGCACACCAAATCATCACGAGATAAGGTGCATCGCTGGTCACTGGGTCGCTAAAACTTCACCAGTCGACACAGGCGCACGCTACCTCGGCACGACTGACAAGTATGTGCCTTTCGGTATCAACCGAGTCGGCAACGACTACCCTTTAAGCGCTCGCTTTGGCGTCGACATGCTGCGCAATATCGAGACCTTGCGCAAGCGCCCGATCTCTTATCTGTCTTGGTCAGGCGTCGACAACTTGCTTGCAGCTCCTCTCAGCATCACCGACCCTGCGCCTGCTCTCTATCTTGGGCTTGGTGACATCTTCACCTTCATGGTGCCTGTGCATATCCCGCAAGAGGCAGTCGACAAAGACACATACACGATTAACCTGCATGCTTACCTCGTCGATAATGCGTCAAGTGTAGGCGTCGACTTTATGGGCGAGCGCGTGACGTTTACCGGCAACGGCTGGCAGACTGCCGAGCTCACAATACAGATCGACCCAGACGAGGATTTATCGCGACGCTTCGCGCTTAACATCTTTAGGGTCGGCCCTGATAATACATCGCACAATCAGAGCACGTTAATCGATGCATCGGTCGTACCTTGGACTGACCCCAAGATTCAAAGCATCTCGATCTGGGGAGTGTGAGACATGACGACGCCAACAAATTACCACATCATGCCGAGCGAAGAGGGCTGCTATAACGGGCGAATCGTTATGGGCTCGGCAGCTTCACAGATGGCGCTCGCGCTCAAGCAATTGACAAACGTCAAGTTTAGAGCGGCAGGGTATTATCCGGTCGGTCGCTCAACCTGGCACCCTGTGCTTAATCAATACATCAAAGCGTCTTATTACCTCGGCATCGGTAATCTAGCCAAGGGCGCAACCGATGAGCATGATCTATTTTACTTCTCGCAGCCGACCTCAGAGTATATCGCGCTCGAGCTCGTGTATGGGCCGACTCAGAGGGCAGACAGCGACCCGCAAATCTTGGTCGAGCTCTATGAGATCTCAGGGGGTGCAGTCGGCACCAAGATCGACGACGGCATCTTGTTTAGCTCGCCCGATCATCTACAACGCACATACACAGGCGAGGCGCTTGGTGCATATCGGTGCAACACAGGCGCTCGACCTTATGTCGCCACAGCGACAACGACTTATCCGACCTTGCCTCGCCCTCTCTATGTGCCGAGCGCAAATCGAGGTGATGAGCTCGTGATCAGAGTCACGGCTGAGGACGCTGTGCTTTATGGCGTTTATATCTTCGACATCTACACAGGAGCATAGTCGATGAGCATCACCGATGATCGCGCGCGCAGGGTATTTGCACTTGAGGTCGCAGGCTTGCCGGTGCGCTATCTGTCGAGCAGCTTTGACCCAACGACCAAGAATTTAGATGCCGAGATCACATCGGGCATCTCTTATCAAGATGTCGAGGCGATCGTGAGCGTCGGTGCCTTCTCAGGTAATGTCGACCCGAGCGGGGGCGTCGCTGAGTATGGTGCAATCTCGATCACGCTTGCGAGCGATCGTTTGCGCGGTGATGATGCCGACCCTGCTGTGATCTTTGGTCGATGTGGAGCTCGTGCGAGTGGTGTCACTCGAGCGCAGATCGTCGATGATATTTTATACGAGACCGACTCAGGCTCGTTTGATGTTGATACCTCGATTTCGTCTGCTTTTCCTAGCTATCCGGGGCTCTTGCACATCGGTGCTGAGACGTTGCGCATCGGTGTAATTCTTGGTGGCACAAGCGTCTCTTTTACGAATCGTGCGGTCGGTGGCTCTCAGAGGCAGGCGCACCGAATCATACAAGAGGGCACCAACGTGCCAGAGGTCAGCACAGCGATCACAACCTTTAGAGGCAGGCGCGCCTCGCTCTATATGGCTGATCAATACCCAGGGGGCGAGCTCTCTGATTTTACCGAGGTCATGAAAGGCTTTATCGAGTCAAGCCCGATCGTCGACCAAGGTGGCACAGTCTCCCTCTCGATCATGCCTCTCACTGCTCTGCTTGACTCAAGCTATGCAGTCAAGAGCACGAGCACAAAACTCTTGCATGGTTATCATTATTATGGTGAGGGCATCGGCAACAAGCTCGAGTGGGCAGTCAAGCTCGATCGAGATATTGACTATGATATTCAGCGCCTATCAGTCGATCCGATCAATCACACCTTTATACTAGAGGGCTCTATCGAGTCGCTTGACTTGTTTTGGTTTGGTGGGCCTCGCGATGTCGACACAGGTACAGATCGATGTCACCCTCGTTTCCCTCTACTGACTGGTGGAAATACGCGCGTTTATCCTCTGTCGATCAATGGTGCCGAGGTGACGTATGATCACACGCCATCGAGCGCCAATATTGACACGAGCACGAACTATCCTCTGATACCTGTAACGCTACGCAGTGAGCCCGAGCTTAAATATGTTGAGCTTGGTAGTGATGAGGTGAAGCGATGGCCCGAGGTTGTGAGTGAGGAGCTTGAGAGCTTTGGGCCGACATCGTCGCAGGGATACGATGGCGCGTTTGCTCGATGGCAGTTGAGCTCAGATGAGCATGTGACTGTAAGGCCAACAGATGCACCGAATCGAGCCCGACCGCAAATTATTTGGGACTCATACGGCTTTCAGTATATCGCTCTGAATCGCACCGGTTACTATCCCAAGCACTATGCTTTTCAAGCGCAGCGCGACGCCTTTGGTAGACGCGAGCGCCTTTGGTATCCGATCGACTTTAGACATGAGGATGATGCGAGCGAGCCTGACAACTGGCCTTTAAATCGTAGCCGTAATCGTCGCATCGTCACAGCACCGAGCAACGCTCAGAGCATGGTCGCTCGTGAGGCAGTCAATGATGTCGCTCGAGGGTACTATCAATGGCGTGAGCTCACGATCTTAGTCGAGGATCGGCTCGACTGGCTACCATCGAGCGCGACACCGGGCGATGTCTATTGGATTCAGATCAAGTATCATGATCGAGTCGCAGGTCAAACACGCTCGCAGTTTATGAAAGCGACGCACCAGACGACTGCAACCTTTGACGGCTCAACAGTCGGCTATCTGATACATCTCGACCCTCGTCAACAGTGGGATGATCTGTGCTCGTTTGGTGACTGGGCAGAGGGTGATCGCGTTGAGATATTCGCGGCAGCTCGCTTTGATCGTGAGCGCCCAGGTGAGCTCATGCTTAAGCTCTTGCAGTCTGGCGGGGGTGGCCTAAAGAACGGCTCATATGATCGGCTCGCGCTTGGGCTCAGTCTGCCTTACCAGAGCATGAATGAAGCGAGCTTTAGAGCATACGACGCGACGAGCCCCTTTGTGTTCTCGGGCGACATCTCCTCAGATGGGCTCGTATATCGTGACCTGATCGACAGCTTGTTAAAGGCGATGGGCTGCGTGATGGTAATGAAGCGCCAGCTTGACGGCTCGAGCGCGATCTATCTACAGCCGATCGGTGCAGAGCGCGCAGCCGAGGCGAGCGTCTCAATCGGTGCCGATGACTGGCTCGCAGATGAGCCTCCTACCTGGTCGATATATGAAGATGTCGTGACGCAGACCGTTATCCGATACGACTACAAGGCACAAGATCAGAGCTTTGGTGTAGAGGCAGTCTATAATAATCAAGAGGCGATCAATCGGTACGGGGGCGAGCGCTCAAAGCTCGAGCTTGATCTGTATGCGCTCACCTCGCGCGACATCGGAGGCACAGCAGGCGACACCTTTGGTTTCTTCCTGCCTGTCATCTCTCGCTTGTGGGAGCTCCTGAGCAACCCGCTTCGCATGTGGCGAGGCTCGGTCGGCTCAGGCGCTTCAATGCTCCTCGATGTCGGTTCATACGTTAATGTGAGCTCGCCTCTGCTCAAAGGGTATGGTGATGACTGGGGAGTGACTAATGCAGTCGGCATGATTCAAAGCATCAATCAAGAGCTTATGGGCGAGGGTGCACAACTCGACATCATCGCGACTGGGCTCACGCCTGTCGCATGGAATCAATCCGCTAAGGTGATCACGATCACCTCGACCACAGAGCTCGAGGTCGCGACTGACATTTATTCAGACCTGAGCGTCGATGATTCATCATTTTATCGCGTTGGTGATGTGGTCGACTATCTGCCAGAGGGCGATCACGACAACGCGATCACAGGGCTCGAGATTGCATCGATCGTCGGGAACGTGCTCACATTCACGAGCGCGCATGGTGTCAGTGCGACCGGTGGCACACTCGAGCCGACGACATACACAAGCGCGAGCTCCACACAGCAGGCAGACGCTTATCTTGCTAGTAATACGAGCCCACCGGTGCTAGGCTCAACTACAGAGGCTCAGAGGTATAGTTAAATGGCAAAGACCAAGCGCGATTTAGAGATTGAAGTCAAAGAGCTTACGCTTGCTCTTGCTGATATTAAAGAGAGCACAGAGCACGAGATCAGGCGTTATAAGCGCGCGCTCGCTCAAGCTCAGATCGACCTGACTGTTGATGAGGTCGACACAAGACCTGCTCGCGCTGTCTATGCCTGCCCTCAAAGCGAGGAGGCAGTCAAGCGCGCGTCGGCTGAATGGGGTCGCAACGTGACCGAGCCTGAGTATGAGGGCGACTGGCAACGCATCAACACATACATCAAAGGCAGTGAGGGCCTCGGGTGGAGCTGGGAAGATGACTATACACACAACGGTCAATTTAGTTGGTGTGGTGCGTTTGCTGCGTTTGCGTATGGTCAGAGCGTCTTGCCATCGATTCGCAAGAAGATTTTCCCGAGCTGTTATCGCATGTGGGCAAATTGGGGTGCGAGCTCACGCTGTCGCGATGGCGAGAACCCTCTGCCCGGTGATATTGTCACAGTGTACACGAGCTCTGATAAATCGCCCTCGTATGGGAATCACATCGTCTTGTGTGTGAGCGCGATCGATGGCGAGGGCTATTTTCACACGATCGAGGGTAACGCACATGGTGAAGGCCCAGAGGGTCGCATCGAGGGCGTTATCAAGCGCACTAGACACATGAGCAACGTCGCTCACATCTATCGACTGCTTTCAGAAGATTACGAGGCTTAATTATGTCGCCACGCTTAAAAGTACAAGACCCCATCATTTCAGGCTCGATCAGAGCTGTGCTCGACCTCTCATCTGTCAGCGATACCGACTGGCATGATCTCGGCTCGAGCGACTTCATTGATTCGACCACCGGTAGCGCGTGCGCCTCTGGCCTCGCGTTTGAGTGGATCGGTGTCACCAACGAGGGCAGCGACGTGATGTTCATCAAGTACCGAGCGCGCTCAGGTGCAGGGGACGCCACCACCAACGAGATCGCAGTCGGGCAGATCTTCTCTGATGACATCGTTACCTTGCGCACTAAGGTCACGACCATCGCATACAAGAAAGCAGGCGCATCAGATACAGTGCGCATCATCGCAGGCTTTGCCGCTAAGTAAGGAGCTCTCTCATGTCAGTCTTATTTCTACCACCGAGCGCAGGCGCTGCATCTGTACCAGACGCAACCGAGACAGTAAGCGGTAAAATTCGCATCGCGACAAGTGCTGAGGCGACTACCGGCACCGATGACACCACAGCGATGACACCTGCCAAGGTCAAGAGCGTCGTCGATACTGCTGTCATTGGTGGCGTGACCTACAAGGGCACCTTTGACGCGAGCGCGCCTCTCGACCTCTCAAATGCAGAGCAAGGCGATCTCTATGTGATCGATGGTGCAGGCACTTATCAGGGCGTCGTCTGGGCAGTCGGTGATCACCTGCTAGTTAATGCAGATATGGGCGGGACTGTAGACCCAAATAAGATCGACAAGATTGACTCGACTGACAGCGTGACGAGCGTGGCAGGGCGCACCGGTGCGGTCACCCTCTCAACAGCTGACATCTCAGGCTTGGCTACTGTGGCGAGCACAGGCGCTTACTCTGACCTCACAGGAGCTCCCACGCTCGCAACTGTGGCCACTACAGGCGCCTACTCTGACCTGAGTGGGACGCCCACCTTGGGGACAGCCTCAGCTGAGGACGTAGGGACATCAGCGGGCAATGTGGTCCAGCTTGATGGAGCGGCTAAGCTCCCAGCGGTTGACGGCTCACAGCTCACCAATTTGCCAAACGGAACTCTGTTTTATAAGACGCAGATTACTACCCTTGGGGCTACGCTCACACAGATCACTGACAACCGCAGACAGCACTATGATATAGCCTTAGCTGGCCCATCTAACCCAATCACACTACCTTCTGCCACTAGCGCGGCAATTGGTGGTGTCGTCAGTTTTTTTAATTCTCAGATTACAGGCCAAGCAGTGATCAACTGCCCTACTGTACGTCTGCTCTCTGGCTCCTCTGTGACAAGCTTCACCGTTGAGGTATCTGAGGCGCGATCATTTGTTTGGGTTGGGGCGAGCTCCCTACAAGAGGTTACAGCGACTAGGCTTGAGAGTTTTAATGGTGTGAGCATCTCGAGCCCATCAAATGGTGAGGCGCTGGTCTATAACGGCACGTCAGGCGAGTGGGAGAACAGCACAGTCAGCGCGAGCGTCGCGGCCTTGAATGACATTGGTGATGTGAGCGCGGCAGCTCCAAGCAACACCAACGTAATTAAGTACAACTCCACATCAGGCGATTGGGAGTCAGGAGCGGTGGCTTACTCTGAGGTCACAGGAACGCCAACGCTCGCCACAGTAGCGACCACAGGCGCCTACTCAGACCTCACAGGGACGCCCACCTTAGGGACAGCGGCAGCTGAGGACGTGGGCACCTTGGCGGGGAACGTAGTCCAACTAGATGGGACGGCTAAGCTCCCAGCAGTTGACGGCTCACAGCTCACCAACCTGCCGAGCGCGAGCGTAGCAGCTCTTGATGATATTGGTGATGTGACAATCACGAGCGTGGCTGATGGTCAGTTCTTAAAGTATGACTCAGGGAGCTCAGCGTGGGTCAATGCTGACTCAGAGCTTTATGAGGCTGTAACCTTTAATACAACCTCGACCATGACAGCACCAAGTGAGCCTAAAACGCTCTCTGTAGCTCTGACAGGTTCGCTTAGCACTAGGACTCTAACGCTCTACTCAGCAGTAACTGGCCTCACAGGGACGATCATCAACCTAAGTAACTACGGGTCAGTAGACTTTAATGTGACAACACAAGGCTCACAAAACATCCGTGGTTTATTGGGCACAGTGACAAGCTTCACCCTCAAGCCGAATCAAACAGCTATCCTGACTCAGGCTCAAGGAGCATCATTCTTCTTAGTCGCATATGAAGAGCAGGGTATTGACTCGCTGGCTGATGTAGATGTGTCAGGCGCTGTCGCTACCAACGTCCTCAAGTATGATGGAACCGACTGGGTAGATGGCGCGGTTGCTTACTCTGAGGTCACAGGAACGCCAACGCTCGCGACTGTAGCGACCACAGGCGCTTACTCTGACCTCACAGGCACCCCAACGCTCGGAACGGCAGCTGCTCTTGATGTCGGCACGAGCGCGACTAATGTTGTGCAGCTGGACGGCTCCGCTCGTCTGCCTGCTGTCGATGGCTCACAGTTGACCAACCTACCAGGCTCGCCCAAGCCAACCGTCACAGTCTCCTCACCTTCAGCTGATCAGACGCTTAGCGCACCATCTGCTAATGAAGAGGCGTATATCTACACGCCAACCACACCAATCACTGTCAATTTGGTTGCAGCGGCCACTTGTACATCTGGCTTTAAGTATCAGATCAAGAACCGCTCAACCAACGCGATCACGATTGACCCTAACGGCTCAGAGACAATTGATGGAGCGAGTACTTTTGGCTTAACGGCACAGGAGGCAAGTGTGACGCTCATCACGGATGGCTCTAACTGGTTCATCATTTAAGGTGTAAAACATGACCTATAAACTAGCACCTACAGGTTCAACAAAAGGCCCAGCGTCTACCTGTTTGATTGAGATCACACTTTCAAGCGCACAGACTGCGAGCTCTGGTGATGTGGTCGCATTCGACACTATCGCATCAACCTCAACACCTGCTCTGAGCCTCAACACCTCAACAGGCGAGATCACGCTCGATACATCGAAGCACTATTACATTCAAGCCTCTATTCAGGTCGATAGGTCTAGCACTACATCATCATTTAGTTTCGCGTGGATTGATAGCAGTGGCACAGTTTTGACTACCTCAGATGGTGGTTATGACGCGAATTGGGAATACCACACAGGCACTAATGGTGATACAGCGACCTGTACAGCAAATTATATCACGCGCTCCCCTACCTCAGCAGTCAGGCTCAAAGCTGTGACGTTGGCTACGAGCTCCTCTGTCCGTACTGAAACTACTGTGTTTATTATGGAGGTCACACCATGAGCTACACACCACCGACTAACATTGTAGAGCTGACTGTGTTCAACGCCTACAATACAATCGCTCAAACTGTACCAGCTGGCGCAAATGACACCATTATAGAGGTGCAAGCTTATAACGACTGTTCAGCTGACAGCGGAGCCAATGGTGGCCTTGATCTGGCTCAGGCTGCCTTTGTGCATGGTGAGATTAGAACGACCGCACCAACAGACCGACACTTGGTGGCGCTCAAGATCGACAACACCTTGCAAAATGGCGGATGGGGTGAGCAAATCAGCTGCAATAGCACAGTCAGGACAGAGCATGATGATGGCACATATTCAGTATGTGACTCAGGTGACACCTTTTTAAGGTATCACATCGCCACTGATGCTGCCAACTCTGACGTTGGTGAAACTCGCTTGATGGGCTTCTATCTGAATCAATAAGGAGAGGCGATGAGCTACTTACCTGACACACTTGACCGTATCCCCAACGTCAAAGTTGATACCTATAGACAGCTAAACATCAGCTCGGCTGATCTGACTTATACAGCACCGAGCACGATATATACGCACGCCACATATAGCTCAACCATATTCACACTCGCAAAGGGTTATCATTATTATATAGAGGGTGGGCCAGGTGCGCGCTGTGGTGGCCTTAATGGTAACGCGAACTGGAGACTGTATGATCACACAAATAGTACTTATATTGGGAGCGGGACATTTATCAACTTAAACGTCTCAACAGGCTCTCATGCTCGACAGGGCCGATTGGTATGCTGTGCGCTCATTTTAGATGCTAATATTCCTAGTGGAGGGCTTGAGATTAGTCTGAGGGAAACAAGCAAGAGTGGTACAAGTTGGACATATAATGTCAACAGTGATGGACTCGCGACCTTTAACACCTGTGGCTTCCCTACCTTCAGAATTATGGAGATACCAGCATGAACTGGGACAAGATCAAGGACATCATCACTATCGCCCTCATTCCTGTGCTCGGTTGGGTCATGATCACGATGCGCGACATCGGCACTCTTCAAAGCAAGTGCGATCAACAGGCCGCTCAGATCATGGCCTTGGAGGCTGAGACTAAGACGCTCAACAAGCGCACCCAGGCCATTGAGGTGCAGAGCGCAAAGATTGAGGTGAAGCTTGAGGCGCTTGGGCAACAGCTCACGCGCATCGAGCGCATGCTAAGTGTGTACGAGACAGCTAAATGATCAAGCTACCTGGTGACATCAACCTACCTCAGAGCGTCGTGATCGTGATCGTTTGGAGCATGATCTTGCTCGGTGTCGGTGCGTATCTTGGCGCGTCGCTCGTCGATGTAGAGTGCGAGACCTGCGAGGCGTCACTCGAAGATGCGATCGAGCAGCTACACATCTGTGAGCAGAAGCTCTTGACGCCTGTCGTCGATCGGTGTGAAGATGAGCGCCTAACTGAGCGCAAGCTTTGCACGAGCAAGCTGGCAGAGTATAAGCGGCTCAGGTGCAAGATTTGCGAGCTGACTCATGATTCATATCCTCCTAAGCCTAACGATTCTCGCGACACCGGCAGCGCCTCTCGCGATTGATATTAGTGAGCCTCTAACTCTCACCACAGGCGAGACACTTGAAGCGCGCTATGTTGAGCCGAGCGATGAGTTTTGTTTGAAGCTCGAAGACTTTGCACAGCTTCAGGGTGATCAACTACATGCGAAAGTCTACTGGGAAGATCGCATGAAACGCTTAAAGGCGAGCTTTGTTGATCAGCTTGCACAAGTGCAGAAAGCTCATCGTGAGGTTCATAAGACATACCTTGCAGAGCAGGAGCTCCTCAAAGGTGAGATCAAAGAGGCGTTCAAGCAACGCGATCTCGCTCGCGATGATCTTTGGTGGTGGCGTGGTGCGACTTTCGCGCTCGCCCTCTCAACAGGCGTCACGGCTGTCTATCTGATCAGTCGCTGACTTTAACCGGGGCCGATGGCCCAGAGGTATTATGCAGAATGAACTACTAGGGCGTGTCGCCTTTAGTGCGCAGTATGCTCGGCCCTTGGTCGGTGGTGGTGGTCGAGAGTTATGGGATCATGCAGTGTCGCGAGTCGAGGCGATGCACCTTAAGAGATACCCTCAAGTCGTCGGGCAGACGATGAGCGCATTTAAGCTCGTGAGACAGCAACGTGTGTTCCCATCGCAGCGCTCGACACAGTTTGGAGGGCGTCCTATCGAGCGCAATAATATGCGCATCTATAATTGCACATACTCGCCTTGCGATCGTCCTCGATTCTTTAGCGAGGCTTTCTGGCTCCTGCTCTCAGGTTGTGGCACTGGCTTCTCGCTCAGGCAGAAAGACATCAAGCGCCTGCCTCGTCTGCTGACACCGAGCGAGATGATCAGGCGCGAGCGTCGTGTGCATACGATCAGCGACTCGATCGAGGGGTGGGCAACGGCAGTCAACATGCTTATCGAGAGCTATCTGCACCGAGGGTATTATGAGGATTATATCGACTGGCGCTTTGATTTCTCACTGATTCGAGCCAAGGGCGCACCGATCAGCTCAGGAGGATTCGCACCAGGTCATGGGCCTCTCGAGAAAGCGCTTGAGCAGATCGACAAGATGCTGAGCAGGCTATGCCTGACCAAGATGCCTCGCCTGCGCTCGATCGACTGTTTTGATGTCATGATGCTCTTGAGCGAGGCAGTGCTGTCAGGTGGCGTGCGTCGCTCTGCCTCGATCGCGATCTTTGACGAGGACGATCACCTGATGCTCGAGAGCAAGACCGGTGACTGGTACATCGATCATCCTGCACGAGCATACGCGAACATCAGCGCAGGGCTCTCGATCACCGATGCCGACCGGTCAACAGTCGATCAGATTGTGCAGCTCGCGAAACAGTGGGGTGAGCCCGGTGTCATGTGGTGCGCTAACGAGCATCACGGCACGAACCCATGCGCAGAAATTGGTCTCTTTCCATATGTTGTGACAGATTCCAAAGGCAATCAAGTGACAGAGATCACGCTTGACCTGCTCGAGCGTCGCGAGCACTTTGAGCGCCTCGGTTATGAGTGGGTCTCTGGTTGGGCCGTCTGTAACTTGACCGAGATCAACGCAGCCAAGATCGAGACGCGCGAGCAGTTCCTCGAGGCGTGCGAGGCAGCTGCACATATAGGAACACTGCAAGCAGGCTATACTTATCAAGGTTATTTGCTTTTAGTGACCAAGGTCATCTTACAGCAAGAGGCGCTGCTCGGTGTGAGCATCACCGGCATGTGTGCAGCTCCTGATCTCATGTTTGACCCAGAGCTGCTCGAGGAGGGTGCGCGCGTCTGTATCGAGACCAACGCTAAGACAGCAAAGGCGATCGGCATCAAGCCTGCCTCGCGTGTGACTACAGTCAAGCCATCGGGTAACACCTCAACAGTCGCTGGTACATCTGCCGGTGTGCACCCTTTCCATGCGCGACGCTATGTCAGGCGCATGAGGATTGCGAAAGTAAACCCGGTATGGGCAGAGCTCGAGCGCAAGGTACCAGACGCCTGCACGAGCATCGATGAGCACACTGGGGTCGTCGCGTTTGCCTGCTCAGCACCAGAGGGCGCATTGACTCGTGAGGATGATTCAGCGCTCGCACATCTTGAGCGCGTGCGCCTCGTGTATCAGCACTGGGTCTTGCCGGGCTCAAAGCAAACCCGAGTCGAGGGCTTGACGCACAACGTGAGCAACACCTGCACAGTGAAGAATCACGAATGGGATGATGTAGCGGATTTTCTATGGGAGGCACGAGGCGAGCTCAGAGGCGTCGCGCTCCTCGGTTGGTTTGGCGACTCGGCATATAACAATGCGCCCTACCAAACAGTCGAAGAGGGCACAGAGGCAGAGGAGCTATGGTTAAAGCTTGCGCAAATCGACTGGTCAGGTGTAGACCTTCAACACCTTGACTCCGACTACTTTGACGCGCAGCTCGAGCCGGCTTGCTCAGCAGGACAATGCACCATCACTCCGTAATGCACTCGACCCTCGTCTTGATACTCGTCTGCCTGCTCAGCTACTTTGCAGACGAGATCGCGAGCTCTATTGGTGACAACGCTTGGGCCTTTGCCCTCGTCGCTGTGATCGCGTATGGTGCGCTCGCCTGCTAATAAGAAACCCTTAAACACTGAGCCCCCCCTAAAGGGTTGTGCTTAAGGGTCAAAGTTGCCTCGCCAAAGGCAGCTACATTTAAGTAGGCTCTCTTTATGGCAGAGGTCGAGCGCCTCGTCAAGCCTTGCGTTTCTTCTCTTCGGCCCTACGCTCCCGCATATACTCTCGCTTCTGAGCAAGTCGAGCCTCGCGCTGCTCTGGTGTCTCGTTGGCTCTGCGCTCTCGGTTATACGCTCGCTTCTGAGCAAGTCGAGCCTCGCGCTGCTCTGGTGTCTCGTTGGCAAAGTACTCTTGGTTATACTCCCGCTTCTGAGCAAGTCGAGCCTCGCGCTGCTCTGGTGTCTCATTGGCTCTGCGCTCTCGGTTATACGCTCGCCTCTGAGCAAGTCGAGCCTCGCGCTGCTCTGGTGTCTCATTGGCTCTGCGCTCTCGGTTATACGCTCGCATATATACATTTTTAGCCTCGCGCCCCTCCTCGGGCGTCTTATTGGCTTGGCGCTGCTTAACTGGTTTCGCCTTAATATCCTCGGGCTGCGCATCAGCCCTGCGCTCGAGCTCTTTCAGATAGTCGAGCCATACCTCTGAGCTGCTCATGATTACTTCTCTTTCTTATAACCGAGCCGTGACAAGCTCTGCTCGATCTTCGGAAAGATCGCCCAGGCCGAGCCGAGGAGACGCAGCGCAAGAGCGCGCTCGAGATCCTCGTTGCCATACCCTTTGTAGAGAGGATGTTTTCTCTGCTGTGCATGATAGTGCAGGGCATACATGACTAGATCAGTCTCATAATAACGCTCGACTTGATCAGTAACCTGCGCTTTAAGCTCTGCCTGAGATGCGCTCTCATACATCGACTTGAGGTGATGAATCGCCTCAGAGAACACAGAGAAATTACAGTTGGCCTCGATCACAGTTCGCTCGCGTGTGTAGCTCACGACGAAAGGTATTTGAGTACCGGCCCGATCAAAGTGCTCAGGCTCGGTGCGCCAATATACTTTGACCTCATGCTCAGTCTTGCCTTTGCCGAGCTTGCCTTGTCTCGGGCTTGGTCTGCTTGTCGGTGGCGATGGCTTTGGTGAGAACAACTCAGGCGGTAGCCAGTCGGGGTTAATCTTACCGCCAGGGCCTCCACTCTCAGCAGGTGAGTGATCGGCAAGTGATAGGTCTCCATCATCAGCAGGCTTGACGACATCACCGGAGCGAGCTCGCTTTGATTTAAAGAGCTCTCGATAACGCTCTTGCAGCTCTGAGGTGTCGACTTGCTCTCGCTGCTTATTTGTAGCATACGCATCATCGAGCATCTTTCGCAGTCGCTCGGGTTGATGCTGGGTGAAGTAGTGCTTGAGCTCTGTCAGGTCAAGCTCTCGATTATCGCTGATAGTGCTTTCATCATCCCAGAGTAGGCGATCTCGTCTCTCGTTTGGATAGCATCCTCGCAAGACGCCATCTTTCTGTTTTCGTCGATGAGGTGGGTGTACGATCAGCAACACTCTCGAGATCACATCATCATGAGAGATGCCCCAGCTGCGCGCCTCGCGTTTACCATACTGCGCATTATATAGCTCGCCCTTATATGCGAGTGCGCAATATCCGTTGAGGGTGCGCTGTTGCGTCTGATTCCAAAGCCCATTACTGCTACTGCGATCTTGAGGCTTGATGTAAAATACATCTACAACAAAGCCTCGATCAGCCTTTACAGAGTCGATGTGCTCAATATGTCGATTTAGGCTCTCAATTAAACCTTTAGGGCTTTGACCTACACCGATTTTAATTTGCGTTCGTATCTTGATCGAAGCCATCAAGAATCGACTTGAGAAGTAATGGTTGAGCTGTCGCTCTGACCAATCTGCACCGACCGAGTGATCTGAGCTGCTTTGGCCCAATAGCATGATGATCGTGCCATGCTCTTTTATGTTAGCGACCTCTTTACATTCCCACCATTTGATACCCTCAAAGCCGTCGGGATAAGCAAGGCGCAGATCATCGAGTGCGACGACATTTGCACGAGTGCCGTCGCTCATATGAGTGCAGAGTGTGTCGGTGTACTCTTCGTTATCCTCATCGATCTCGATGTATTCGATCGGCCTGAGCCCGACTCGGTCGCCTGCCTCGTCGTAAGTGAACCATATCATAGCGCCATCTGGGTTTTCAGTTGACCAGCTTAGGAACACGACGCCGTAAGGATTTGCGAGCAGTGTGGTCGCTTTCACACCGATGCCAAAATTATCATGATAGCTGCCCTCGGTCGTCTTGGAGCTGCTGTTGTACTGAGCGAGATACTCATACATCTCTCGCGCTGTCATACCCTTGCCATCGTCTGCAAAGCATAGTTTCTTGGTGCCGAGCATCTCATACTGAGGGTCGAAATAAACGCGCATAGTCGTCGCGCCTGCCTCGACTGCGTTCACATATATCTCGCGCACAAACTGCATCGGGGCCACCTCGCGCATAAAGCGCTTGAGTGTTGAGGTGGGGTTCTTATCTCTTAGGGCTTGAAAGCTCATGCTTTCCTCCATTCGTTCGGGGTGATGTCGTATGCCCCACCACGATTAAGGGTTGATTGATCAGAAGATGCCGAGTCGAGCGTCAGAGATACCGAGCTTGACTGCTCGCTTGTGTAGCTCGTCAATCGCGTCTGGCGTTGCATTGTTGGGCTTGTTGGCAAGCGCCCAGAGTCCACAGACAAACACCTCGAGATCAGCTTTAGTTTTCACGCTCTGCCCTCGCGTGATGATCTGCTGTACGTCGTCTTGATTCTCCCAAGCGTGATCGCTTACCTCGCCTGTCTCCTCATCAAGATCACCGATCTGCGAGACCTCATACAGCTCACGAGCGACCTGCTGTAATGCCTGCACATCTTCGTCGTCGACCGGTGGCGCGCTATGCTCGATGGCCTTGTGTTGCTTGGGTGGCGCGCTCGGCCTCGGTGCTGCGCTTGGTTGCCTGGTCGGTGTGCGGAGCTCCTCACCTAGTGAGTCGGCACTGATCTGCGCGCGCTCATCATCATTCATGCTCATGTTATCCGCGATCTCGTCTGGGCTGTACATGCCTGAGACTGCATCGGGATACACAGCGCGCAACATCATCGTGAGCGCACGAGCTCTGAGCATCTGCATCGGCATTTGTTGCCAGTTCCGATTTCGGGTTAAGCCCTGCGCCTTTGCCATCTGCATCGTATAGGTGAACACATGCTTGATCGCCTCGGGCTCATCGGTGCGCGCACACTCATATGTGCAGTGTGTATCATCCCAGCTCGTGATCACCATATAGCGACAGAGACCCGAGCGACGCACGACGCCTGACATCGCGTCAGCGTTCAAGCTCGGCTTGCCTTTGAGCATGTATGCGTTATTCTGGGTCACTGCCATGTCACCGGCAAAGTGAGCGCCAAAGGCAGCATGTAAGCGCAGGCAGTCGCGAGGGTTGTCAGAGATGAGAGAGGCGATCTCTTTTGCTTGGTCGAGAGTCTTTGGTGTGTAGATGCTCATATGTCTTGCTCCATTCGTTGGGGTTGTTTAGATGTTCGAGAGTCGTTGCTTAAGCTCATCACAGCGAGCGTAAAGGCCTTGGTCGCGCGAGACGTACCAAGCTCGAGCGATGTTGAACCAGTCTTTGCTTGTCATCTGAAAGCGACGACCGGTGCGATCACTGACCCAGCGCTCGATGCTGTGCTGTGTCGAGTCGTGATAGTTGGCAGGGTTGATCGGGTGGATCGCGTCGTGTATGGCGATCTGGTGCACGAGGTATGCAATCTCGTCGGCCTTAAATTGACGAGAGGTGAAGGGCTCAGGCTTGCGCTCAGGCTCCGGTGCAGGCTTGGTCAGCTTATCAGCGATGAGCCCAGCGAGACCAAAGGCGAGGGCGATGAGAGATGCGATGAGGATAGTCATGCTCATTTGTCGAGCTCCTGTGTGGCGAGGGTCATAAACATATCGGGGGTGTAGCTTGTGCTGTTGGTGAGTTTGTTTGCTGCCATAGCGAGACAGACTGCTGTCCTCATTGATGGCACGATCTGGCAGGCGAGGATACGGAACAGATACGAGGTCGAGATTGATGACTCGCTCGCAAGGTGGGTGAAGTTGTATCGCTCAGCTTTGAGGTTAGTTCTGAGTTGATCACGAAAGGTCATGATGCCTCCTTATGGTTGATGATAGATCAATGAGTACATCATGTACTAAAAGGTGTCAAGTAGAGAAGTGAATAAAAGTACATTGGGCATTGACCAAGGGTGCATAATGTACTAAACATGAGAGCACCAACAACGAGAGGAGCTCACATGAAAGAGATGACTGCTCGCCTGTCAATCATGGCAGTCGATGATCTTACAGCTGCACAAAAGGTGATCATGCTTTACCTGCTGACTCGTGTTGACTGGGCTACATGGAAAGGCCAAGTGAGCACTAACGATGTGAAGCAAGGTACAAGCATGAGCGCTCGCAATATCAAGCGCAGCCTGCAAACCCTTGCCGAGCTGGGCTACATCGAGCGCGAGCTGATGAGGCGAGAGACCGGGCTACACCATAAGGCAAGCATCACCATCAACATCACAAAGATTAGTGACAGAAAGTCACCACCCATGGTGACAGAAAGTCACCATACCCAAAATGACACCGGTGACAGAAAGTCACCACAGGTAGTGACAGAAAGTCACCATGATACACATGAGGATAGTGACAGAAAGTCACCACCCATAGTGACAGAAAGTCCAAAGGGTAGTGACAGAAAGTCACCACGGGTAGTGACAGAAAGTCCAAAGGGTAGTGACAGAAAGTCACCCAATAACAATATAGATCAATATAATATCAATATAGATCAATCTTCTCTCAATACAGAGGCAGAGCAAGAGCCAGAGGCGCGCGAGGAGCCGACCGAGCTCTATTGGGAATATGAGAGAGGGTCTATCTGGTGTGATCGATGCAAGCAACATGTGCCCAACGATCGACCACATACATACCCACACTCAAAACTAATCTGTTCAGATCAAGAGCCGACTGACAAGACGCTCGAGCGCGCCTGGGATGATGCTTGGGACAAGCACGAGCCTGAGCCGATCACCGAGGAGCTACGCGACGGTCTGTGGTATGTCTCGCGCATCGATGATCGCCTCGCGTACCGGCAAGAGGTGCACCGACAGGTCAAGCACCATAAGCGATACGATGTGCGCGATGCGCTCTTGATCG
>Ga0222719_10001012_pt1 | contig 27919 bp, 25 predicted proteins | sample C33_34DmetaG_FD_165039 | JGI IMG/M metagenome (GOLD analysis project Ga0222719, IMG submission 165039) | Estuarine water microbial communities from San Francisco Bay, California, United States - C33_34D | ecosystem: Environmental > Aquatic > Marine > Unclassified | place: USA: California...
AAATGGGGGAACAAGCACTTCTTCTAGCAAAAGCAGTAAATTATTCAAGTGCTGGAACTGTGGAATTTGTAGCATCAAATGATAAATCATTTTATTTTTTAGAAATGAATACACGTTTGCAGGTTGAACACCCAGTAACTGAACTTGTAACTGGTATAGATTTAGTTGAAAAGATGATAAATATAAGCGCTAAAAAACCATTAGGTTTGACGCAATCAGATATTAAAATGAATGGCTGGTCAGTAGAAGCAAGAATATATGCAGAAGATCCAATTCGAAATTTTGCGCCATCAATAGGAAGATTAAAAAAATTTAAATCTCCAGATAAACAAAATTCATCAATAAGATTAGACTCTGGTGTTCAAGAAGGTGGCGAAATTTCTATGTATTATGATCCAATGATTGCTAAACTAATATCTCATGGGAAAGATAGAGATGATGCTTGTTTAAAATTATCTACAGCATTAGACTCTTTTTTTATAAGTGGTCTTGAAACAAATATTGCTTTTGTCAATAGCGTATTAAATAATAAAAAGTTTCTTTCTGGTAATATTACTACCGCTTTTTTAGACGAAGAATACCCTAAAGGTTATTCAGGTTTATTAAAAACTAAATCAAAATTATTTTTAATTTCTCTAGTTGCACTAGCTATGGAAGCAATTAAAAAATATAGAAGTCAAAATTTATCAGCAGAAAATTGTGTAGTCATAATAAATAAATTGGATTTTAATATAAGTTATCAAATGGTTTATAACGAAATTAAAAATATCTATGAGTTTTCTGCAATATTTAAAGAACAGAGTTATGACTTTAGCATTAAGTGGGGTATCGGAAACCCTATTTTAAGTATAAATATGGGTGATCACACTTCTATTGTACAAGTCACTAGTGATATTTCTAAATATAGAATAAAACATGCTGGATTTGATATACATGCAACAGTAAGAGAAACTCATATATATCAATTATCAAAATTAATACCTAAGAAGTCAAAAAATAATTTATCTAAATTGCTTTTATCACCTATGCCTGGACAAGTAGTTAAAGTATGTGTTCAAGAAAATCAAAAAGTAAATTCTGGCGATGATTTAATTATTTTAGATGCCATGAAAATGGAAAATATATTAAAAGCAGATAAAGATGCAATAGTAAAAAAAATTAATATACAAGAAGGTAATACTGTATCTGTAGACCAAGAATTAATAGTATTTTCCTAAGTTAAAAATAATTTTTAGCCGTTGTTTTTATTATTTTATCAAATTCGTTAGTGTTGATATTTATACCTAATTCTTCTAGGGAAGTAATAGGAAATTTTTTTAATCCGCAAGCTATAATGTTTTTGTAATACTTTAAATCGGGATTAATATTAATTGATATCCCATGATATGTAACCCAGCGACTAATTCTAATTCCAATTGCTCCTATTTTTGCTTCTCCTTTTGGAGTATTTACCCATATGCCTATTCTATCTTTACAGGTGTATGATTCTAATCCAATCATTTTTAATGAGTCTATCATCCAGTTCTCCAGACATTTAACGTATCTTTTAATATCTTTATGTCTTTCATTTAAATTAAGCATTACATATATTATTCTTTGTCCTGGCCCATGATATGTAATTTGACCTCCTCTTCCTGTTTCAACTATTGGTACTTCAGTGATATTTAAAATATCACTTTTCTTATAACTGGTTCCGCAGGTGTAGATAGAAGGATGTTCTAATAGCCATATAAGTTCAGAAGAGCTTTTATTATAAATATCTTTAACTGTTTGTTCCATAATTTTAATTGCAGAATTATAAGGTACAGTTTTTCCTTCATTTTTCCAGTTCAATGATAATTCACTTTTAGGTTTAATATTAATTTTACTCATTTAAGACCCTAGTAATAATTAACTTATAGGTTTAGAATAAATTATAATATTAATAATTCAAGTATATTGAAATTATGCAAAATGGAAAATAATTCTAAAAATATTGTTGATAATATAAATAATAATGAAACTTCTCTGGGTTTTGGTATTTCTTCTATTTTTATAGATGCAATTCGTAAAGCAATTCGATTAGAAAATTATCAATATTTAAAAGATGAAATATTAATATTACATCAAGCAGATATAGCTGATATTTTCGAAATATTATCTAAAGAAGAAAGAAAAATATTATTTTCTTGTTTACAAGATAAATTGCCTGCTGAAGCACTAGCATCCTTAGACGAGCAAGTTTTAAAGGATATAATAGATAATTATCAGCCAAGTATATTAGGAGATTTAATAGGAAAATTAGATACTGATGATGCCTCATATATATTGGAAAACTTAGAGATTGAAAAGCGCGATACACTATTAGAGCAAATACCTAAAGGTCCTAGAAGTTTAATAATTCAAGCTTTAGAATTTCCTGAAATGTCGGCTGGTCGATTAATGCAAAGAGATTATGTAGCCGTTCCTCGTTACTGGAATGTAGGGCAAGTTATAGATTTTCTTAGAGGGTCCACAAAGGTTCCTGATCAATTTTATTCTATATTTATTGTAGATCCAAGACATATGCCTGTCGGAACTATACCTTTACATAAATTAATGAGAAGTGAAAGAAAGGTTATATTATCTGATATAATGACTGAAGAGCCTGTCATTGTTCCTGTGACAATGGATCAAGAGGATGTTGCTTTTTTATTTGAACAGTATGATTTAACTTCTGCTCCTGTAGTAAATTCTCAAAAAAGGTTAATTGGAATGGTAACAGTAGATGATGTTGTCGAAGTTATTCAAGAAGAAGCAGAAGAAGATATGTTAAAGCTAGCGGGAATATCAGGAGACACAGATTTATATTTGGCAGCATGGCAAACTGCTAGAAGTCGCTTTTCTTGGCTATTCATAAATTTATTTACAGCAATATTGGCATCTATTGCGATAGGGTTATTTGAAGGTACTATCAAACAAATTGTTGCATTAGCTGTTTTAATGCCAATTGTGGCATCTATGGGAGGCAATGCTGGGACACAAACTTTAACTGTAGCCGTAAGGGCTCTTGCAACAAGAGAACTAAATCAGTCAAATGCAATGCGAGTTTTTGGAAAAGAAATACTAGTAGGTTTTATTAATGGCTTAATTTTTGCTATAATTGTTGGTTTAGTTGCAGCTCTATGGTTTAGAGAATATGGTTTAGGAATAGTTATTGCTTTAGCAATGTTATTTAATCTATTCGTTGCAGGCTTTTTTGGTGCAGCCATTCCTCTATTATTACAAAGATGGAATATTGACCCAGCATTAGGAGCCTCAATTTTGTTGACTACTGTAACAGATGTAGTAGGTTTCTTTGTATTTTTAGGATTAGCACAAATGTTACTGATTTAACTAATGGAGGTGAAATGATAGTAAATAGGCCAGAAGATTTTAATTTTTATTTAGGCGAAACAGCAGATATGATTAGAGAAACTGTTACTAGTTTTGCGCAAAATGAAATAGCGCCTAGAGCATCTGAAATAGATAAGAATAACGATTTTCCCTCGGACTTGTGGGAAAAAATGGGTAATTTAGGTATTTTAGGTGTGACTGTAGAAGAAAAATGGGGAGGAAGCGGCTTAGGCTATTTAGAGCATACTGTCTGTGTAGAAGAAATTAGCAGGGCATCAGCCTCAGTAGGACTTTCATATGGAGCACATTCAAATTTATGTATAAACCAAATTAGATTAAATGGAAATGATGTCCAACGAGAAAAATATTTACCTGGGTTGATCTCTGGAAAAAAAGTTGGAGCTTTGGCTATGAGTGAAACAACTGCGGGTTCAGATGTTGTAGGGATGAAAACATCAGCAATTAAAAAAAGTGATCATTACGTTTTAAATGGTTCAAAAATGTGGATAACAAATGGGCCTGATGCAGATTATTTAGTTGTTTATGCAAAAACTGATAGTAATGCTGGTTCAAAAGGTATTACTGCTTTTATGATTGAAAAAGGCATGAAAGGATTTTCTACTGGAAAAAAGTTAGATAAATTAGGTATGCGTGGATCTAATACTTGTGAACTTATTTTTGATAATTGTGAAGTTCCTGAAGAAAATGTACTTGGTAAAGTTAATTCCGGAGCGAAAGTATTAATGAGCGGATTAGATTATGAGAGAGTAGTTTTAGCTGGAGGTCCTCTCGGGGTTATGCAAAATTGTTGGGATATAATTGTTCCTTATGTTCATGAAAGAAAACAGTTTGATCAACCAATTGGAAATTTTCAATTAATACAGGGAAAATTGGCAGACATATACACATCTATGAATGCTTCCAAGTCTTATGTTTATAATGTAGCACAAGCTTGTGATAGGAATGAAACTACGAGAAAAGATGCTGCTGGAGCTATTTTATATTCCGCAGAGAAAAGTACTGAAATTACTCTTCAAGCAATTCAAATATTAGGGGGTAATGGCTATACAAATGATTATCCAGTAGGAAGGCTTTTAAGAGACTCTAAATTATATGAAATAGGAGCTGGTACTAGTGAAATAAGAAGAATGTTAATAGGGAGAGAAATATTTAATGAATCTATTTAATCATCAATTAATTTTTTATAGATATATAAAATTATACTTAAAAAAAATTATATTATTTTTTAGCTTATTATTTTTTATTGCTACTAACTCTGTTGTTTATTCTCAAGAAAATATGCCAGATTTTCCATATGACCCAGAAGAAAAAGCAACACAAAAAAAGATATGTGCAAAAATATGTCTTAAAAGAAGAGATGCATGTCTTAAAATAGAAATAGATAATCCTCAATCAGAACAAATGTGTCAATCGCAGATGATTGTTTGTATAAATCAATGTAGATAATTAAGGAGTAAAATAATGAATAAAGAGCATATAGTTATAACAGGAATGGCCAGAACTCCTATGGGAAGTTTTCAGGGATGTTTGTCTTCTGAAAAGGCCCCTGATTTAGGAAGTATAGCTATTAAGGGAGCAATAAAAAAAGCTAATATTAAACCTGAAGATATTGATGACGTTGTTATGGGATGCGTACTACCAGCTGGAATGGGCCAAGCTCCTGCAAGACAAGCTGCAATTAATGCTGGTATTCCAAATACTTCGGGAGCAACAACAATTAATAAGATGTGTGGTTCAGGAATGCGAGCAGCTATGATAGCTAACGATCAATTATTAGCAGGCTCTAGTTTAATATCTTTAGCAGGAGGAATAGAAAGTATGTCTAACGCTCCTTATATTCTTCCTAAAGTAAGAGATGGTTTAAGAATGGGACATGGACAAGTTCAAGATCATATGTTTATTGATGGATTAGAAGATGCCTATGAACCGGGAAGATTAATGGGTTCGTATGCAGAAGCTACCGCGGAGGCGTATCAATTTACTAGAGAAGAACAAGATAATTTTGCTATTAGATCATTAAAAAGGGCGAAAAAAGCTAACGAGGATGGATCTTTCGAAGATGAAATGGTTCCTGTAACTATTAAAACAAGAAAGGGTTCGAGAGAAGTTACTTCAGATGAACAGCCTTTTAATGCAGACATTAATAAAATTCCTAATTTAAAACCTGCATTCAGTAAAGATGGTACGGTTACGGCAGCAAATTCGTCATCTATATCTGATGGAGCTGCTGCTTTAGTTATGATGACTATGCAAGAAGCAGAAAAAAAAGATTCTAAACCTTTAGCTAAAATTATTGCTCACGCTACAAATAGTCATGATCCAGCTTGGTTTACGACTGCTCCAATTGGGGCAATTAAGAAAGTTTTAGATAAAGCTGAGTGGGATATAAAAGATGTTGGGTTATTTGAAATAAATGAAGCTTTTGCTGTTGTACCTATGGCTGCAATGAAAGATTTAAGTATTTCACCAGATATTGTAAATATTCATGGTGGAGCATGCGCGTTAGGTCATCCTGTAGGAACTTCAGGTGCAAGAATTATGGCTACTTTAATTTCTGCAATGCATAAATATAAAGTTGATAAAGGCATAGCTTCTTTATGCATTGGTGGTGGAGAAGCTACGGCTATTGCATTAGAACGTTGCTAAATTTTAGGAATTTTTAAATGGATACTCTTAAAAGTAATATAAATACTGGGTCTAAAGAATTTTTAGAAAATTCTAAAGCTATGGAATCTCTTGTTGCGGATCTTAAAAAGAAAATAGCTTTTTCGCAAATGGGCGGAGGAAAAGAAGCTATAGAAAGACACATATCCAGAGGTAAACTTTTGCCAAGAGAAAGAATAAATTATTTAATAGACCCAGGTTCTCCATTTTTAGAATTTTCATCTTTAGCTGCATATGGTCATTATAATGATGAAGCTCCTGGATCAGGACTTATAACCGGTATAGGAAGAGTATCCGGTCGTGAGTGTGTCTTAATTGTTAATGATGCTACAGTTAAAGGGGGTACTTATTATCCTATCACTGTTAAGAAACAACTAAGAGCTCAGGATATTGCTTTAGAAAACCATTTACCGTGTATTTATTTAGTGGACTCTGGAGGTGCAAATTTACCTAATCAAAGCGAGATGTTTGCTGATAAAGAAGGGTTTGGTAGAACTTTTTATAATCAGTCTAACATGTCTGCGCTGGGTATTCCCCAAATAGCTATAGTAATGGGTTCATGTACAGCTGGCGGAGCATATGTTCCAGCTATGAGTGATGAGGCTATAATTGTTAAAAATCAAGGAACAATATTTTTAGGCGGGCCTCCTCTTGTTAAAGCAGCTACAGGGGAAGTGGTAAGTGCTGAAGATTTAGGGGGAGGAGAATTACACAGTAAAAAAAGTGGTGTTACTGATCACTTAGCAGAAAATGATAAACATGCATTAAAAATAGCAAGAGATATAGTGTCTACATTCAAAGAGAAAAATAATAAAGTTACTAGCTTAGATCAACCAGAAGAACCAAAATATGATTTAAAAAGCATATATGGTGTAATTACAAAATCTTTATCAATTCCTTATGACGTAAGAGAGATTATAGCAAGAATAGTTGATGGAAGTAAATTTTTAGAATTTAAAAAATTATATGGACCTACTTTGGTGACAGGTTTCGCTAAAATTATGGGTTTTACGGTTGGCATAGTTGCAAATAATGGAATTTTATTCTCTGAGAGTTCCCAGAAAGGAGCACATTTTATTGAATTGTGCGGTCAACGAAAAATACCGCTTATTTTTCTGCAAAATATTTCTGGCTTTATGGTAGGAAAAAAATATGAAGAAGGTGGTATTGCGAAAGATGGGGCTAAGTTAGTTACAGCAGTATCAACCGTTAATGTTCCAAAATTTACAGTTATAATTGGAGGTTCATTTGGTGCTGGAAATTATGGTATGTGTGGAAGAGCATTTAGCCCTAGATTTATGTGGGCTTGGCCTAACTCTAGAATATCTGTTATGGGGGGAGAACAGGCTGCAAATGTTTTAGCAACCGTTAAAAAAGATGTTAACGCCAGAAGAAAAATAAAATGGTCTAAAAAGGAAGAAAATATATTTAAAACTAAAATTTTAGATCAATATGAAACTGAAGGTAGTCCATATTTTGCTTCTTCGCGAATATGGGATGATGGAATTATTGATCCTGCTGATACTCGCTTTGTTTTAGGTTTATCAATATCGGCTGCATATAATAAACCTATAGAAGAGACAAAATTTGGTCTATTTAGGATGTAACATATGAAAAACTTAATAAGTAAATTAGATGATAGAGGTGTTTATTATTTAACTCTTAACAGACCTAATGTTATGAATGCTTTTGATGAAAATTTAATTGAAGAATTAGATAATGTCTTGTCGGATATATCCAATAATCAAAAAATAAGAGTACTTGTTTTAACTGGAGAAGGAAAAGCATTTTCAGCTGGAGGAGATTTAGATTGGATGAAAAGAATGGCCAATTTAAGCTATGAAGAAAACCATAAAGATGCAATGAAGTTAGCGGTTATGCTAAAAAAGTTAGATAAATTACCTTTTCCTACTATAGCTGCTGTTAACGGCGCGGCTTTTGGAGGAGGGGTGGGATTAGTATCCGCTTGTGATATTGCTATAGGTAATGAATATGCAAAATTTTCTCTTTCTGAAGTAAGGTTAGGGTTAATTCCTGCAACTATAAGTCCTTATGTAGTTAGAGCAGTTGGATCAAGGAATGCACGATACTTATTTATGACTTCAAATCTTATTTTTCCTGAAGAGGCGCATCATTTAGGTTTATTAACTCACTATACCCAAAATAATAATTTTGATAATTTAATAGAAAAAAATATTGAAAATATCCTAAAAGGAGGCCCTGAAGCTATAAAAGCATCAAAAGATTTAGTTTTTTATGTAGAGGATAAAAATATTGATGAGATAGTAATGATAGAAACTGCAAAAAGAATTGCTGATGCAAGGGCTACTGATGAAGGTAAGGAAGGTACAAATGCTTTCCTTAATAAAATAAAACCAGGCTGGCAAAAAAATGATTAAAAAAATATTAATAGCTAATAGGGGAGAAATAGCGTGTAGAATAATACGTACATGCAAATTTATGGGTATTAAAACACTAGTTATTTACTCAGAAGCCGATGAACATTCTTTACATGTTCGAGAATCTGATGAAGCTGTATTTATTGGAGAGTCTCCTGCAGATAAAAGTTATCTAAATTATAAGAAAATAGTAAAAGTTGCTTTAGAAAACAAGGTAGATGCAGTTCATCCAGGTTATGGTTTTTTATCTGAAAATCCAAATTTTGCTATGGAATTAAAAAAGAAAAAAATAAAGTTTATAGGTCCTTCTGTATTTTCTATGAAAAGTATGTCACTTAAAAATGATGCGCGAAGTATGATGGAGAAAGCTGGTGTTCCAGTTTTACCAGGATTTTCTGCTGATTCTCTCTCTTATGAACAGATTGTTAAAAAATGTGAGAATATTGGTTTCCCACTTATTATTAAAGCCTCTGCTGGTGGTGGGGGGAAAGGTATGCATGTAATAAGTAAGCGTGAAGAAATAAAGTCTAAATTAGCTGGTGCAAAAAGGGAGGCTTTGAGTTCATTTGGGAATGATTCTATTTTAATAGAAAAATATTTAGAGAACCCAAGACATATTGAAGTTCAAATTTTGGCAGATAACCACGATAATATCTATACTTTATCAGATAGAGATTGCAGTATACAAAGGCGTCATCAGAAGGTTATAGAAGAAGCTCCTGCGCCAAATATTAAGCCTGAAGTGAGAAAAGAAATGGCACTGCAAGCAAAAAGAGTTGCAAAAAATATTGCATATTCTGGAGCCGGTACTATAGAGTTTTTGTTTGAAAAAGAAAGTTTCTATTTTATGGAAATGAATACGCGGCTTCAAGTAGAGCATCCAGTGACTGAATTGATATTAGGCCTTGATTTAGTTGAATTACAAATAAGAGTAGCAAATAATGAAAAAATTATCTTAGATGATGATAAACTAAAAATTAAAGGTCATTCAATTGAAGCCAGAGTATATGCAGAAGTGCCAGAGGAGGATTTTAAACCCTCGCCTGGAAAAATTTCTAAATTAATATTTCCCAATAACAAATATTTAAGAGTGGATACGGGTTATGTTTCTGGAGATGAAGTCTCTCCATATTATGATCCTATGATTTCAAAAATTATTTCTTATGGAAAAGATAGAGACGACGCCATAACAAAGCTTTCAGGTGCTATTTCAAATACACATTTAGTAGGAATAAAAAGTAATCTTAATTTTTTATATAAAATTTTGAATGTAGCAGCCTTTAAAGATAAAAAAATTAGTACAGGTTTTATCAATAAATACTGGCATAAACTAGTCCCAAATAGAGAAAATATGGATTTATTAATTCAATTATCTATTGCAGCGTATTTAAAAACTAGAAAATCAGATAAAAATCATTCTCATATAGATCCTTGGAGTAACGATAGAAATTGGCGACATTTAGAAAATGATTCAGAAGAAATATCTATTAGGTGCGACAAAAAAATATTAAATTATATGGTTAAAAATTTAGATTATAACAAAGTGACAATGTCAGAAGGTAATGATAAAAAGAAAAATACTTTCACATATTTATTTGATGAAATGAGTGATGATTTAAGTTTAATTTATAAAAATAACAAAATTGATTTTTATTTCTTAGCGTTAAATAATAAAACAATATATATAAATGTAAAAGGTAATTCTCTTACTTCTGAAATTATAAATAAGTATTATATGGATTTATCTTCAGAGTCCTCAGTTGGTTCAATGGACGCACCAGTTCCTGGAAAAATAGCTAAAGTATTTGTTAAAAAAAATCAAATTGTAAAAAAAGGTGATGTTTTAGTTATTATTGAAGCAATGAAAATGGAGCATTCTATTACAGCTCCATATTCAGGTAAAGTAATTAAAGTAGAGGCAATTGAAGGGGAACAAGTAAATGAAGGGTTTACTGTGGCCCAGATGGAAGTGAAGTAAATGATAGATATAACTATATATGAAGTGGGTCCAAGAGATGGTCTACAAAATGAAAAAATACCATTAGATACTAATGATAAAATTAAATTCATAAATATTCTTTCTGAGACAGGTTTATTGTTTATAGAGAGTGGAGCTTTTGTTTCACCAAAATGGGTTCCGGCTATGGCAGATTCTAATACTGTTCTTTCTAAAATTAATAAGAAAAATAATATTAATTATCCTGTATTAACGCCTAACCTAAAAGGTTTAGAAGATGCAATAAAATACAATAGTGACACTGCGTGTGTTTTTGCTACTCCAAGTGAAACATTTTCAAAAAAAAATACGAACTGTTCTGTTAATGAAGCATTAGCAAGAGCTAAAGAAGTAGCAGAAGAAGCTATCAATAAAGGTTTAAGGGTAAGAGGGTATATCTCTACTGTCATGTTCTGTCCATATGAAAATGAAATAGAATCATCAAAAGTTGCAAAGTTGTCAGAAGAATTAATTAAAATAGGATGCTACGAAATATCTTTAGGTGATACCATAGGAAGTGGAACGCCAATCAAAACTAAAGATATGTTAATAGCTTGTAAAGATGCTGTAGGTATAGAAAAACTAGCAGTACATTTCCATGATACCTACGGGCAAGCTTTAGCAAATATTTTAGCCAGTATAGAAATAGGTGTTAAAGTTATAGATACATCAGTAGGAGGTTTAGGCGGATGTCCATATGCACCAGGTGCAAAAGGTAATGTCGCCACTGAAGATGTCTTATTCATGTTAAATGGAATGGGTATAAATACTGGAGTTGATATTGAAGAAATATGTAGTGCATCAAAATTTGTTTTTGAAAAATTAGGTAGGATGCCCTCATCTAGAGTTTATAATGCTTTGGCCTCAAAGAAAAAAAGAAGTAATTAAACTTTAAATGAATATAGTTAAGTTAGCAGTAGGCATAAATAGTGTAAAAGATTTAAAAAGTAGACAAGAAGTAAAACGCAAACAGTATGGAAATAATACACATATTACAAGGTTATTTCCTAAAAAACACTCAGAATTAATAAATAGTGGCTCAATGTATTGGGTGATAAATGGCTTTATATCTGTGCGGCAAAAAATAATAGATATAAAAAAAGTAGAGCATGATGATGGAGTGAATTATTGTCATATCATTTTAGATAAAAAATTATTTGAAACTCAAGTAATAAGGACAAGACCATTTCAAGGTTGGAGGTATTTAAGTATAGAAAAAACTCCTCAAGACCTTTCTGATAAAAAAGAAATTAATGGAGAGCTTGTAAAAATATTAAAAGAACTATGTATTATATAAAATTGCATATATAATAATTTTTTGTTTATTTATTATATAAAATAAAAGGAGTAAAATATGAAAAAATATAATTATTTATTGTTATTAATATTAACATTTATTTTTATAAGTAAATTTGGTTTTGCATTAGAAACCAAACCAGTTATGGATTTAAATTTAGCTAAAAAAATGGCTGATGCTTGTGAAGCAAAAAAAGAAACAACAGATTGGAGACCATTAAATATCGCTATAGTCGATTCTGGTTCTGATTTAATTTTATTTAGAAGACAAGATGGAGCATTTTTAGGAAGTATTGATATTGCTCTAAATAAAGCAAAATCTGCAGTTATGATTCCATATCCTACAAGAGTAATTGGCGAACTAGCTTATGGTAAAGAAGGAACCCCTGGGAGACTACCTGGAATTTCTACAGTTGATTTTTTAGTACCGTTTCCAGGTGGCATGCCAATTAGGACTGAAAGTGGTCATCTGATTGGAGCTATAGGCATAAGTGGAGCAACAGGTGATCAAGATGAGGAATGTGCCATTGCAGCTATAGAGGCTGTTAAAGATTTATTGAAATAATATGTTTGACCTAATTATAAAGAAGGCAAATATTATTGATGGTACTGGTATGCCATCTTTTACTGGCGATATAGCAGTTCAAGATGGCATCATAGTAGATAGAGGCAATAATTTAGGTGAAGCCAAAAGTGTTATAGATGCAAAAGGTTTAAGCTTAGTACCTGGATTCATCGATAGTCATACGCATTATGATGCGCAGTTAACTTGGGATCCATGGGCTAATCCTTCACCAAAACTCGGAGTAACTACAATTGTAATCGGTAATTGTGGTTTTACAATAGCTCCATGTAAGCCCGAACATAGAGAATTGACAATAAAAAACCTTACGAATGTTGAGGGAATGTCATTAGATGCTCTTAAAAAAGGAATAAATTGGAATTTTGAAACATATCCTGAATATATTAAGTTTTTGGAAGATCGAGGAGTTGGCCCAAATGTTGCCGCCTATGTTGGTCATTCTTCAGTTCGAGTTTATGTAATGGGAGAAGATGCATTAAAAAGAAAAGCTAATGAAAAAGAAATAGATGAAATGAAAAATATTATTAAGGACGCAATGACTAATGGATGTCTAGGTTTTGCCACCTCAACTTTTGAGGGCCATAATGGAGAAAATGGAGTTCCAATGCCTTCTAGGTTAGCAGATGATAAAGAAATGCATTCTCTAATTAAAGCTATGTCAACCTTTGGAAGAGGAGTATTTATGTTAACAAGAGGTTCTAAAACCTCTATAAAAGTTATACAAGAATGGATGAAAGGTTCTAATAGGCCTGCTGTAGTTGCTGCTCTTTTACATAATCCATTATCTGATAATTCAACATTTGATATTTTAGAGGACATTACAAAAGCTACAGAAAATGGAAATGAAATGTGGGGACAGGTTTCATGTAGACCACTTTCTATGGAGTTTACTATGCAATCTCCATATTTATTTGAAGGAATTAGTAACTGGAAGCCTGCTATGGAGTGTTCTAATAATGAATTATATAAAGAGGTATTAGGCGACAGTAATTTTAGAAAAAAATTATTAAATGAAATTGAGGATGATGCTCAAGTTAGATTATTTAATGGAGACTGGGATAAAATTATTGTAAGAGAGGTCAAAAATAAAAAGTTTTTAGATTTAGAGGGTTTATCTATTAAGGATATAGCAGAAAAAAATAATGTTAACCCTTTAGATTGGTTATTAGATCATTCTTTAACTGAGGATGGTATGGATACTTTATTTATTGCTATGCTATTAAATAGTGATCAAGAAGCAGTTGGAAAATTACTTAAACACCCTCGTTCTAATATTACTTTATCTGATGCTGGAGCACATTTAACTTTTTTTAATGATGCTGGATATGGTTTATACATGCTAGAAAATTGGGTGCGTAAAAATAATTTAATGTCCAAAGAAGAAGCTATATATAATTTAACAGGAAAACAGGCGGATATTTATAGGATTGATCAGAGAGGAAGGTTAGTACCTGGACAATATGCGGATATGATGCTTATAGATTTTGAAAAAGTAGGAGTATCAGAAACATTTAGGGTTGATGATTTACCGGGAGGTTCTAGTAGATTAGACGTTAATGGAAAAGGTATTCATAGTGTTTGGATAAATGGAGAAAATGTTTTTAAAAACAATTCTTTAACTAATAATAAAAAACTTCCAGGTAAAGTGCTTAAAGGTTTTCATTCATAAAATATAAATAGGAAGAGATAATTTAATTTTCCCTTCCTATTATAATTTATTGTTACCAGATATTTTGAGCAGAAGCCATTGCAAATAACATAGGAATAGATAGTAATGTATTAGTTCTACTAAATAACATTGCTGTTCTTGCTGAGGCTGCTTTAGTATCTGCATCAGCTTCAACTATTCCAAGTGCTCTTTTTTGGTTAGGCCATATAACAAACCATACGTTTATAAACATAATAGTTCCTAGCCACATTCCAATTCCAATAGCAGTATGTTTTGCAACTCCGTCAATTAAACCAATTGTAATGGCTTGAAATAAATAGCCATTTACATGTGCTAATAATATACCAGTTATTAACGTTGCCATTGCACCCCATCTAAACCAAAATAGTGCAGCTGGTGCTATAACCTTACCAATAGCAGGTTTCTGTTCATCTGGAATTTTTGGCATATTTGGTATTTGTACAAAATTGAAATACCATAAAAGACCTATCCACATAATACCTGATAGAACATGAGCATACCTAAGTATTAAAGCCCAAAAAGCAGCATCTAATGCTCCGCCAGTTGAGATAAAATAAATAATAAATAAAACAGTAAGAGCTACACCGGCCCAAACAGTTTTTGTTAGTGATGTAAGAATGTTCGCCATATTTACCTCCATATTATAAATAATAATAAACTTTTTTTTTAAAAAATATATAAGTTATTTAATATTATAGTTTTGCGCCCACTGTAAACTATCTTCTGTATTTGTTGAAGGATTATATTCACAACCAATATGTCCATCATAATTAAATTTTTCAATTATATTAAATATGAATGGGTAATTTATCTCTCCATTATTTGGCTCATACCTATTAGGAGGTGATGCAATTTGTATGTGTTTTGTATATTTTAAACTTTTTTCAATTATGTTAGTAATATTTCCACTCATGATTTGTGCATGGTATAAATCTAATTGAAGTTTAATTGATGGATGTTTTAGTTCTTCAATAATGCTTATTGCATCTGAGACATAATTTAAATGATAATTCGGAATATCTTTATTATTTATAGCCTCTATAAGAATAGTTATATTATTTTTTTGAGATAAATTTGCTGCATAGACAAGATTGCTTTTAAAAACATCTCTATATTGATTTCTAAGTGATGGGTTTAATTCTATACCTGGCATTATATGAATATAAGGGCACTTTAACTTAATTCCATACTCTAATGCTAAATTAAATTTTTCCTTAAATTCGTTTTCTCTTCCTGTAAGACAGGCTATTCCTTTTTCACCTTTTTCTAACGAGCCGGGAAAGGAGTTAAACAAAATTAGTTCAATATTGGCTGCCTTTAAGTAAGATTGTAAATCGCTTATTTTATAATTATATGGAAATAAAAATTCAACTGCTTTAAAACCAAGTTTAGATGCAGCATTAAATCTTTTTTCAAAAGGTAATTCAGTAAATAAAAAGGATAAATTTGCAGAAAGTTTGATCATACGTCATTATGCGATATGTTATTTAATATCGCAATACCTTAATGGGGAACATAATTGAAAATATTTTATCTTACATATTTTATTTTATTTACAAATACTACGGGTTTGTTTGCTAATAATATTAATATACCAGAAGATGCAGAGGAGATATCATTAGTAGCAAATTATATAGATAAACCCAAAGTTAATGAAATTAATATTGGGGAAACTATAATTGCAACTGCAAATTTTTCTGCTTTTATTTCAAGTGAAGGACATCTAAGCGAAGGAACCATAGATTGTAAGGTTACTGCATATGCAGCTCCAGGAAGAGGTTTTAGTTGTGGATTTGCGCAGATGGAGAATGTGTCTGGCTATTGTGTTCTTAAAGATAAAGATCAAGACTCACTTGTAGCAAAACTAGAATGTTCAAGTGGAGCAACTGTATCGACAGATGTAAGATGTGAAGGTAGGTTAGATTTCATGTCCGGTACAGGAAAATATTCTGGAATTAATGGTACTGCAAGGCTTCATATGGAACAAATTTTTACATCTGGAAAAAGTTCTATAGAGTTTTTAGGTTGGTGGAGATTGCCTGCAAAAAATTTATAATAACTATTTAATTAATTTTTTTGTTTACTTTGTTCTATTTACAGCAATTTGTGCGAGTGATTCTAAAGCTAATTTAGCTTCAGAATGAGGAAATACTTCTAATGCATTTATAGCTTCTGAAGAATATTGATTAGCTAATGACATAGTTTCTTCTATTGCATTATGTTTTTTTATTAAGTCTAGTGCTTTATTTAAATCTAGGTCTGTTTGATTTAAATCTTCAATTGTCTTTTGCCAAAATATTTTTTCTTCTTTGTTTGCTTTTCTAATACAAATTATTATAGGAAGCGTTAATTTTCCTTCTTTAAAATCATCGCCTATATCTTTTCCTAAATTTTCAGAACCTATATAATCAAGTGCATCATCGGTAAGTTGAAAAGCTATTCCAAGTTTTTGACCATAAGTTAATAAGGCATTTTGAATATTATTCGTTTTTTCTGCAAGAATGCCACTAATCTCAGCCGCTGCTGCAAATAAACTTGCTGTTTTACTATTAATAATATTTAGATATGTCTCTCTGGATGTATTACAATCGTTTACTGTAGTAAGTTGCAATACTTCTCCTTTTGCTATAGTAGAAGAAGCAGATGAAAGTACTTCTAAAATTTTTTTAGATCCATTTGCAACCATTAATTCAAAGGATCTTGAAAATAAAAAATCTCCTACTAATACGCTTGTTTTATTTCCAAAAATATCATTTGCTGTTGCTACCCCCCGTCTCAATTTACTTTCATCAATAACATCGTCATGTAATAATGTTGCTGTATGAATAAATTCTATACAAGCGGCTAAAGACAGATGGTTATTCCCGTTATAGTTACATAACTTAGAGGTAAGTAACGTAATCATTGGTCGAATTCTCTTCCCACCTGAAGCCAGTATATGTGTAGACAATTCACTAATCATAGGAACCTCATTTCCTATGTTTTCGATTATAATACTATTAACTTTTTTTAAATCATTAGATACAATCTCTTGGATTTGAGTAATATTCAAATATATTTTATTTATTGAGTTCAATTTATTATAATTCCAAGTCTAATTTTTTATATGAAATATATATATCATATAAAGCTTTTTTTAATTTAATTAATAATTTTTCTTCTATAATGTATTTTATAAGATAAATAAATTAATTTTACTGAATAAAACGTAAAGGTGATTTTTTGACTACTATTCCATTAGATTTAACAAAAAATAATATTTTAAATGGCAAAGTTGAATTATACCAACCTAAACAAGGCTTTAGAGTAGGAATAGATTCAATATTATTGGCGTCATCAGTTCAAAAATATTCGAAATGTATGGAGTTTGGAAGCGGTTCTGGAATTATTTTAATTTATTTAGCTAAAAGATTCCCTGATGCAAAAATATTTGGAATAGAAAAAAATTTAGACTTAGTTAACTTAGCAAAAATAAATTTAAAAAATAATAAAATAACTAAAAGTACTGCTGAAATTGAACAAAATAATTTGAATGACGCTTTATTTATGAAAAATAATAATAATATATATGATAGAATTATTATGAATCCTCCTTATTTCTCACCTAACAAAGTTATTATGTCTAAAAATATTACAAAAGTTTCTTCTAGATATGAATTTGATATTAATAGTTGGTTTACAGCGGCTTATAAGAAATTAAAACCTAAGGGATATCTTAATTTTATATATAGATCAGAAAATTTAGATATAGTATTAAATGGATTATATCCTGAATGGGGAGATATAAAAATATATCCTTTGTGGCCTAAAAAAAACATAAAGTCTAAGCTGATGATAGTGCAAGCAAAAAAAAATGTTAAAGCAGGTGTTCAAATTCTACCGGGACTTGTATTGCATAATGCTGATGGAAGTTATACAAAGGCTTGTGACAATATATTAAATTATAAAAGTTTTATAAAACTTAACTAAAAGAATTTTTAATTATAGAGGACTTACTTAATGAAATTAATTTCTAAACTTTTTAAAAGTGAAAAACCAATTGTAAATGTGATAAGAATGAATGGGGTAATTGCTAGTGGTTCAAAGTTTCCTGGTTCTAGTAATTTATCCTTAGAAAGTTTAGAGAAACAAATTGAACGGGCTTTTTCTGGAAAAAAAATTGCTGGCGTTGCATTAATAATTAATTCTCCTGGAGGCTCTCCTGTTCAATCTGCATTAATTTCAGAAAGAATAATTGAATTATCAAGTATAAACAATATTCCTGTATTTGCTTTTGTAGAGGATGTTGCAGCATCAGGAGGCTATTGGCTTGCATGCTCTGCAGATGAAATATTTGTTATGCCTGCTTCTATTGTAGGCTCTATTGGAGTCATATCAGCAGGTTTTGGTTTTGTAGAAGTTATTAAAAAAATAGGAGTAGAGAGGAGGGTGTTTTCAAAGGGAGAAAATAAAGGAATGCTGGACCCTTTTCAACCTCAAAACCCTGATGATGTAAAAGTTATTACCGATTTACAAGAAGAAATACATAATCAATTTAAAGAATGGGTCAGTAAAAGGAGAGGTAATAGATTAAATAAAGAAACGATTGATAAAGAGGGTATTTTTGAAGCAAAGATTTTTTCTGGAGTTAAGGCTTGTGAAATTGGTTTAGCAGATTCAATTGGAGAATTAAAGCAAGTATTACGAGAACGGATAGGAGATAAGGTAATTTTTAAAGAAATTTCGGGGCGAAAAAAATTAGGACAAAGGCTTGGTTTATCATCGTCTAGATATTATAAGGTAATTGATTATATTGAGGAAAGAATAGCTTTTGCTAAATATGGTCTTTAATGGTTTTAAAAGGGTATTAATTTTATGTTAGGTTTTAGTATTCCAAAAATATTATTATTAATTTTTATAATTTTACTGGTTTGGTATGCATTCAAGGTTATAGAAAAAAGGACTTCTTTGCAAAAAACCCGTTCTTCTAATAAAGGTAAAAGTCAATCCAGTAAATACAAATCTGAAAATACTCAGGATTTGGAAAAATGTCCTGCTTGCAGTAATTATTTTATGCCTGGTTCTAAGTGTACTGAATGTAATCCAACTAAATGAATAGGATCGAATAGTGTCAAAAGCTGATAATTCATTCCAATCACTTATAATTCGTTTACAAGAGTATTGGGCAAAAAACAACTGTGTTGTTCTTCAGCCTTTAGATATGGAAGTAGGGGCGGGCACATTCCATCCAGCAACAGTTTTAAAAGCGCTAGGAAAAGAACCATGGAATGCAGCATATGTTCAGCCATGTAGAAGACCAACAGATGGAAGGTATGGTTTGAATCCTAATAGGCTGCAGCATTATTACCAATTTCAAACGGTATTAAAACCATCACCAGATAACATTCAAGATCTATATCTCGATAGTTTAGACTATCTTGGTATAGATTCTAAAAAAAATGATATTCGTTTTGTAGAAGATGATTGGGAGAGCCCTACTCTAGGTGCTTGGGGGCTTGGCTGGGAGGTCTGGTGTAATGGAATGGAAGTGTCTCAATTTACATATTTTCAACAAGTTGGAGGTATAGATTGTTTTCCTATTACAGGTGAGCTTACATATGGCTTAGAAAGATTGGCCATGTATATTCAAGGAATTGATAATGTTTATGACCTAGCATGGAACTCAAATGGTATAAAATATGGAGATATTTTTTTACAAAATGAAAAAGAGCAATCAACATATAATTTTCAAAAATCAAACCCTACTATTTTGATAAAAAATTTTAAAGAACTAGAATCTTTAAGTTTTAAACTAATTAATGATAATTTAGTTTTGCCTGCCTATGAGCAATGTATTAAAGCGAGCCACATATTTAATCTAATAGATGCAAGTGGAATCATTGGTGTAAATGAAAGAGCAGATTATATTAGTAGAGTAAGAGCAATGGTAAAAGCTTGTTCTGACCTTTATTTAAAGAATATGAAAGAAAAAATATAGATGTCAGAATTATTAATTGAATTATTCTCAGAAGAAATACCAGCTAATTTACAAAAACCTTCTGCAATTACTCTGGAGTCTATGGTTTTAAATTATTTTAAAGAAGAAGGGCTAAGTTTTAAAAGCTCTGAAGTCTTTTGGAGTCCAATGCGGCTAACACTTTCCATTGAAGGATTGGCATTTAAATCAGAAGATATAGAAATTAACAAAAGAGGGCCAAGGTATGATGCAAATGATAATGCTATTGAGGGCTTTGCAAGAGGTTTAAAAATTAATAAAAGTGATTTGGTTATAAAAGAAACTGATAAAGGTAAATTTTATTTTTATAAAAGTTTAAAAAAAGGATTAAGTGCTCAAACAATTATAGAAAACGCCATTAGAAATTCGATTATGTCTTTTCCTTGGAAAAAATCTATGCGTTGGGGTTCTAATAATTTAAAATGGATTAGACCTCTTCATAATATTTTATGTATTTTTGATGGTAAACCTATAAAATTTAATATTGAGAACATTAATAGTAATTGCATAACTTATGGCCATAGATATCTTGCTGATGGTTCAATCAATATTATAAATAAAGAGAATTATAAAAAACAATTATTAAACGCTTATGTTATAATTGACCCAAAAGATCGAAAAGATAATATTCTTAAGTTTGGAAAAACTCTTACAAAGAAAATTGGTTTACAATTTAACCCTTTAGATTATTTACTGGATGAGGTTTGTAATATAGTTGAATACCCTTTTTTGTTTATTGGTTCATTCGAAAAAAAATATTTATCTCTACCTGATCCAATTTTAGAATTAACAATGATAAAACAACAAAAGTATTTTCCTTTATATAATAATGGTTCTTTAAGTAGAAATTTTTTAGGTGTTTCTAATATTCCTGTTAAAAATAATAAACAAATTATTTTGGGTAATGAAAGAGTCCTAAAAGCAAGATTGTCTGATGCTCAATTCTTTTTTGACAATGATATAAAAAAGGGTCTTGCTAAATTATCGAAAGGTTTAAAAGATATTATATTTCATCGTTCTCTTGGTTCCATGGAAGATAAAATAATCAGAATCAAATCTAATGTTGTAAAATATTCAGAACATTTTAATGCTGATAGTAATCTATCTTTATTGGCTACTGAACTATGTAAGGCTGATTTATGTAGTGAAGTAGTTTATGAAATGCCAGAATTACAAGGTAAGATTGGTGGTATATATGCTAAAGAAAATAATATGCCAGAAGAAGTTTCAATTGCGATAAAAGAACAATATTCTCCCTTAGGCCCATCTGATAATTGTCCCTCTATTCCAGAGGCTAGCCTGCTATCCTTTTTAGATAAGATGGATAGTTTAATTGGTTTTATAGCAATGGATATGAAAGCAACCGGTTCTAAAGATCCATTTGGATTAAGAAGGTCTTGTTTGGGAATTATAAGAATATTACTTGAAAAAAAAATAAGGGTTTCTATTGTTGATATAATAAATGATTCTTATGCATCATATTTGAAAAATAATATTACGCTCAAACTTTCGAAATCTGAAGCACTTAAATCTACTATAGATTTTATTTATGATCGTTTAAGAGTTTTTCTTAAAGATAAAGGTGTAGCTCAATCATCTGTTCAGGCTATATTTGAAGTTTCCAGATTTACAAATATTTTAGATGATGTAAATAAAATATATGCATTAAATGATTTCATGGAAGATAAAAAAGGTAAAGACTTTTTAAGTATGTTGAAGAGAGTTAGAAGAATATTAAGTATAGAAGAAAAGAAGGATAATATTAAGATTTCACATGATCCAAAGAAAGAATTATTGCAGCAAAATGAAGAAATAAATTTGTATGAATCTTATATGAAATATTCAAAAATTACCGCAGATTTATTAGTTAATGAAGAATACATAAAGGCAATGGAATCATTCTCTGAAATTTCACTAGAATTAGAAAGTTTTTTTGAAAAAGTTAAAGTAAATGTGGATGATATAGAAATAAGAAATAATAGATTGAAACTTTTAGCTATGATTAGAGCAGCTTTTTTAAATTTTGCAGATTTTTCATTGATTGAAGCAGAAAACGAAGTTAAATAAACATATAATTTAATTTTAGATTAAAAGGACTATTTTAATGGAAAAATGGGTTTATAATTTTGGAGCTGGAAGCGCAGAAGGAGATGCTAGCCACAAAAACCTTCTTGGAGGTAAAGGGGCTAATTTAGCTGAAATGAACAATATTGGTATACCTGTTCCTCCCGGATTAACAATAACTACAGAAGTATGTAATTATTATTATGATAATAGCCGAGAATATCCTAAAGAATTAAATAATCAACTAAATTTGGCTCTTAAAAATATAGAAAAAATTACTGGTATGAAGTTTGGTGATTCTAAATCACCTTTATTGTTATCTGTAAGATCTGGAGCAAGAGCTTCTATGCCTGGTATGATGGATACAGTATTAAATTTAGGGTTAAACGATGTCACTGTTGAAGGTTTATCTTTAGAGAGTGGTGACGAGAGGTTTGCTTATGATAGTTATAGAAGATTTATACAAATGTATGGAGATGTTGTTCTAGAAATAGATTCATCAGAATTTGAAGAAATTATAGATCACCAAAAAGAGATTGAGAATATTACTTTAGATACAGAAGTATCTGCAGAATCATGGAAAATAATTACTAAAAAATTTAAAGATTTAGTCAAAGATAAAACGGGAAATGATTTTCCTCAAGATCCTATAGCACAATTATGGGGTTCAATTAGTGCTGTATTTAATTCATGGATGAATCAAAGAGCTATCACTTACAGAAAATTAAATGATATTCCCCAATCATGGGGAACAGCTGTTAATGTACAAGCAATGGTATTCGGTAATATGGGAGATGATTGCTGTACAGGAGTTGCTTTCACTAGAAACCCATCTACAGGTGAGAATAATTATTATGGTGAATATTTAATTAATGCTCAAGGTGAAGATGTAGTAGCAGGGATTAGAACTCCTCAAAACTTGACTATAAGAGAAAAAGAAGAACAGAAATCAGACGCTTTATCAATGGAAGAGTCTATACCTAAAATTTATCTAGAATTAGTAAATATATTTAAAAAATTAGAATCACATTATTTAGATATGCAGGATATAGAATTTACTGTACAAAAAAATAAACTATGGATACTACAAACTAGATCAGGAAAAAGAACCACTTCAGCTGCAGTAAAAATTGCGGTTGAGATGCATAAAGAAGGTCTGATAAGTAAAGAAATTGCTATTTCAAGGATAGATCCATTAGGATTAGATCAGCTATTACATCCTACTCTAGACCCAAAAGCAAATAAGGATATTATTTCTCGTGGTTTACCAGCTTCGCCAGGTGCGGCCTGTGGAAAAGTTGTATTTAATTCTGAAGAGGCTGTAGAAATGTCAAAAAATGGTGAAGAAGTTATTCTAGTGAGGATGGAAACTAGTCCAGAAGATATACATGGAATGCATGCAGCTAAAGGGATACTAACAAGTAGAGGAGGTATGACAAGTCATGCGGCAGTTGTTGCAAGAGGAATGGGGAGAGCCTGTGTTGCTGGTGCTGGTGAAATACTTATAGATCATGATAATAATAAATTTTCCGTTGGGGATATCACTATAAATGCAGGAGAGGTTATTACGATAGATGGAAGTTTAGGTGAAGTTATTAATGGAGAAGTGCCTACAATTATGCCTGAGCTTTCTAGAGATTTTTCTGAATTAATGGAATGGGCTGACCAAGTTAGAATGCTAAATATAAGATCAAATGCAGAAACTCCAGTAGATGTAAAGACAGCATTAGATTTTGGGGCAGAGGGAATAGGTCTTTGTAGAACAGAACATATGTTCTTTGATAATGAAAGAATATTAGCAGTAAGAGAAATGATATTTTCAGACACCGAAAATGATAGAAGGAAAGCATTAGAAAAAATATATCCTATGCAAAAAAATGATTTTGAAGAAATATTTAAATTAATGGGAGAGTTGCCTGTTACAATTAGGCTTTTAGACCCACCTTTACATGAATTTTTACCAAAAGAAGAAGAGGAATTACAGGAATTAGCAAATATTTTAGGTAAAGACCTTTTCCATATTCGTTCAAGGTGTTTACAATTAGAAGAACAAAATCCTATGTTAGGTCATCGTGGTTGTAGGCTTGGAGTAACATTCCCAGAAATATATGAAATGCAAATAAGATCTATTTTTGAAGCTTCAATTGAAGTATCTAAAAAAATGAATATTAAAATTATTCCGGAAATAATGATTCCATTGATAATAAGTGATAAAGAGTTTATTTATTTTAAAGATTTAGTGAAAACTACTGCTAAAAAAATAGCAGAAGAATATGGAAAGACTCCTCAGTATCTTTTAGGAACTATGGTTGAATTGCCAAGAGCTGCTCTAAATGCTGAGAGTATTGCATCTCATGCTGACTTCTTTAGTTTTGGTACAAATGATTTAACCCAAACTACACTTGGAATAAGTCGGGATGATTGTGCTAAATTTTTACCTGATTATATAGAGAATAATATCTTAGATAATGACCCATTTATTTCGATTGATGTTAATGGAGTTGGAAAGTTAGTTTCAAATGCAGCGCAAGACGGACGTAAATCGAATCAAGAAATTAAGTTAGGTATATGTGGAGAACATGGAGGGGATCCAAAATCTATAGAGTTTTTTCATAATGTAGGACTTAATTATGTGTCATGCTCCCCTTATCGTGTGCCAATTGCAAGATTAGCAGCAGCCCAAGCAAAAATAAAAAGTAATTAATTTAGATAAATTCTAATATACTGTTTTTAATATTGATTGTGAGGTTATTCTTTTTACAATTTTCATATACAGCACTGTTGATACTTACAAGATACAGCCCATGACTAGAAGATCTAACTGTACCAACTGCCTTATTATCAAGAATTATTCTTTCCCCATTTAATATTTCTTTACCTATAATCTTTGCTACTTCTAATTTTCGTTTAGCAGTACCTCTATATTTTTGTCTAGCTGTATTTTCCTGTCCAATATAACAACCTTTTTTAAAATCTATAGCATTTATGTATTCAAAATTATTTTCAATTATAAAACTCTTTTCTTTTTCTAAATCTATATATGGATAAGGAATCTTATTTTTAATTCTTATATAATTCCATTCGGATAATACACCTTTGGGTAAGTTGTTAAAATCTTGTAATAAATTATTAGAATAAACTCTTAATCCTAAATTTCTATTTCTTGGATCAATAAAAAATAAATTATTTGAAACCTCTTTTGTAGAACCTTCTATATTATTAATTTTAAAATTAGATATAAGTTCAGTTATATTAGAGCCATATATGGCATATACATTAATTTTATCTTTTACAATAATCTCTACCTTGCTTCTTAATTTATATATAGTTAATTTTTTAATAAGCTCTTCATATAAGGATTTTTCACAATCTATTATTATAGAATTTATTTTTGATTCTTGAAATAAGAAAAAATCATAAAGATATTTTCCTTGAGGAGTTAACAAAGCTGAATAAATAGATCTATTGTTAGAAATTAAATCTATATTATTAGTGACGATAGATTGTAAAAAATCTCTGCTATCTTCACCTTTTATTTCTAATAGGACTCTATTTTTAAATTTTATTATTTTTAAATTTTTAATCATTTATTCTAATTATTATCACTAGTTTTATAAAAATACTTGCAATCATTTAATTACCTTCGTACACCCATAACATGTTAGTAACTATTTTAGATAAAAACCATAAATATGATGGTTCCTCTATTAATAATAAACCACTTGATGGTGCGCTGAAATCTATTATTCTTCTTTCAGAAGCTTTAGCTAGTATAGGACATGTTGTGAGAGTTTTCAATAATTGTGAAGGCCCAAAAGTAATAAATAATGTTAGCTGGAATAAAATAGATAAATTTGATGCAAGTCATTCAGACGTTTGGCTAGTTCATAATGACCCAAAATTACTTGATCTTATTCCCTCTAAAGATAAAAAAATATTATGGTTAACTAGTTCAGGGCTTAAGCTTGCAAGACCTGAAAATTTTTCTATTACAATGAAGCATAAACCTACACTTATCATTCAAGGAGAAAATCATGTAAATTCAATTCCTGAAGGCTTGAAATCATTGGATGCAACTATAATTCCTGCAGGACAAAGTAAGTATTTCATTGAAAATGAAGATTTATTTCCTTCTGTAACACCTAAAGCTTTAGTTACTTCCCATCCTTTAATGGGGTTAGATTGGATAATAGATATATGGTCTAAATATATACATACAAAACTTCCATGGGCTGAATTACATATTTATTCACATAGCCTTTATAGGGCTGTATCAGGTGAAGAAGTTCCAGATGCTTATAATGAAATCGTAAATATTGTGAAAAAAAATTTAAGATATAATATTAAAGTTAATATACCTAAAATAGACAAGTTATTAATTAATGAAATTAGAGATTTTAGAGTTCATTTATATCCTTCTCACAAATTTGAAGTATCTGCCTTCTCTCTTTCAGAAACTCAAGCTCTTGGAATGCCGGCAATAGTAAGGCCTTTAGGTTCAGCGGCAGAAAAAATTTATAATGGTAAGACGGGTTTTATTGCAGAAAGTGAAAAATTATTTTCAGAATATGCAATAAAATTATTAAGTGATTTAACTTATTTTAAAACTGTTAATAAAGAGTGTAAAAATTTAAAACAAGCAAGAAGCTGGAATAAAGTAGCAGAAGAATTTATTCAAGTATTTAAGTGTTAGGTAAGAATATAAATATGAATAAGTTATTATTTATAGGGAATACCCGTTTAGGTGATGCGGTCATGTCTACGGGATTATTAAATGACTTGGCTAATTATTATAATGCTAAAGCTACAATAGTTTGCGGTAAAGTAGCGGCTCCATTATTTGAAGATTGTCCATTTGTTGAAGATATAATTAAAATTAGTAAAAAAAAATATAGTTTGCATTGGGTAGATATATGGAAAAAGATTCGCTTAAATAAATGGGATATTATATGTGATTTAAGAAGTACTCCTGTTATATGGTTTGTAAAAGCTAAAAAAAGAATAGTTTTAAGATCTAGTGGAGATAAGATTCATCGCATAAAAAGATTGGCTAAATTAAACCCTTCGGGGAAAATGCCAATTCCTAAAATTTGGATAAGTAAAGAAACTTTATCGGATGCAAAAAAATATTTAAATAATTATCCTGGACCTTACATTTCAATTGGCCCAACAGCAAATTGGGCAGCTAAAGTGTGGCCTACTGATAATTTTGTTAGTTTGATTAATAGGATTTTAAATATAAAAGAATTAAGAGATAGTAAAGTTATTTTAGTTGGTGGTCCTGGAGAAGAAATAATAGGAGAAGAATTATGTAAAAAATTAACTGATATTGAACTTATCAATTTAATTGGTATACCAATTCTGCCAACGGCAGCAATATTTTCATTATCAAAAATTTTTATTGGAAATGATTCTGGTTTAATGCATTTGTCTGCAGCTACAGGAATTCCAACCTTAGGTTTATTCGGTCCAACAGATGATAAATTATATTCTCCGACAGGAAAAAATGCTCTATTTATTAGGACTCCAAAAAGTCCTCAAGAATTGATGGATATTCCAAATTTTAATCATAAAACCTCACCGTCTTTAATGGGTACACTAACGGTAGATATGGTTGAAAATAGGGTTAAAGACCTTTTGCGAAGAATTAAATAATTGTATACTATTAATAAAATATTATTGTTAAGGAGAGAAAATGAAAGCTTATATGATAGCTCATATTGAAGTCACTGATCCTGAATTAATGGAAAAATATAGAGAAAAAGTCCCCACAATTATTGAAAAATATAACGGTAAATACCTAGTTAGGGGTGGAGACTCCCTTTTACTAGAAGGAGACTTGTTTAAACATAGAATG
>Ga0222719_10001014_pt1 | contig 27895 bp, 54 predicted proteins | sample C33_34DmetaG_FD_165039 | JGI IMG/M metagenome (GOLD analysis project Ga0222719, IMG submission 165039) | Estuarine water microbial communities from San Francisco Bay, California, United States - C33_34D | ecosystem: Environmental > Aquatic > Marine > Unclassified | place: USA: California...
GATGTAATCGAACACGTCCCACCAAAAGAAATAGGAGATATTTCTGCTACTTCTATAAGAGATCAAATGAAAAAAGAAGGAAAGCTCTAATGAGAACTTTAATTGTATGTACAGCAAGAAGTGGTGGTAACGGGTTATGCAGAAGAATTGCTGAAGAACAAAATGTACCTGCTATCTTTAATCCTTTTGACGGTACTGGAAGAACTTCTATACCTAAGGACAGTAGTAGTATAGTCGTTAAAGCAGATGTCTCTTGCCCTAATGATGATTACTTTAAGGCTACATATCCTATAAATGTTTTGAAGAGAATACAGTTCTTCAAAGATATAATTAGTACATACAAGTTTGATAATGTAATACTCTTAGATAGACGCGATAGAGAACAGCAAATAGAGAGCCTTGCGTGGAAGGTAGAGTTTCTTAATGTGGAATCCATATACGATTATACTTCTGAGACATACATTTACGAATCTGAGTTAGTAGATTTTCAGAATATAAAACATGCTAAGAACCTTATAGGAGAGAGCAAAGTATACCTCAGAAGATTAGGATATAAATTAGGTATAGAAATTTCTTACTACGAAGATTTGTTTAATATATCTTCAAATGAAAGACAAAGAAAATTTCAGGTTCAATTGATATGAAAACTTTGATAATAAATTTACCGAGAACAGGTTCAACTTCTCTTCATACTAAATTAGTTAAAGAGCAGAAAGCAATCGGTATATTTAACCCTTTCGATAATACTGGAAGAACTAAAGTACTACTAAAAGAAAACATAGTAGTAAAATCTGGTGTACTATACCCAGATGGATTATTATTTGAAGATAGAGTAGAGTTCTATAAGAAGTTAATCCCCGGCTTTGATAAAGTTATATTACTTTCTAGAAGAAACAATGTAGAACATTTAGAGAGCTGGCTTCATATGAAAAAGCACAATACAAGCTCATCATGGGAGGAGAATACTAAATATGGAGATAAAACCAAATTCAATTCTCAAGTTAAATATAGTTTCAATCCTAATGAGCATTCAGAGATAGATAAAGAAATAGCACAAGGAGAGTTGGATGAATGGAATAAAGTTCTTAAATTTCTTTCAACGGAATATAACATTCCTATAACCTACTATGAAGATATATTTGATTTGAGTAATAAAAATAGGTATAGACAAAAAAGAAAAATAGAATTAATATAATGGTAAGCTATAAAAGACATATCGCAAAAACTATCAGTTGGAGAATAATAGGCACATTAGATACTATTATACTATCTTGGATTATTACTGGGAATTTAAAAGTAGGAATGACCATAGGCGGGGTAGAAGTAATAACAAAAATGATTCTTTACTTTTTCCATGAAAGAGCATGGTACAAATTTAGCAGTTATGGACTTAAGAAAAATAATAGACAAAGTAGACGATAGTTACGAAAGAATAAAGTTACTTAAAGATGTATATAAAGGGGAGACTATCTACTTAGTTACTCCTGGCCCTTCTTTAACTACTCATGATAGAACTAAACTATTAGAAAAGCTTGAAGGAAAAGTAGTATTAGCTTGTAAGCAATCCTATGAGTACGTAAAAGAAGTAGCTACCTTCCATCTAATGTCTGCATATTCATATCAACCTTATGAATATTATTCTGATGATACCATAGTGCATTGGCAACTAACCGCTATGAATCTTGACGGTGAGGTTAATAGAATTAAGAATGAATGGAAACATAAAGCAGATATAATGGTTCCTTGTTACTCCACTCCTTGGGTGGATATGTTTAATACTACAGCCTTTAGTAGAAGATTCAGCCAATTTGAAACATACAGCGATGGAAGAATTATATGGGGCCCTGGTATTATGTATGAATCAGGTTTCCCTCTTGCAATGCATTTAGGAGCTAAAGAGATTGTTACAATAGGTTGGGATATAGGAGATTTATCTAAGTTTGAAAAAAATAACAATTTTAAGTTAGGAGATGAAAAGTGGGTTAAAGAGCATGCTCATACCTTGTACAAGACTCATGCTGGTTCTGGCCCTGATTATAGAGAGTTAAAAGAGACTATCGATAGTACTAAAGAAATGTACGATTATTTCTTTGAAAAGGGCATAAAAGTTCGTATATTATCTAATAGTAGTCCTGCTGATAAAAGATTTGAAAGAGTTACATTAGATGAATTATAATTTAGTAATATACTGTAAGACATATAGAAATGATATATCGAGAGTTGCAAAGCTATTTGATTCGATTGAAAGATTTAATAAAGATAATATTCCGGTTTATATTTCGTGTCCTTCTGCCGACAAAGAAATGCTGCAAAGGACAATAGGTAGAACAGGCTATACATTTATTACCGACGAAGAAATTTTTAAACCATCAGTTACTGTAGCAGGTTGGGAAAACCAAATGCTTGTTAAACTAAACGCATTTAATAAAATACCCTCAGAAAATATATTGATTATAGATTCCGATGCTTTTTTTATAACTGATTTTTATGAGGGGGATTTTATAGCTTATGACGATGTACCTTATACTATCATACATGAAAACATTCAAGTAGCAGAGTATGAGACATTTCTCAAAAATGGAGATTATAATAACACCGGTTACGCTAAAGCAGTAAGAGCATACAGAGAGCTGTTCGGCGGAAAGTCTAATAGGATATACGATTACGGTCCTAATCCTCATTTGTGGAATAGAAAAGTATTAGAGCACTTTAATGAGAACTACCTACAGAAATATGGAATGACTATGGAGTCGTTTTGCTTAGCTATGAAAGAGCAGTACGGTATTCATTTTAGAGAGACTTTGACGTACGGTGAGTACCTTTTAACTACTAAGGTGATAGATATAATTCCTTGCGGACCTTTATTTAAAGTCTACCACTGGAAAGAAATGTATGACTTTGAGTTAAAGAATAATATGGTACATATGGATAAAATTAAACAGAACTACTTAGGAGTAGTATTACAAAGTAACTGGCTATGATATTATATCAAGTACATCATATGTGGTATGAAACTAGCATGATAGATGAATGCTGGCATTCTGTGTTGGGTGCATTAAAATCAGCTCCTGGGGTAGATGTTAAGATAAAGATATGCTTTAACTTTCAGACCTATATAGAAGAACCAGAAGTAAAAGATGTAAAAGTGTTATTACAAAAACATCAGAACCATCCTTTATTCAAAGACTATGATGTTGATGTTACAATAAAGACTGACGACGATCCGTTTTATAATATAGCTGATTGGAGAAGAGAAGTATATGACCCGCAAGCTAAATATACTGTATGGGGAGAAAGTGATACAATCTTACCTAGAGACTTTTTTGCTATATTAGATAAAGTAGAAATAGACCAACCTCATGTCTTAACCTTTGCAGGTCGACCTATGTGGGATAACACTTGGGATGTAGTCACGCATGAAAAATTATTAGGGTATTCTAAACCATGTCAATGTGGAGAAGAACATAGAAAAGATTGTATTGAACTATTAGAAGCACCACTTAAATATAAAGACTACATAACTCAGAAAGAACTAGATAAATTTAATGAGGAAAGCGGAGATATTAAATTATCTCAGGTTCCTTGGAAGATAGACGGTAGTACTGTTTGCATTTCTAAAGGAATGGTAACTCCTTTCATTGCACCAGGAATGCACTTTGTAAGAGAAGACACATGCTTGGAGTACTATTTGAGAAAAAAGAATATACCTCAAGTATGTGTAACTACCAGACTTAAGGGACATAATTACAAACACCCTAACAAAAGAGTTGGTACTAGTTCTACTAGAAACGATAAGGTATTTAAACAGTATGCAGATATTAGTATCGCAGCCATGCAAAAATTTATAAACGAATTATGATTAGAACAGCAGAATGTGTATCTCCGATGCATCCAGATAAAATGTGTGATAGAATTTCAGACACACTATTAGATTTATATTTAAAACAAGACCCAAACTCACGAGTAGCAATTGAAACTGCTGGTGGTAATGGTTTAGTTTATGTAACAGGAGAAGTTACTACAACTGCAATTGTATCTAACGAACAAATCACCAATGTGGTAAGAACCATTACTACTGATGATGATATTACAGTAATGATTAACCTTAATCAACAATCACCAGAGATTTCTCAAGGAGTTGATACCGGTGGAGCTGGTGACCAAGGGATAATGACTGGTTATGCTTGTAGAGAAAACGATCAATATCTTCCTCAAGAATATTATTTAGCAAGAGAACTAAATAAATCTGTATTCGATAAGTACCCTTACGATGGTAAAACACAAGTAACAATGAATGGTAACTCATTAAGAGTTGTATGTTCATTTCAGAACGCACCAAAGGAAATGTTAGAAGGTTTGGTTGGGGGATTCTTTAGTAGATATCCACAATATCATATTGAATCATTACATTGTAATCCTGCAGGTGATTGGAACATTGGTGGGTTTACTGCCGATGCTGGGTTGACTGGTAGAAAGTTAGCAGTTGATAATTATGGCCCAAGAGTTCCACTTGGTGGTGGAGCATTTAGTGGTAAGGATTGTACTAAGGTTGATAGAAGTGCAGCTTATATGGCAAGAAGAATTGCAGTAGATATACTAGAGCAAAGACCAGAAGCAAAAGAAGTGTTTGTACAACTTGCTTATGCGATTGGATATGACCAACCTTTACAGGCAAGTGCATTAGTAGATGGAAGACATGAATTTATTACTGGCTATGATTTATCACCAAAAGGAATTATAGATTTTTTAAAATTAAGAATGCCAATATTCTCTGAAACTGCTGCTTTTGGTCATATGGGTAGTAATTTTAAATGGAAATAAATGATTACACACTGTATAAGTACATATAAAAATTTAAACTACCTAAAACTAGCTGTTAAGTCAGTTAGGGAGCACTCTTATTATAAAGATGCTCCGTTTATCATCCATTCAGATGAATCTAATAACGATGGAACTAATGAGTGGTTGATAGAAAACAAAGATAAGTTTAACTTAACACCTATCATTAAAGATCTTAATCCTTCTGGAATAGGACCTGGAATGAACATATGTGCTGAACATGTACAAACAGAATACATTAACTTTCTTCACTCAGACTTTTATGTCACTGAAAATTGGGACTTAGAACTAATGAAAGTTCATGAAAAGTTCCCGGATAAGAAACTTTGGGTCAATTCGTTTCGAATAGAACCGAATATGTTTGGTGACCAAGACAGGCCTGGTACTCATTTTGTTCCTAAGGAAGCTTTTGGAGCATACCATGACGACTTTCAACCTACGCAAATGCTGAAGTATGCATCTGAGTTAGCAAACATGAATGACTTCCTAATCCCAAAAGGAGAAGGAGTATCAGGTCTGGTGAAGAAAAGTGTTTGGGATGAGACTGGAGGAAATGATGATAGGTTTGCTCCTACTAGTTGGGATGATTATGATCTATTCTGGAGAATGATTCAAAATGGAGTAGAGTTCTTAATGCCAACTAAGTCAGTTGTATGGCATTTTGGTGCTAGAGGATCTCATAGATTAGAAGAAAATAATAATAAAACATCAGAGAGGCAGTCTAAGTATGAAAGAATAAATGCTCAGAAGTTCTACGATAAATGGAAAGGAATGCCTAAGTTTGATCAATACGGAATGATATGCGACATACAGTAATTATACCTTCATACAATACGTTACCTCATCTTAAAAATACTTACGAAAGTATCAAAAGATATGGAGGCGATGTAGATATTATTATCATAGATGATGCTTCAGAAGATGGAACAGCTGAATGGTTAATAAGTTTAAGTGATGAAAGACTTAATAGAATACTAGGTACTGAACGTAAAGGACATACTTACTGGTATGATGAAGGAATGAGAATAGCTGAGACAGAGGTAGTTTCTATTCTACATTCAGATATGATAATAGGACCTGGGTACTTTGACAATATGCTAAAGCATCTAGAGAGAGGTAAAATAGTATGTGCAACAAGAATTGAACCTCCTATTCATCCAGCTAGTAATGAAAAAATAGTTAGAAACTTTGGAGATGAAGCTCATAACTTCATGTGGGATGCTTTTGAAAAGTTTGTTATACAGGAAAAAGCTGATAGTGTTGGTTTGACTACCAAAGGTATATTTGCTCCTTGGATGCTATATAAAGAAGATCATTTATCGATAGGAGGTCATGATCAAAGATTTGCCCCTTATGGTTATGAAGACTCAGACATATTCAATAGATGGATACTTTCCGGATATGAAATGATCCAGTCTAGAGATGCTTTATGTTACCATATGACTTGTAGAGGTCATAGATGGAATGCAGGAGTAGGTATAGAGAACTCAGACTATAGAGATACTATGTCAAGATGTGAAAGAGAGTTTATTAGGAAATGGGGGGACTGGATCTCTAACGATCAATATCAGCATCCTATAATTAATCCTAAGTACGATAGAGGTATTATCATAAAAAATTGTAATCAAGAACTACTTGGTATGTTAGAACCTTGGGCAGATACAATATATGTTGACTGTGAGTATAGAGAATATATCGACCAAGAATCTAAAAGAACAGTTATAGATCTTTGGAGTAAGATTAAACCTTATAATGCTGAAAAAGCTAATGATGTACTAGTAGAAATAAATGCCGAAACATTCACTCAGCAAGATTATATTTATATTAGACAGTTGAGCGCAATACTAAATCAGAATAAACCTACTCCTGGAGAGTTTAATTTAAATAATCTAAAACTAAATATTATCAAATATGAAGAAAAAGTACTTAGTTGAATTTACTTACAACGACGGCAAAAAAGAAGAAGTCGAACTTACAACTGACAATATTAAATGGACGATAGAACAGTATTGTAGGAACAGGCAAATAATTAACCATCAAATATTAGAAGAAGGCACTAGTTCTACTAAACAAATGCTATTCAGCTGATATTTATATAAAAGACTACTCGATGAACAAAATAGAAAAATACGTTAAAAATTTCCTTTCAGAGGCAGCTAAGATTAATTTTGCTGGGCATACATTTATATTAAAGATTGATACAAATGAAGACCCACAGAAGAAAGGAGTTAAGGTTCAGTTCCTACCTACTAAGTTTGGTTCGATTACCTCTACTGAGCAGAATGATATTGCTATTGAATTAGAAAAGAGATTGGAATCCGGCTTAGCGGAGTATGAGCTTAGAGTTGAAAGAGATAGAAACCTTAAAGATAAGACTATCATAGGCTTTTTCATCTACATTGAGTACTTCGATAAGATCATCAGAAAAGCTCTTTCAGGACAAAATCCAGATAAGCAAGTACCAGGTGAAGAGATATAAGTTTTATTCTAAACAGGATACATTAAAGGAAGCAATAAACTCTGTTACTGCAATCAGTAAGGAAGATGCTATTGTTTATTTTGCTAACGTCAAAGGAATCATAGTAGATGACTTTGTAAAAATATTTTCTGTAGATGAACACTAAAGATCCTAGAAAAGTATTAAGAAGCACACTTCATTCTATTCACCCACTCAAATTTAGAATAAGAAAAATATCACCTGATAAGGAGACTATGACTAAATTAGCATTTATAAGAATAATGAAAGGGTTACAGAAAATCGAAGATAGAAGAGATTTTATGCAATCAGAAATAGGATTAGACATGACCTTATACGAAGATCAGTTTTTTGCTATTATAGAAGATCTATTCAAATTAGTATTTAATAAAGAGCAACTAGCTTTAATACAGATGTACCTTTTTCAACTACAACCAGACAAAGACTGGGACGGTACAATTACAATCGAAAAAAATAAAACTGAACAAAAAGTAAGATTCAGAACTCCTGAAGATGTTTGGAAAGTAATTAGCGAAATACAGTAAAAAAGTTGCTCGTCTGCATTTTTTTTCGTATATTTAAGCTTAAATAAATGTTATATATGAATAAACCATTAAAAATGATTCCTTGCCCTAAGTGTGGCGATGACTTCCCAGAATTAAGATTAACTCAATACGGGTATAACACCTGCGTTAACTGTTCTTCAGTTGAAAAGGTAGTAGGTATTACTACTGTTGAAGGTACTGGCGACCATACCTATAATGATCTTATAATTATGGATGCTGCTAAAGCTAGAAAAATAGCTGCTGCTGAAGCAGAGTTGAAAGGCAACAAAAAAGCAATGCTAGAGCTGTTAGATTTTGAAGATGACTCGGATAAAGACGAAAATGAAGTATCACAGTCATTAAAAGATAGTCTGAACGACATCTATACAGACGGCTACGGTGAAGAATATTAATGGCACGTCCTTCTAAAATAATTACTAAAGAAGATATCCAAAGAGCTCAAAAGGTAACTCGTTCTAATATGGCAGCTGCCAGGTATCTACATGTCTCTTATAATCATTATAAGAAGTATGCAAAGATGTATAAGAATGATGACGGTATTAATTTACTTGATGCTCATAAGAACCAAGCTGGAGAAGGTATACCAAAGTTTGCTTTAGCTGGAAAGGATAAAATACCTCTAATGGATTTATTAGAAGGACGAGTTCCCATTGAACATTTTGATGCTAGGAAAATTAAACAACGTCTTCTCCATGAGGCAATGCTTGAAGAAGTCTGTAAGAATTGTGGATTCTCAGAAAGAAGAGTTACTGATGCTAAAGTTCCAGTAATACTTAATTTTAAAGATGGGAATAAAAAAAATTGGCATTTAGATAATTTAGAGTTTCTCTGCTATAATTGTTCTTTTCTTTATGGAGTATCACCTATCGAAGAGAAACAAGCAGAGGCAATGGAAGACTACGTTAAAACCAAAGTTGATGAACCAGATTGGGAAATGGATAATCATCACATCGAGCACCTTAAGGAATTAGGGCTGTATGATGAGGATGATGACGGATCCGAATATATTTCTAAATTATAAATCTATTTATCAATATGGAAAAGAAGAAAAACAATAAGTTTTCGACTTGGAAAAAGAAAAAACCTCTCGAAAGAAAAGTTGCTGACGATTTGGTCAAGCAACACGAACGTAATGAAAAGTTACGCGAAAAAAGGATAGGAACTGGCTTCCTTGACATGTTTAACTAAACTATATTTTATGAGAAACATTCCGAAAATCGTAATGAGCGGGCTAATATTGTGTTTAATGATGGCCTTCACTACGATCTCAAGAAGTTTTAAAGAAGAACACACGATCATATCTCTACAAGCTAAACCCGTAGAGGTAATTACACCGGAACTAAAAACTCCAGAGGTAATGATAGAGTTAAAAGGACACGATGCCTTTTTAGACGCAATAGGACATAGAGAATCAGGTAACAGATACGAAATTGTAAACTCATATGGGTATATGGGCAGGTATCAATTTGGTAAAGCTACTCTTAAAGGATTAGGCTTTGATGTTACTACTGATGAATTTATTAACAGTCCTTATATACAGGAGAAAGCTATGCAAAAATTACTGTTGCATAATAGAAAAAAACTTCGTAAATTAATTGAAGAGTACGAAGGAAAAGTTGTACACGGAATATACATTACTGAATCTGGAGTGCTCGCAGCAGCACATTTAGCTGGTGCTGGTAATGTAAAAAGATTTTTTAAAAAAGGATATGAGTTTAAAGATGGTTACGGAACTAAAATGACATCTTACTTGACTCAATTTTCCGGTTATAGATTAAAGTTGTATGGAATACAGTAAATTAATACTAATAGGAGACGCACATTTTAGAGGAGACGGAGCTGAATGGCCAAAGTTATATGGTCATTTAGGACCTGTCCCAAATGAATTTAGATCAAACATTTGGTCAACTAAGATTAAAACTGCTGACGAGAAAACATTATTAGAGCTAAACAAACAATTTTACTCAGCACTTGGGGATAAAGTATTGAAACAAAAAGATGCTGTTATCGATATAAGAAAATCCTCTAGTTTCGGACCTATACTTGCTAAGGAACTAGGAGTAGAGTATGAAAATTACGCACAAGGTTCATCAGATGTCTCAGAGATTCTTCCATTTTTTAAGTACCACTGTAATCATGATAATTTAAAAAACGTTCTAGTCATAGCAGGTATTCCTAATGCTGTAGAAAACTTATCTTATCAACAAAAGGGTGAAAAGCTAAAAAATATTACTATAAAACATATTGCCTCTCATATCATGTTGATGAAAGAGTATGTAGAGAATAGAGGAGGTCATTTTCTATATATGCATACAGAAGATTTTCCGGAAGAGCTGTATGACCCTAATCACAACCCTTACTTAATGGACTTAATGTTATTATTAGTTCATAGAGGAAATTTACAGTCCCTCTTAACCAATGCATACTATTGGAGAAAATATGACGGTAAGTATTTCGATGCTTCTGCTCAAAAGCAAATCGGTCAAAAACTCAAAGAATTAGTTGTAAATCAGCTTTAAATTTCGTATATTTACATATTAAATAAAGGTTATGGCAGAAAAAAGAGGCGAAACAGAAAAACTTATATACGACTTTAACACAGCTGGTGTGCTAGAAATTTACATGCCTAAGCTAGAAGGTTGGTATAGAGTTACTGGACGTGAATTTAGATCATTCGATGGTCCAAGAAGAATCACTCTACCTACTGAGATTCATTTAGGAAGAGTTCAAGTACCAATGGAAACTTTTGAATACTGGGGTCCGGTATATATGTTTGGTACTAATAAGGAAATGGCTTATACTAATTCCGGTTCTATGTACACCGGTAAGATTTGGGAAAATAACCGTAAAACTTCAGAAAGTAGAGGATAATGACAAAGCTACATTTTAACACCCCTGAGGAATTTAGTACTTTATTTAAAACTAAAAATGAACGAGTAACAGATACTATCGTAGTTGGAATACGTACAGCTCTAGAAAAAAAGAAAAAAATTGCTGATTTATTTGAAGTAACATTTTCTGATTGTGAAGAGGCATTTATTATATCATTACCTTCTAGAGAATGGAATCATGCATTAAGTTCTTGCTTAGATTTCTACCATGCAAACAACTGTGATCCAGATAAATCAATTGATACCTGGAAGATTCTTGAAATAGTAAAAACATATGACTAAAGTTAAAGCAATACAGAGTTTTGTACCTTTCAACGAAGGGTTAAATCCTGAAGCGGTGTTAGGTAAACCCTATACCTATTTAGCTCTATTAAGCTCTCTACAGCTTAAAAAACTTTATGGAGAGGTTACTTTGTATACTAATAAGAACATTGCTGCGTTTTTATCGCAAATGGATTTTCCTTATAAGTACGATACCTCTCTTGAAGGAGAATCAGGAGTATATTTTGCTATGCCTAAACTTAAGGCATTTATGAAGCAAACAAAACCGTTCGTACATTTTGATTTAGATACACTAGTTTTTAATAAACCTGGACTATTTGAAAGAACTTCTCCTTATCTGTTTTCTCATAGAGATATGCCAAATCATGGGTTTACTAAAAAAGATAGAAGGTTCCCAAGAAAGAAACATAAAGCTGTATCTGCAATGGTATCAGATGTATGGTTTGATAATCTAGTTGAATCATACTTATTGGCGTACTATAATTGTCAAGCCCTTCCTGAAGATTACCCTTCTCATCTTATTAACCCTCAGAATATACCAAACATGAACTATATTGGGGTGAAGAATGTAAAGACATTTAAGAAAGCTACAGCAATTGCAATGGATATTGCTGATAATAATAAAAAAATATTTAGGTACAATTGGTTAGCATCAAATTTTATAGAGCAACTAACCATCCCGTTATATCTAGAATTTTTAGATGAAGATTACAGAAAAGCTTTAAAAGCAACAAAAGCCATCGACTCACCTTATAGCTTTTCAGGAGATCCTTTTACGTGTACAGGATTCCCAAAAGATGAACCGCAGTGGCAAGATAAGATTCCTGAATTTCCATTTACCTTCAAGCATCATTACCAGTGTGGTGAGTGTAGTGATTGGCACAACCAGATTATCGAAATCAAAAATAAAAAAGATTTAGCATCTAATTTAGATTTATCAAAGTATAAGTATGTACATATTGGTGGAGGAAATAAAAACTACGCTTTATGGCAAGCTATGATCATACATACATTAGTAGAGAATTTTGGTGAAGAACCGGTACTAAAAGTAACTGAGCTATATAGAGTTAAAGATCAAGATAAGAATATAAAACTGAGATTTGAACCTGGAGAGATGCTGTATGAAGAACTTACGGGTAACAAATTATTTACTGAGACTTACCAAAAAAGTTTAAAACTTTCACTAATATAAGTTGCGTAACTGAGTTTTTTTTCGTATATTTAAGTATAAATAATTAGTTAAATATAAAAGGTTATTACTATGTCACAAGATGTAATGTTAAGCTTCGCAGACAATCAGACGTATATGTCTAAAGAGCAATTAAAAGATGCCTGTCCATTGGCATTCGCACAAGCACCAACTAACCCTGATGTTAGTGGTAAATACTTATTCGTTAATACTGAAACGATTGTAGATGATTTAGAGAAGCTAGGATGGTTACCCGTTCAAGCTGCTCAAAGAAAAGGTAGAGGTAAGTCTACTATATTTAGTAAGCACATGGTCGCTTTCCAGAACCCAGATATTAAGATTACTGGTAAAGATGGTGATGATTCTTTTCCTAGAATTATTATGACTAACTCTCATGATGGAATGCAAGCGTTTAAATTTAGCGTAGGTATTTTTAGATTAGTTTGTTCAAATGGTCTAGTAGTTGCTGATGAGCAGTTTAGTGACTTTAAGATCAAGCATAAAGGTTATACTTTTGAAGAGTTAAGAAGTGTAGTTAACGAAGCTGTTAACGATCTTCCTAATAAAGTTCAAGTATTAAATGATATGAAGAACAGAATTCTTACTCAAGAGGAGAAGAATAAACTTGCTTTAGATGCAATGTTAATCAGAGCTGGTATTGAACCAGGTTCCGATAAAGCAAAAGAGTTTAACTATGATGCTGAAACTATTGAGGATATTTTAGATCCTAAAAGAGATGCTGATAAAGGTGATAATCTTTGGAAAGTATTCAACGTAGTTCAGGAGAAAATTACTCAAGGAGACTTTCATGCTGCTTTATCTGGTGCTAAGGTAAGAAAAGTTAGAAAGATTAAATCATTCGAAAAAGATCTTAAAGTAAATAAAGAGCTGTTTAAGTTAGCTACTGCATTAGTATAATGATAGAAGTAATTAAACATGCTATAGGAATCTGTGGAGAGCATTGGCACCCAAACATTTGGACTGCCTTTGCTTCTGCTCCTATAATTTCAACTACTGTTTACTGGATTAAATGTAAGTGCGGTGGTTGGTTTAACAAACACAAAGACGGTTGTGAAAAAATGTAATGTATTAGTTCTTAGTATTCTTCTACTCACAGTAGCCTGTAGTAAAGATGAAATTATAATAGTAGTTCCGGAAGAACCAGAAGTATGTTTAGGGCAAGATCCTAAAGTAGATTACTCAAGACCTTCTGTTTTTAATTCTTCTCATCTATTTCACAATGGCTATCCTGTTGAACAGCCTTGGGGCTGGCCAATGGATATTGTAGTTTTAGATTACGATAGAGATGGCTTGCTAGATGCTATCACCTCTAACTCAGATTATACTTATTCGTTTAATAACCCTGATCAGTTTAGGAGAGATTTATTATTTTTAAAAGGAGATTGTGACGGTAATCTATCTGTAGATACAGAGTACAACTCAGAAGGTTGGAAAGGCTCGGTACATGCAAGAAAAGGTATCATAGGAGATTTTAATAACGATGGATTCCCAGATCCGGTCTTTATAGGACACGGCACAGATAATGATCAGGCAGACATAAATGGAGAGTATCCTATTATTTTAATGTCAACCGATACAGGATATGAATATAAAACTTATCCTAATATACAGGGATTCTGGCATGGAGGAGCATCAGGAGATTTAGATAATGACGGAGACTTAGATATTTTACTTCCTCCTTCTACTGTGATGTTGAATAATGGAGGAGAGTTTTCTGAAGGTAGTTTAGCATTTCAAGTTACCGATCAAGCTGGTGCTGTAGAAATAATAGATTTAGATGGAGATGGAACATTAGAAATTATCTACGGAAGCTCAGACTTTAATCCCGAAAATGATTCATGGGTTGGTAATGTGAACGGTAAGATTGCTACCTTTCCAGTTCCTGAAAATTACGGTATAGTAGTAGACCTAGACTTTATAGATATTAACTACGATGGTAGATATGAAATAATTGTTAATAGAGCTGGGGATCCATCTGGCCAACCCGGCAATTATAGAGGATGGTACTTGCAGATATTAGAGTTTAACGGCTCTTCTTTATACGATATAACCTCTTTAGTAATTGAAGCTAACTATAATCCTAACAGTGAATGGATAGAATGGTTTAATGTATCAGATTTAGATAATGACGGTGAATTAGATTTATATTCTAATACAGACTATACTAATCTAAGATGGGAGTTAGTAGATGGATTTTTATATAGAAGATTATGATAAAAGGAGTAATAGCAGGTAATTTTGACGTACTACACCCTGGATATATAGAGATGTTCAAGGAAATGAAAGCAAACTGTACTGTGCTTGTAGTACTTCTTCATACAGATCCTTCTATTGAAAGACCACATAAACTAAAACCTATATTATCAGCAGATGAAAGAAAAGAGATGTTACTCTCTCTTAAGTATGTTGATGATGTTATTAGGTACACCTATGAAGAACAGCTGTATGATTTATTGAAAGTAGGAGAATTTGATAAAAGGTTCTTAGGAGATGATTATAAAGGTAAACCATTTACTGGAGATAATTTAAAAATTCCGATTTATTATTTAAATAGAGATCATGGATGGTCAACAACAAAGTTTAAAAGAATGATTGCAAACAGTTTGAAATCTGAATAAAAATTCGTATATTTATAATTAAATAAATGTTATATGATAGAAACTTATTACTTATCCGCATTAAAAATTAACTCAAAAACATCTGAGTTAGTAATCCCCGGTAACCACATTACCATTGAAAATTACAAATACGAACAACTTAGTAGAAAACCAAAAGGAAGATCTATTCTTAAAAAACTTTTAAACGAATCTACTAAAGAAAGATTTATTATCTATGCTTAAACTACCAGACTTATTACTCGGCATAGTAGCTTTTTTCTTTGCTCACCTACTTACATTCTACCAACTAAACGGACAGTTTCTAAAGAGCACAGACTGGTTTAGAAAAAATGAGTTTATAGTAGCTGCTGCCGGAATTCTGCTTTCTTATTTCTATATTTATGGAACTAAGTATACTGTACAGGGTATGGATGGACTACTATGGCCTGCTCGGTTTATAGGATTTAGTATCGGGATGTTCTTATATGCAATTATGGTGAATTACCACTTTAGCGAAGGAATAAATACTAAGACATGGGTTAGTTTAGGCCTGTGTTTAATTTTAATATCAATACAGATTTTTTGGAAAGTAAAATAGTATGAAAATTTGGGCATATGGAGACAGCTTTACAGCTGGAGATGGAACAAAACTAAGAAACCACAAATGGGAATGTCCAAATCCAGGCAAGAAAAAGTTTTGGTTAGATTATGTTTCTGAGTTCTATAAGGTTGAGGAGACAATCAACAGGGGTATAGGAGGGCTAAGCAACAATCTAATCTTCTTAAGACTCCTTAATGATTTAAAATATTTTGAAAAAGGAGATTTAGTAATAGTAGGTCAGACTTACGCAGAAAGAGAAGAATTTTGGGCTAATAACATATACAAAGAAGATATTGATAATGATCATTATCAGGCATGGTGGTGCAATAAGGTCCAACCAGTAGGATCTACTCATGATACTTTGATTAGTGAAATCGCCGACTCTGAAGATTTTAGAAAGGAAATCATACCAAGAGCACCTCACGATGTATTTACCAGTTTAATGAGTCATATTGGTAATACGAAAGCACCTCTCTTGAGTTACTATGAGAGTTATTACACACTTAAGTATGAATTACTTTTAGACCATATACAAAGTCTAGGAGTTAGTACTTTCTTTTGGAAAGTTCCTATAGAATCAGATAGGTATCAAACTATTTGGCAGGCTACTAACGGTAGGATAAGTGATAGTCATTGGAGCTGGAAAGGCTCAGAGATGTTTGGCAGATGGTTAACTAAAAAAATTAAGCTATTATGATTTTTCAAGCTTTAATATACTTTCTTATTGGTATTATGTGGACAGAATGGTTAGAATATTTCTGTATGAGAAACTTAGACGGAAAGTTAGCTAATCCTTTTTCTAATAAAGAAAAGTTCCTTCAAGCGATACTTTGGCCTGTGTTTGTCGGTATCTTTATTTTTAACTTTCTAGACGATATATTTAAAAAACTATGAACGTAGCAGTTATAACAGAAATAATAAAAGAAACAGAAAAAAACTGGAGATTTATATTTGAAGATCCTCTTTACGATAAGATAGATTTTATTCCAGGTCAATTAGTTCAAATAGGTATACCTTGGAACGACAAATGGGGCTCTGGTGGTCCTTGGCTTACCAGAAACTATTCAGTTGCATCATGGCCTGATGGTACTAATAAATTTGAGTTAATCGTTACTAACCTAATAGGAGGTAAGATGTGTGATTACTTATTTAATGATGCTAGAGTGGGAGATGAAATAGTTTATAGAGGACCTATGGGTGTATTTACATTACCGGACAATTTAGAGGATAGAGATATATTCTTTGTTTCTACAGGTTCAGGAATAAGTCCATTTAGATCTATGGTAAATCATACCTTTATTAACAAAACTCCTTTTAAGAGTATGAAATTGTTTTTTGGTACTAGAACTGAAAAAGATTTAGTTTACAGAGAAGAATTGGAGCACATACAAGAGATGTTACCTAACTTTGAATACATTCCTACTCTTTCAAGAGAAGATAAACCAGGCTTTGCTTCAGGGTATGTACATGAACATTATTTAAAATTAATAGATAAAATGGATAATAAACCTTTAGTTTATTTTTGCGGATGGGATAGAATGATCTCAGAAGGTAGAGAACATCTTAAGGCCAGAGGATTTGAAATGATGCAAGATATTAGAGTTGAAATATTTGGATAATGTTTGAGGAAAAAATACTTTTTACAGCTGAAGAATGCAAATGGCTTCTTAACCAAGCTACCGAGTACGTTGAGAGTACTGTGAGTTATGATTTTGAAAGAACCCCAGACTTAACACGTATGACAAACCCAAAAGATAGAATATCTCAGCAATGTGAATTAGGTGAACCAGAAGGTGCCTTAAAAGATCTTCTTCTGGAAAAGCTTAAGCCTATTGGTGTTGTCAATTTAGATAAGGCTTTTTTAAATTACGTGAGGTACTTCAAAGGAGGTCATTTTGCTAGGCATATTGATGGACCAGAGAGATACAAAACTTGTATTATTCAACTCACTAACCCAAATAACTACTCAGGTGGTAATTTATTAGTAAAGGATAAGGTTATAAGTAAGGAAATAGGTAATACAGTTATCTTTGGGTCTAATATTCCTCATGAGTTAACACTACTAGAATCTGGTCAAAGAGATGTGTTAGTTGTATGGACTGCTAAAGGAAATACTTTAGAAAAAAAGACTTTAATATAGTTGCCTCCCTGCGTAATTTTTCTTATATTTAAGTATAAATAAAACAAATAAAGGTTATGACTAAAGCAGAAATTCTCGATCAAATTATCGAAAAGAAAAACGAAGAGCTTAAAGAGCTTACTAAGTCTTATGTTGAAATAGAAAAGATAAGAGATGCTCAATACTTCGAAATTATCCAAGAATATTTCGGAGGAGAGTTTACTCTAGATGATGTGTATTTTCAACATGACTATGGTACTACTTTTGTAGTTAAACGTCCTCATGACAGCTACAATTACGACAAAGAATTAACTACTCTAAGGTTTAGAGATGATTGGACTACGGGTGAATTTACTAGTATAGAGACTAGTGTCTACTCTACTAACGATAACTCTCAGTGGGAATTAGAGAGGTTGTTTACCGTCGGTGAGGTAGCTAAAGTATTACTTGACCACGGAGATGATATCCTTGCTAAGTTTAATGTTTATAAGGATTCATTCAAAGAAGAATATGATACCGCACGTAACGCTAAATGGGCTGCAGAAGTAGATATTCAAAAGTTTAAAGATGAGAAGAATCAAACCTTTTTAGATAAAGCAGAAAATCTACTAAACTCAGAAGGTATAGTCTTCGAGGGAAAAAAGAAAGGTTCTATCGATCTTAGATGGGATTGGACGTTAAGAGGAATTACTTCTGCAAAGATTATTTCAAAGACAGCATCTGGTAAATCTGCCGATATTGAGATTAGTACTTATGATGAAGCTCCTAGAGTTTACGAAAAGGTAAGAATTTCAAACATAGAGTCACTTCTAAGTCAATATAGAGATTACGTACTAACAGCATAAAGATTCATAACCTGGAGATGGGGGCGTCCTGCCCCTTGATCCTAACTTTAAAACTAAAAAAAATGTTAACATTTGATAATTTATTATTCCTAGATCACCCTCATATTAAAGGAGCTATTATGACTCAAATTAGAGGTTCAAAAAGCAAAGGTGGTAAAACCATATCAATAATATGCGGTGAAGGTTTATACAGTTCATCTAGAGCTGGAAATAAAGCTGAGTGTCAAAGAGTAGAAGATGCTTCTAGCTTTGAGGTCCTTGTTGAAGGAGATGAAGATGTAAGAGGATGGCAGTCAAGAGAAGATATCAATAAGATCTTGGCAGAGAACTTCTAACAACATGGACCAGTAGCTCAGCTGGATAGAGCACCTCCCTTCTAAGGAGGCGGTCGCAGGTTCGAATCCTGCCTGGTTCACATTAGGTCCACAATGTATAGACGAATATACTTTTTCGGGTGTTCATACACCAAAGGAGCAGGGTTGGTAGATCCATATAAAGAGAGATACTCTTATCATCTCTCTAAACGATTATCTGCTCAGCATTTTAATTTTGCTTCTCATGCTGGAAGTGATTTTATATCTTTATTTCAATTGCTTAAAATTAAAGCTAAAGGATTAATCACCCCTGATGACTTAGTAGTGTTTCAATGGACTCAATCTGCTAGGCATACTCTACCTATTGGTGAAGAACCTCCTGTTATATTTCCTGATGGTAATTATGAAAATAATCAATTACAGAATTTATTTCATTATCCATTTGTGGATGCTTATACATGGAGCTTAGGTAAAGATAAAATAAACTTTCTTAAAGAGTACACTTCTCTGATAAACCCAGATGCTATAAGCTTTTTTAATAATAACGTTTTAAAGGAGCTTCTTACTTCTTGGCTTTTTAGTAACAATATTAAGTTTATTCAATTTAGCTCTCATCATCATAGAGTTGATAAACATTATCATAATTTTATTAGGACCTCTATGGAAGAATATACAGATAAGATGATTAAAACTAACTGTGGACATCCAGGACCAGATGCTCATAAACAATGGGCCAATTACCTTTTCCAGCACTTAAAAAACAACTTAATTTAGTTGGTAGTCTGCAATATTTTTCATATATTTAGGTATAAAAGGGTACGTTATGAACGTTTGGTATTTACATGGTTTAGAGTCTGATGTCGGAGGTCCGAAGGTAGATTTCTTAAATAATGTTGCCGATAGAGTCTTCGCTCCGAAGATGGTCTATAGTAACCCTAATATGTTTAAGACTTTATTAGAGGCTGCTAGAATAGATAAACCAGATTTGATTATAGGGTCTTCTATGGGGGGTTACTTTGCTGATGCTATAGGTAGCCATTTAGATATAGAGGTACTACTCTTTAATCCTGCATTGCATAGTAGAACGATAGAACCAGAAGGAGTTAGTTACGGAGAGGCAAACTGGAAAAGAAACTTTGTTGTAGGTATTGAAGATGATGTTATTGATCCAAAGGCTACTAGAGTTTATAAAGAATTAGCTAATAGCTGGACTGAGATAGAAGGAATGGGGCATAGAACTTCTCTTACTGTTTTTAGAGATATTTATAAGAAAGTCATACTTAATGAAACTAATTAATGTACTACTAGAAAACAATTGGAGACCTCTCTCATCAGGAGAAGTAGAGAATGATAAAGATGATTTATTTAAAATGATCGATCAAGCTTATGCTCCGCTAGGAGGACATCCTAACGTAACTAACCCTAATGATATCAAATCAGCAGCAGATGGTTATGAAGTAATAGATTTAGATGATGATCCAGAAGATGATGCTGTAGTAATGACTAAACAGAGATCTGGAGGAACTAAATTAGTAGGAATGGGTCACGATGGTTCTAAACCAGCTAAGTCAGCAGCAGTAGCTAAAACAGTTAGCAGTTTAAATAAGAATGGATACTACATAGAAGTTTCCGGAAAGATTTTAGATATACTCAAAGCAAAAGGAGTGGCAATTGTAGATGATGAAGAGACAGTTAGAAAAGCATTGAAGGGTAAGGAGATTGTTTGGCATGGCGATGGCTCATATGATAGAGTCATTGGCACAGAAAAACATAGAAAGGTTATGATGGGTAAACCAAAATAACTTAGTAACTAGTTGTTTTTCTGCAATATTTTTCGTATATTTAAGTATTAAATAATAAAGGTTATGAGATTAAATAAAGATTATGTAACGCAAGAGATACTAGATACTGTATCTCTAATGCAAATGAATAAAGAGAATATTCCTATTCTTGAAACTCCCCAGATAGAAGATATTGCTGATAGATTCCTATTTGAATGGAATGAGATCGGCGACTACGAAGCTGATTTTAGTAGAATGCTGTTAGAGTATTTGAGACAAGAGTTTAAATTTAACTTTCTAAATTACAATTTCAATGGCTAAGGATACTAGATATGTTGTTACTATGGATGTGTACGTTTACGCTCCTAATGATTATATGGCTCGTACTAGAGCTCATAAGTTGGCTGATAAGATTGATGCTGATGTTACTGAGATTGGTGAGCAGCCATTTGCTTCTATGAGCTATAGAAAACTAGATAACCACAGTAAACCTTCTCCTAAAGGAGAGGATGGTACGTTACCGTTTTAGTATGAAGTGTTGTAAATGTACTAAAGAGATAAACCCTCTTCGTTTAAAAGCTTTACCCAATACTAGGACTTGTGTAAAGTGTTCGACTACTAGTGCTTGGTATGTAAGAAATATTATTGCCGGAAAGACTGAGTATGCTGAGACTGAGATAATAAAAGATGCTGAAGCTGCTGGAACTATCAGAAAGATGGATCAGAGAACTGGTTGGGGTAGTAACTTATATAAAGGATAATAGTAACTTTCTGGAAAATAACTATGGAAATAGTTGCCTAGGAACTTAATTATTCATATATTTAGGTATAAAGGTTAAAGGTTATAAATTATGTCAAAGGTTATGAAATTACAAACAGTTAAAATGTCGGAATTGACTTTCGACAAGCAATTATTCCGTCCAATGAAATCTGGACGTGTTGTCGATTCTCACTTCTCTTCTGAAGGAGGCTTAATGAAAGGTACTAATTACGCTATCGTAGGAGATCCTGGAATTGGTAAAACTACAGTAATGCTTGATATGCTTGCTGACTTACAAGCTAAGGGTCAAAAGGTTTTATTTATCTCTGGTGAGATGAATCAGATCGATATGTACGGATACGTAAAACGTTTTCCTAAGTTTGGTCAATTACCTATTTTGTTTATGGGAGACTACTGTGAGGATAATACTCTAGATGTAGTTAAGAGTATTTTAGCAGAAGGTTGGGATACTGTATTGATTGACTCTATGGCAGAGGTTGTTACTGGAGTTGTAGATACTTCAAAAGCTTATATGTCTTCTAAACGTGCTGAGAGTGAGATTCTTAATTTATTCGAACAGCATAATATGGGTGAGAATGAAGCTAAGATTAATACTGCATTCTTAGTAATTCAACAAGTAACTAAGCAAGGAGAGTTTGCTGGTAGTAATAGATTTAAGCATATGATGACTGGTATGTTTCATATGAAGTTTACCAAAGAAGGAGATCGTTTATTCTTCTTCAGTAAGAATCGTAGAGGTGGAGATGCTTCTAAGAGAATGTTTAACCTTAGTACTCCTAATCGAGTTGGTTGGTTAGGTACTTACATAGAAGAATAATATGGCGTTATGGGAAGTAAATGGAGAGTTGGTTTATGCGGATGGAGCTTTATCCATCCCTAACCCCTCCGGTAGTATATTTGCTAGAAGGTTCTACTACAAGATACCTTATACAAATGTAGGCAAAGGTGGATTTATAATGAAAGATGGAAAGAAGGTTCATACTCCTTCTTGGATTGAGGTACATCCACAGACTACTCATGATGATCTATTAATAGATAAGAAACCATTTGAAGAACTATTTGTAGAGCCTGAAACCTGGACCTTTGAGAGTAGTTCTTCTAATAAAACCTATACTGTCAAACTTAATAAGCATGGTAAGTTAAGCTGTGATTGCTGGGGGTATATTGCTCATCGTAAATGTAAACATATAAAAAAAGTCAGTGAAACAGTTGGAAGTCTGCCGGAAAGTTCTTATATTTAAGTATAATTAAAAAATCAAGGTTATGTATTTATCAGTTAATTCAAATTATTCAAAAACAGATTGTTCACTTGCTAAAGCAGAAAAGAACGACTGTGTTGTTAGATCTATAGCATCAGCTACTGGTGTTAGTTACAGAACTGCTCATAAATTTTGTAAAGATGAAATGGGTAGAGAAGATAAAAAAGGAGTTAATAATTTATTCCTTTCTACTAGATTTCTTAAGGCTGAAGACGAAGGTCTTAAATTAGATAATAAAGAGTTTACTCTCAGAAGTCTTAGTACTAAAGAAGTTAAAAATAAGTATAAGCTTAAAGGAGAGATAGTTTGGAGAAAGAAAACTCTTAAGAGCTTTATTCAATCTCATCCTAAAGGGACTTATATTGTAATGGTTGCTAAACACGCCCTTACAGTTAAAGATGGTGAGTTACTAGATTGGGAGAATAACAAATTCGAACCTACCAGAAAAGTAATGAGTGCTTACCAAGTAGAAGCTAAGCCTCAAGTAACACAACTAAGCTTATTTTAATATGGATTTATTTTCAAGTTATAGAAAAACCAAGAGTGTGATTGAGAGCTGTGATAACTCTCAACACCTCATGGGTGCAAAAAAGTATATGAACCTCTGGTTTAAAATGCACTCCGAAAAGAAACGCAACGTATATTATATTGATACTACGGTTAAGCAGCTTTATGAAAGCTTACAGAAGAATTATTGGATTAAAAAGCATTTAATTTTAAGAAAAGAAAATGAAAAAGCATAGACAGTATCGGTCTAATCAAGGACGAAGACCGGAACAAACGGAAAGTAACTATAAAATTACGATGATGGCCGTAACTGGTTTATTATTAACTCTTATAATTACAGCAATATGTGGCGCACTTGGGCTAGAGCTTTAGGAGAGAAGATTGGAGAAAAGAACGAAGCAGATAAGGTAGCTTGGATTCGAACCTTTATAGTTCTTCAAGCAGTTATATGTAATATTTTTATTGTAATTAATATATTAAAAGGATGGTTAGCGAAATAGTTAAGTACAGAAACAGGTACGATGATGAATTTGAATTTAAAGAACTTAGTAATGGTAACATACAATGGAGTGGACACTTCGAGTATTGTCGCTATGGCATGCCGAATGACTACACCCTAGCATGGGAAGCATTCCAGGAGGAGTATGGCGGGATGTCTTATGAAGACTTCAAGAAGAATGTTCATACCTATGATGAAGTTAAAAAAGAGTATGTCTTTAAAGATCTTCTCCCATTGATTACTTCCAAGACAGATATTATTAATATGGTTGATCCTTCAGGAGGACCTTTTATCTCAGAAGGTATGGACTTAGGATTACTTAATAAAGAGTGGAGTGATAAGATTGTTATAGAGTTTATCTCTAATGAAGACGGATATGAAATTGTAGTAGAATGACACTAGAAGATATTATACAAAAAGAAGAAGAGTGGACTAGAATGTTTGACTCGGACGTTAGAGTAGCATTGGCCTTACTTACCTATATAAGAGAGAACAAATGAAAGCAATAATAGAATTTAGCTTACCAGAAGATCAAACCGAATATCAATTGGTTAATGATGCTTCTAAAATGTTTAGTGTATTATGGGAGATGAAACAATGGCTGAGAGGACAGGTTAAGTATGCTCCGGATGAAATGTCACAAGAGGCTTATGATGCATTTGAACAATGTAGGAATAAGTTAAATGAGTTACTTATGAATGATAATTTAGATTTAGATATATGAAAGAGCAAGATTTAATTGATTTAGGGTTTGAAAGAACAGATGTAAGTGCAGAAGAGAGTGGAGATAAACCTTTCTATTATTTCTGTTTAGACTTTGGCCTTAGTAGAGGCATCAGCCTTATTAGTTCTGATGATGAACAAGCTAAAGAAGATGGATGGTATGTAGAGATATTCGAAGACGATAGTATACGTTTTAATGAATATGAAGATGTAAAGGATCTTATTAGGATTATTAAGAAAGGTATAAATGATTAAGAAGTTTAAAGCTTTATGGAAGTACCTTGGCTGGTTAGAAGAGCAGCGTATCAAGGCAATGGAAAAAGCAGGGCGGGGTTGGTTCTAACCGACGAAGTCGCCACGCGCAAATTTAAAAAAGGTTATGAGTAAATATGATTTCTATCCAATGTTATCTCCAAGAGAGATAATCGAACAAGGAGCCTTTGGTGGTTGTTACTTTGGTCTTCCAATAGAAGAGTATACCAACTATGAGTATACCGAACTATTCAACTATCATTTTGATGGCTTAGACACAAGCTTATACTTAGGAGAGACATATAAGCCTCGTATGAATAAGTTTAAGATAAGAAGCGGAATGCCATATGAGTATTGGAGAGATATGAATTGGATGCACGAAGATGACCCATATGGTTGGCTAGAGTGGTATTGTAAGTACTATATGGGTAGACGGCATCCAGACGACGATAGGCAGATTAGAAGATGGCAAGACTTTTGTGGAGTAAATGGTAGATGGAGACATAACATATATAAGAAGATACATGAGTCGGGTGATTGGACAATAGGTAAGAGAGTACAACAATCTCTATTACATTGGGGTTATGCCGTCAATGAAGAAGACTACGAGCAATGGAAGATAAAGAACAATAAAGGTTATAAACAAGAAGAGTGGTGTGAGTATGGAGGTTTACCTTCCCCATCTTTTTATAAATAAAAGTTGGTTCGTACTGTTTTTCTTCTTATATTAAGGTATAATAATTAAAAATAAAGGTTATGACAAAGAGTAAATTAGCATTAGATAACGAAACGGAAAGAGAGTTACTAATCGACTTATGGAACATCGAAGAGATGGCAGAGAGAGGAAATCTAGATGCTGTCAAAGAGTTACTATCAACACTAATAGAAGAAGTACGATACTCAGAGATAATAGACTCGTATACATTATTTGACGTTCTAGATAATGCTAGAGAGGAAGACCTATTAGATACTATATCGAGTACTGTAAAGAGTACTTCTAATGATATGGAGTTAGGTAGAGAGATAAGACAATTGTTTAGATGATGATCAATAGCGGAAGAGAGTGGGATTGGATGGATGAGGGGGCGCTTTCTCTCTCGCCCCCGAAGGGGTCACGCGCGAATACTACCAAAAGGCCATCCTTCCTTAAACGTCTTCTGCAATATAGGCCAATAAGTAGTAACAAGCAGAGCTTGTCTCTGAGGTAGTAGTAGACTATGGTGCATACTCTATATATTAACCCATAGATCCTATAGGAGAGATAGAGAGAATACGTGTAGTAACGGGTAAATGGTTATGTATTATCTTAACCTCTATTAATAATAGCGAGTGTATATATTCATATATTGATATAGGTATATAAACATATATAATGTGTAGAGATAACCGTAGGTAATGTATATAATCTCAGATAGTAACATCAGTCCTCCCTCTCCCCCTCTTCTTTTTTTTCTTATATAGACAAAAATAACCCCCTAAACAGTTGGATCCTACCAGAATATTTCGTATATTTAGGTATAAAGGTTAAAGGTTATGACATATTCAGACAAGGTAAAGGCAAGTAAAGTTGTATTGGAGGCCATTAAGGCATTAGGCAATGACGAGTATATTGTAGTATCTTATGGTACGGACTATAACGGCCAGCCTAAGGAGTATCGTATTAGATGTTCTATATCAGAGAGGTTTGGTCCTTCATATAGCATATATAAGAATGATGTCTGGGGTCTGGATGGTATGAATATAGACTCTTTGACTAGTACTCAGGCTAAGGCTTACACTTACGATATGATGTCCCAGCGTACCAACTATAACTTCCCTCTATATAAGATGGAGTTAGTTCCGGAAGAGAAGGGTGAGCTAGTATAGGGGATGCCTATAGTAGTAATTTATACTCAGTATAGATAAGGGTAGATAGTTGCCTATATGAATTATATTTCGTATATTTAGATATAAAGATAAAGGTTATGAGACATATTAAAAGATTAATCAGCAAGTACAGTACAGAGTTAGACACCATAGGCGGCTTCTTATTTGTGGCCGGACTATTCTATATGCTATACTTTAGCCTATGGGTATTCTGTCCATGTGGCTAGGATAGGCTGAAACATCCTCCAAATTTCCGGACCGGTTGACTAATTCTTCCGGCCGGTTGCCTGTATGCTGCACTCAAGGTGATATAACACTGACAGTAAAGTTCCCTTAGAGGTTGGTAGTCTGCATTTTTCTGCCATACCTATCTGCATAAATCTGATGATTTTTCGTGGTATGGGTTATATATATTTATATATTACTTATATCCTTACCAAAATCAAATGTCAACTGTTTACCAATCCTTCTAAGCTTATCCTCTAGATATACTATCTTCTCTCTAAACATGTTTTGTGTCCATCCGTCATTATATGGGCTATCTACGTTTAGTCTGGCATTTAATAGTTCTTTTTCTAGTTCATCTCTACTCATCGTCTTCGTGGTACATATTATAGTCGGCCATTCTCGCTGGCATTACGTACTTTATGTTACATATATCACAAACTCTACCATTACCGCTATTGATAGGGTCGGGATTATGCCCAAAATCCGTAATCTCAGTGTTGCATACTGCACAGTTCAATACTCCACTCATGTTTTCATTACTAATTCATAGGCTTTTTCATAAATTTCCTCTAGAGGCCGCTTTCCCCATTGTGGATCTTGACGAAGTTCGCCTACTTTAGCAAAGAGTTGGTTCCGCTTCCCATGCTCATGTGCCGAATATGCTATTTCTTCAAGAGTTGACATTATTACCTTTTACCTATATTATAATATAAGAACTTTTTGGGTATAAAACAACAGATACGGGGAAAAAATTTTGGAAAATTTTCTCTATATATGGGATTTTATGTATTCATATACGGTTTCATGGCCTTTTTCAGAAATATGAGCTACATCAAACCAGAAATCAGGGGTTTCTTGGGGAGTTCCTACTACATCGTGTAGGTCTAGGGAGATTTGCCCGGGAAATAGCATTTTATCGAACTCAGAACGACGGATATAAGGGTGTATATACTCTGTCATTGCGAAAATAACGGGTATTTTGTGTGCAAAAAGGGTAGAAGTGAGTGAAAAGTGGAGGTTTTTCCATAATTCGACTTCAAAATCGATATGTAAGTATGATTCGGTAAACATTTTCATGAATGCTCTATGGCCTGTTACGGGTTCAAAGGTATATGAGTCATGTTTAAATTTTATTATGTCGTGATTTTCGTCATAAGCCTCTCTCAGGTGGATTGTTCCGTCAATAGATGCGGAAGTTGATTTAGATCTATCTAGAGGCTGGTAATAGTCTCTTATCTCTCTAGTTTTATTAGGATCCG
>Ga0222719_10001022_pt1 | contig 27820 bp, 32 predicted proteins | sample C33_34DmetaG_FD_165039 | JGI IMG/M metagenome (GOLD analysis project Ga0222719, IMG submission 165039) | Estuarine water microbial communities from San Francisco Bay, California, United States - C33_34D | ecosystem: Environmental > Aquatic > Marine > Unclassified | place: USA: California...
GACTCGAGCGGGTGCGGCGCATCATGGGGCGCCAGCTCACCGCGGGCGAAGAGTGATCGAGGGCGCGATCATCGAGGCCGAAGCGCTGGCGGTGGAAATCGCGCGGGATCACCTGGGCGCGTTCCTCCGCTACGCTATGCCGATCCTTGAGCCGGGGACGGATGTTGAGTGGGGCGAATATCTCGACGTGATGTGCGACCACGTCGAAGCGTGCGAAGACGGCCGGATCACTCGGCTTCTGTTCAACATTGGACCGCGGCACTTAAAGTCGAAATTCAAAGTGGCCGCGGTGGCTTGGCTTCTGATACGGGATCCGCGCTCGCAACACATCATGAGCGCGCACGACATGCGGCTAAGTGTGCGAGACGCGCTCGCGGTTCGAGACCTCGTGACAAGCGATCAAGTGCGGCGCGACTTCGGGATCGGTTGGCAGATCAAGGCCGATCAGAATAACAAGAGTTACTGGGCAACGAGCGAGGGCGGGCACGTTGTCGCGACCTCTACAGGCTCGGATCCGATCGGATTCGGCGCCCACTACATTTGGGCCGACGACATCTTGAGCGACCGCCGCGCGTGGTCTGAAGCCTACCGGGCCGAAGCCGTCGAGAGCTTGCGGCGCCGGCTACCGTCGAGACTGAACGACAAGCGCACGGGGCGGATCGTGTGCTTCTGGCAACGGCTACACCCGAAAGATCCGAACACCTATTGCGAGGATCAAGGCTATCAGATCGTTAAGTTTCCCCTGATATACGAGCCGGCAAAGCATCCGGACGGCACGATTTTGGGGGATTACGAATGGAGGGCGAAAGCTGGCGAACTGCTACACCCGGCGCGATGGGATGCGGCGACGGTTGCCGCGGTGCGTCGGGAGTTTGGCGAGCGCGCGTTTCTCGCCCAGTACCAGCAAGAGCCGCAACCCGAAGGCGGAACGATTGTGCGCGCGGAGTGGTTCGGCGAGTTGGGATCGTTGCCGGTGGCCTATAACGCGCCCGGCGTCCGGTGCGGGCTATACCTCGATCCGAGGGCGGGCGGGCGCTCTCGATCTTCGTCCTTTGCCGTGGTCGCTCTCATATGCTGGCACGAAGGGATCTATTACTTCGCCGACATGGAGCGCGGCCGGTGGGGTTACACCGAAACCAAGGCCGCGCTCTTGCGAATGCGGCGCAGGTATCCAGACGCGCCGATCCGGTTCGAGGCGACGGCCGACGGGCGATCACTCGAGACCGACGATGACTTCCGCACCACGTTCGACAACTGGGCCGCGGTCACTGTTACGGGCGGCGACACTGTGCAACGCCTCGATCTCACCGCGCCGATCGTGCAATCGGGTGACGTGGTAATGTGCCGCGACTTCACCGGCGCCAGCGATGAGAGCTCGCCGGACATCGCGATCACCGAGATCACGAACATACCCGGCGCGGCTAACGATGACATTGCGGACGTTTTCAGCATGGGGATCCGAGACCTTCGCCAGAGGTCGCACCGGGGCACACCTAGCGCGCCGAGCCGCAAGCGAAAGCACCGGCCGAAGTTGCGCGCGTCTGACATGCGTTAGCGTGTTTCAAGGCACTTCGGAAACCCCTGGTTATATATGGGGGATCCCGAAGTGGGGTGAGACACGGACGAAAGGTAGGGTCGAAAGTGGGTGGGGTTTCGTCCGGGGCGTTCTTTTGGGTTCTAACCGCGGTCTGTACAGATCAGATCAGTTGACCCCCCAGACGGTTGCGAGCGTCTGACATGCGGTAGCGCCTACCGGACCCGGCGTCCGCTTGCCGATTCCCCAACGCGCGCGAAACTCGGCCGCGTGAGTTCACGCCGAGACAAGCTAAACCCCTCGACAGCCGGGATCACCGGCCGCGCACATTACGAGAGCAACGCCGCCATGGGCGTCTCTGTGCTATGGGGCACGGGCGAGCGCCCAGGCCTAATGCAAGAGGCGTTGAACTGGCCGCAACTTCGCGCCCGTGTCGCCGCGTTTCGCGATGGGGCGGCAATGCTACCGCGCGAGCACGTCGCCGCCGAAGACGAGACGGCCGAGGAGGCCGCGTGGAATGACGCGTTTGAGGACTTGTTGATCCGTCGCGTTGTCATCCGAACCGGGCTTGCCGGCTATGCCGAAGACGGGCGACGGTTGCCGGACGGCGATCAACTCGGCGCCGAGAACTACATGCGAACCGCGGCCAACGCTCCGCTCTTCGGGTTTGCTCCATTCTGGGCCGCTTGGGAGAAGGGCTATGGCCTACGGGATCCATCGGATCGCCTAATCCTAACGCCGCTGCTTCATTCGGCTTGTTGGACGATCGATGAGCGCCGGTTGATGTTCATGGGCGCGGCCGGCCTGAAGCCGCTACCGCGCGAGCGCTTGATCTGGATCTCTTCGTCCGATGCTCACTACGGATACCCACGCGGGCAAGCTCTCTTGCGGGCGCTTGTGCAACCGTGGACGGCGTATCAAGAGCAAGTCGTGGCCGAGGACATCGACACGGCAACGCGCGCGGGGATCGCTCAGATCTACGACGGCGGCGCCGGTGGTAATGCGGCGGAAGAATGGGAGGCGATTGGCGAGGCTATCGCAGACGGGCAACGCTGGATCCGAATCCCTGGAAAGAAGGGCGACGGTGTCGGCGTGGAGATGTCCTACCCATCAGGAACGCCGCCCGATTTCGAGAGCAAAGCGAAGCGACTTCGCGCCGCGGTTGACGATCTCTTTGGGACCGAGGTTCTATCAATCGCCAGCAACGGCACCGGCTCACGAGCCGCCGCGGAAACGATGGCGGGGATCACCGCGAAGGTAGGGATCGCAAGCGGTGATGCGTTGCTTGATCTGTGCTTCGGGGCGCTGGCGAATTGGATCGCGTTCCATGATGGGTTCAGCGGTCGCGTGCGGCGTGTAAAGGTAGCCGCCGCGGACAACTCAGATCCGCACCAACTGATCTCGTCGCTTGTGGCCGCTACCGGCTCGCCGGTTCCTCTCGTGGACATCGGGCCGAAGCGCCGCGAATACATCGCTGAGAGGCTAGGACTACCTGCCGAAGATGAAGCCGCGCCGGTGGTAGCGTCGCCGGCCGACATCGCCACCGACGAAGCGCCAGAGGCCGCGCCAGAGGTCGCAGAAGATCCGGCGGCTATGGTTCAGGCTGAGGGAGTCGCCGAGCCGCTGAACGGCGCACAGATCAAATCCGTTTCCGATACGCTGGATGCGGTTTCGGGTGGCCGAATCTCACAGATTGCGGCGATCGAGTTGCTCGTAGCCGTTGGGCTTTCGCGCAGTAAAGCGGTTTCCATGGTTCGCTCTATGTCGGACGTGGGCACAAGAGCCGCCACCGACGAAGCGCCAGAGGCCGCGGAGCTATCAGTGGCAGGCGAGCGCGTCGCCTATATCATCGCCGGGCCACCGGGCGCCGGAAAGAGCACGCGCGCCGGCGTTATCGCGAGAGACGCGGACGGGCCGGTTACGGTCTTAGACGCCGATCGCTACCTCTACACCGGCGACAGTTTCGACTGGTCGGTGGGCAACTCGCGAGCCGCGCACGAGAAGATCGGGCAAGACATCGAAGCGGCGATCAAGCGAGGCGACAAGACGATCGCAGTAGTCGCTCCGCTCACATCGGCCGCGGTTCGGGCGAAGGTATCCGCACCGCTTCGGGCCGCGGGCTATCGCTTGATCGGTGTGCAGATGACGCCGCCCGTCGAAGACTTGATCCGGCGCAACGCCGAACGGCCAGAGGGGCGCGGAGTTTCGGACACTGTAACGCGCGCGATCTCGGCTCGGTTCGAGGCGATAGGCGCGGAAGAGTTCGACGAAGCAATTACCGATGACGGATCCTTTCGGATGTCGTGCGGGTGTAGTGGGCACCGTCTAGCGGAGACCTCGCGATCCGTTATCGTGGGCGGCGACGGCGAAGAGTTCGAAACGGCGCACCCGGTGCTCGCGATCAACATCCGCGGCCACGAGGTGCGGCCAGAGTCTCATTTTCCATTTGCGACCGACGCACGATCCAAGGCCGAACGGCTAGCCGAGTTTGAGTCTATTGTGTCGGAGTGGCTACCAACGGCGCGAGCTCGACTACTCGACGCCGCGGCAACCGATGATCTAGCGGCGTTTGACACCGCCCGCGCCGAGCTTGAAAACTCCGCAGTTGATATTATCGGGGCACACCTAGACAAGACGCGAGAGGCCGCACGCAAGACGCGAGCAACCGAAGCGGCAGCGCAAGCGGGATCGCCCATCGAAGCACCGGCCGACGCCGACGCGGGCCGATGGCGCGGAATGGAAGAGGCAAGCCGGGAGCGCCTCGAGCGCGCGGCTCGCGTTGTCGCTTCTACGATGGTGGGCAAGGTTGCCGACGAAATCGCAACGCACGTTGCGCTAACCGGTAGCGTTGTTGGGTTCACCCCAGAGCGCAAGCCGGCGAACTATGCAAGATCGGTAGAGGCGCTGGATAACGGCGTTTTAGCTGGCGAATTTGAGACAAGCCAAGCGCCGCCCGGCATGGTGATCACCGCCGCCGTGCGACTCTCGACAAGAGCTCCGCGCCGAGTGTGCGGACCTTGCGCGAAAGAGCACGGCAAGACGTTCTTATTTCCAGAAGACTCGGCCGAGTTCGACGCGTACCGCGGAGTTCCCGATCCCGAATGCACGGGCGGCACTCGCTTTTGCGAATGCGCTTGGTCTTTCGTTTACGGCACGCCAACGGGGGCAGAGTGAAGCTAGGGATCACAGAATCGCCAACCGTCTGGATGTGGGTTCAAGAGTTCGGGCCGATCCACTTTCGCGGCCAAGTCATCGACTGCGACGCCGACGAAGACGACCTCGACCGGCACAAGCTCACGGCGGCAACGGCCGAGAAGTCTTTGCGCGACTGGTACGCGAACTACCAACCGGCGCTGATTCGCGAGCACGAGCACGTCGGGCACTCGTTCGGCGTGGCAACGGGCGAGACTCGCCGGCTAACGCCTAAGCAAATGCGGGCGCTAATCACTCCCGACACGCTACCAGAGCACGCGGCAAAGCTTCGCGCGCAGTCTCGCGACGTGTTCTTCGCTGAATTTCGCCTAACGGACCCGGCGACAGCACAACAACACTCACGCCGGCAGCTACTTTACACGTCGCCGCATGTCCAAGTTGGGCACACCGACAACACCGGCCGACGTTGGGCGCTAGTCCATCGCGAAAACTCGCTCACGACTGGACCCGTCCAGACCTCCCAAGTTCCAATCCCCGCGCTCGCAGAGGCGCGATTGTCTCACTCCACCGAAAGAATGGAAGACACAAGCAAAGCGCCCGAGCCAGTAATGGAAGAAGGCGAAGAAATGGCCGAAGAGGCCGATCGCGTGTCCGCGCTTGAGGCGCAGATCGAAACACTCGCCGCGCAGCTCACCGAGATCCGCGAAATGGTCGAAGGTGGCAAGATGGCCGAAGAGCCGAAAGGCGAGCCAGACCAGCCCACCGACGAAGTTGCAGAGCTTCGGGCGTCACTGGCCGCGGCCGAAAAGGTGATCGCAGGCATGACAGCGGACAAGCGCCGCGACGATGCCACGGCCGAAGTCGCTAGGCTCTCGCTCACCGCATCCGCGCGCGAAGAGTTGATCGCACTCGCCGCAAGCAATCCCGAAGGCTACGCGCTCTCGATCAAGCACGTCCCCGCGCTCACCGCAGACCAGCCCACCGGGGCGGCCCCAGAGCCGGGGATCGAGGTCGGCGCGCCGGTCGATGTGACCACGCCGATCGGGGAGCACTCCGCGATCTTGTCGATCCAATCCGAAGCGCGCCGCGATGGCGTGGCGCTTTCCTATACCGAGGCGCGCGCGAAGCTCGCCCGCAAGACTGAGGTTTAGCCATGGCAGTTCTCCCAAACGGCACCGTTCTTCCGACCGCGTATACTGCGGCCGTCGCGATCCTGAAGGGATCACCCGTTTACCGATCCGCCGCTGGCGAGATCACGCACTCGTCAGTGACGAATGACGCCGCATCGCAGGCTCTCGACTCGTTCGGGATCTTCGTCGGCACATCGAAAGGCGGCGACGCCGCTCTGGGCGATACCGATTGCCAAGTTGCGATCGGGCCTTGCGAGGTTCGATGCTCTGGCACTGTGACGCCGGGCGATCAGGTAATGGCCGCGTATTCGGAAACCGCTGGCGAATGCACGGTTGAGCTCGAAAGCACGCAGATCGCCGGTGATACCGTGATCGGAACCGCAATCGGTGAAGGCGCCGCGGGCGGAATGGTCGCAATCGATGTTCGCCCGCGGAAGATCGAAGAAACCGCTTAATTAACCGGGCTACCGCCCACCACTGAGGAGTTAGACGAATGTCTACTATCGACTACAGCGGCGCACCGAACCCGGTTTACCAGGGTCTTTTTGCCGACTTCACGAGAGCGATCGATTATGTCGGTCTCGACATCGCGCGCCCGGTTCCTATTGACGGGCTCTCGGGGACGTATCCTCTCGCGGTTCGCTCGGTCTACGACCGATCCAAGACTGCGCTTTCCTACGATCCGAACGACGCGCAAGCGTTGATGTCGTCGCCTCTCCCGGCGTCGCATTCGATCACGTCGGCGACCGTGTCGCTTGATTACTTCGGCAACTTCCACGACATCCCGCGCGTCTCGAATTTCGAGGCGCTCGGAATCGACAAGTACGCCTTTGCGATCAAGAACCTTGCCGCTAATGCGGTTGATCGTCACGCGGCCGTCTTGGGCGACTTCATCGGCACCACGGGCAACTACGACAGCTCGTACCGCGCCGATCAAGGCGACCTTAACACGGCTTCAACGCCGGTGATGGATAACATCCTGACCGCCGTTGACGCCGTGCTCGATTGGGCAAACGGATCGCTTATGCCGAGCGATATTGCGATCGTCGCAAATCCGCTTGTCACTAAGGCGCTTTCGAAGAACGAGGACTTCACGAAGTCCGTCGCGGGTAACGCTCAAGACCAGCGGATCACGCGTTCGCAGGTTGGCAACGTTCTTGCGGCCGAGACTGGCGGCGCGCAGTTCTTCACGCTGCGCCAGCGTGGGATCGGGCCTTCTGGCACTGAGGGCTACGCGTTCGGTAATCACATCGCGATCGTTGCGATGGGCGGGCCGGGCGAGCTGGCCTTTGTGCAGACCTTCACCGACGACGGCAACGCCAGCGAAAACGCCGGCGAGAACGTGGTAGAGCGTCAGCAGAATCTGAGCCGGATCGAGATCGGCCGATTCGATAACCGAGACGGCGAAACTGCGACGGCGCATAGCTACTTCAAGGTCAAGAGTGACCACCAGAAGCTCGGCTATCTCTTGTTCGACGCACTCAGCTAGGGAACGAGGAGGGGCCTTTTTATGATCTACAAAGTAGACAACTTCTGCATTTTCCACCCGGCAACGGGTGAGATGCTACGACCCGGCGACACGTTCGAGTGTGAGCCTTCGGATCTTCGTCCGAGCTGGACGGATCCCGCGTGGCTTGCGCGCGCTTGCGTGCCTTATGTCGTGCAAGAGCAACGGCCCACAACGGCGCCGAAGAAACCCGCCGACCCCCTCCCGGCGGTGCCGTCGGCCGACGACTCGAAAGAGATCCCGGCCGGCGGCGAGGGCGGGGATCGCGTATGGACTCCGGCCGAACTGGCCGACATGACCGCCGCGGAGTTGCGCACGGTGGCCGACTCGATCGGCCTAGCATACGGCAAGCGCCCGCGGGCGAAGTCTCTAGCGTCTCGCATTCTCAACGCTCAAGGGTAGTCAATGGCCGCGATCCTAGCGCCTTCGGATCTGGCCGAGTGGGCGACGGGCCTACAGTTCGACGGATCTTCTCCGGTTTCGACGGCGCAAGCCACGGCGATGATCCGGCGCGCGCAGTCTCGATTCACCGCAACCGCGGTTGATCGCGGCTACTCCGCGGCCGATGTCGAGGACGCGTCAAACGCTCTCTACGATCAGGCGCAAGAGTACACCGGGCTTAGGGCCGCGGCTCAGTGCTGGCTAGCCTTCACGCGGGGCGCCGGGCGAGAGTTTGCAAACGACCTCAAGAGCGATGCCGTAGCTCTTTTAGAAGCGCTGGCGACTAATCCCGACGCGATAGCGGGCGCCGATGCTCTCGGCTCTGCCGATGGTGTTCCAAACCGGCCGCGGAGCTCTAAGACGCGAACGGCAACGCACGTCTACAGTAGCACGCTCGATCGCATTCGACGCACGCGGAAGGTGTAGAGGTGCAACTCTCCGTCTCAAGCAATCTGCCGGGAGTAGAGGCCGCGTTTAGCGCGTCGGTTCGCGGGATCCGTCGATACGATGACAGCGTAACCGCAGACGGGTTGCGCGTGGGACTCTGGAGCGGGCGCGGAATGCACCGGCAAGGCTTCGGGGCCTCCTGGCGGATCTCTCGGGCGCGGATGTTTCGGACGCAAGGCGCAAGCACGGGCACGCCGTGGCCGGATTACACCGAGCAAGAGCGGCAATATGCCGCAATCAAGGGCTCGATCTTCGGGCGGCAAGTGGGCAAGGCTACCGGCGATCTGAACCGTTGGATTCGAGGATCCGAGCGTCTCGTGCCTTCGATGGTTTCGAGGTCGCACGCGCTCTACGTCCAAGAAGAAGGGCGAAGATCGGCCGCGTTCGGCACCGCCGTTCCCTATGCCGGCCGGCTTCATGCCGGGATCGGTCGCGCGCCTCGACATCTAGGCGGGGCAACACCGCCGCCGCGGCCACTACTCGCGATCGGTAACAGTCTGCGCAAAGAGTGGCGGCTTGATCTGGCTTCATTCGTAGCGGCTCACACGTCGGCGATTGGCGAACGTGTTTCAAAAGAGTTCGTCCAGAGCCAGAGGGCGCAATAGTGGACGCAAGCGCAAAACATACGCAAGTCCTAACCGCGCGCCAGATCCACAAGACGTTGCAAGGGCGGCTCTCGGCTCGGCTTTCGACGCTACAAGCGGATCTCTTTTCAGGGGATCCAACGCTACCAGCGCCGGCCGTGTCGTCTTATTGGATCGCGCCGCTATGGGAACGCCAGTTGCCCGGCGCGATGTACTCGACGCCATCGATCGGCGTCCAGTGGGAAGAGTCCGAGACGGTGCCGACATCGGGCAACATGTCAACGAACATCGTTACGCAAACGCGCTACCGCGTGGTCATTGGCACAACGGCCGAAACTCCGCAGCTCTCGCTAGAGGTTGCACAGGCTTACACGTCCGCCGTTGGTCAACTCTTGTCGGGCTATCTCAAGGCCGACGGAGAAGCGGCGGCGGCTAGTTCTACGTCTCTCGGCGAGTCTATCCCGATCCGAGTAGCGCGGCCGGTAGGGACCGCCGTTGCCACTCCGGCTTGGTTCGAGGGATCAAGCGAAGCACTTACTATTTCCGAAGTCGTGATCGAGGTCACGCAACACGAGGCTGCACAATGAGCGGACAAAGCGGGCGCGGCGTACTTATGGTGCGCACAGAATCTTCGGCGGGGACTTACATTGACGCGACGACAAGCAGCCAAGCGCTCTTGATCGACGGCTTCGAATGGTCCTTTGCGGGATCTCCGATGGTCGATCGCTCTTCGCTTGTGGCGGCAACTCCGGCGGCAACGCAGCACAAGGTTGGCGCGTTCTACATGGAGGCGAGCTTTTCAACTCCCGCGTATCAATGGGGCGACACGAGCGCCGCCGCGGCACATCCGCACGCGACACTCTACCGGGCCTCACCGATGACCACGACCCTGGGCGGAGGCGACGGCGACGATCTCACAATTCGGCCGTTGCTTGGCACGTCTGGCGTCGAAACGTTTTCGATGGTCTGGCAGAACGAAAGCGGCAACCTTTACAAGTTCCGCGGGTGCCGTTGCGCTCTTGAGGAGATCACGAGCGACGCTACCGGCGACATTGTAATGCAAAAGTGGAAGGTCCAAGGGCTATGGGAAGCGACGCCGGCCGCGGGCGCGATCGACTTCTCGACGGTGTCCTATGGATCCTATGTCGAGGTCTCCGCGCTCGGTGCTACGATCGACATCGGCGTATCCGGCGCCGTGGGGCTTTCGTCTTGGAAGCTCACAACGGGGCAAGTACTACGCCCGCGAACGTCTCAGGGCGAATCGTACGGCCACCTGATCCCGCACGTCGGGCACGAAGGATACGCGAAACTCGAATGCAACGTGGAAGAGGTCGTCGAAGGCACCTTCGCAGTCTGGGCCGCGGCTCTTGCTACGACGGCGGCGGGCGTCTCTCTGACGTTTCCCGGCGGCTCTGATACCTTCGCGATCGACATGCCGGCGGCTACTCCGCTACTCCCTAAGCTCGGCGATCGCGATGGGCTCTCGGCCTATGCGCTGACGTTTCAAGGGCATTGGTCGACGCGTCACTACGGGCTTACGTTTAGTTAACCCAGAAGAGAGGGGAAGGAATGAAGGTAGATCCATTTTCAGCAACTCAGATCGGCGTTGCCATAGACTCGGGCGAGTTCATCGTGCGGGCACGACCTCACAGCGGACAAGAGGCGATCGATTGCTCACGCCTAGCGGCCGAGATGACCGGCGTAGAGTACTTGTCCGATGTCTTGGTTCCGTTTCTCTCGGCCAGTGTGCAAGCCGTCGAAGGTCTGGACGTGGCCGATTACCCGGCGAGCGTAGACGAGCGCGCGGAATGGTGGTTATCGGCGGTGCCTCCTTCGGTGGCGTTCGCTTCGGAGCTTTGCATTCGGATCGGCCGGGCGCCGGGCGAGGGCGGGATCTCAGAGTCGGGCACGTCGGGAAAATCGCCAGCGTCCGAAGACTAGCGCAGGTTTTCGCGGCGCCGGAATACCAGTGCGAAACGTGTCCAGATACGACGCGGATCGAGCGTGGATGTTCTCAACCTCTGCGCGATCTGCCGGGCCGAGGTATTGATCAAGACTGGCACACCGATCGCGACGGGTGCGAGCGGGAGCGGATCCCGACGTGGTTTGAGCAATCGTTACACCGGCTCGACATCGAGGCGCACGGCTTTTGTGAGTTGGTGCGGCCGTATGTCGTGATGCGGATAGACGGCGCCGTCCGTGACGCAATGGCGATCGAGTCCTCAAAGATGCGGGAGGCCGCGCAAGCCGAGGCGATAGCAGACGCAAAAGCAAGAGCGCACGGCGCGAAAGACGCCGCGAGCCTAAAGAGGACGACCGAAGCCGCGCAGGCGTGGCAAGCCGCGCTTGCCGATCAGGGGATAGCATGACGACAGTGGGCGCAAAGGTACGGATCACGGGCACAAGTGGCGGCGCGGTTTCAGCGCTTAACGCTACCACGGTCGCCGCGGGTCGGCTCAATACCGGGCTCGGCCGTCTGGCCGGCGTCGCTCTAACGGCGGGCGCTGGCGTTCTAGGCTTCGGCGCGGCTACCGAATCGGCGCGGCGGCTTGTGCAACTCGCGCGCGAGTCGGTGATCAAGTATTCCGAGAGCAACACCGAGGTTGCCGAACGGCTAGCGGGCACGCGTGAAAAACTCGACGAACTTCAAGAGTCGGTAGGCCGCGCGATCATTGGAGGCGACAACCTCGAAGAGATGACGGGCGCTCTCAATATCGCCTTGTCTGGCCTTGTTACCGTTGTCAGCGAAAACGAAAACGCATTGCAGGCAATGGCGCTCGGCGGGATGCGGATGGTAATCAACGCCGGGTTTGACCTCTCGCAAGGCTTCTTGCGGCTTCTGTCAATGGGCGCTCTTTTTAAGGGTTCGCTTCTTGTTATCGGCGACGCTCTCGCTATCGCTGGCGCTGGCGCTGCGCAGCTCGCCTTTCAGGTAGACAGCTTTCTAACGGCGGCACTGGCGCGCGCGGTAGAGTCGGCCGGAAACGCGGCGGACACCTTCCTAGCATTCGGCGGCGAGCATTTGCCGGGGATAGGTACCGCGCTCGAGGCGGTATCAGCATCCGCGGCGACGTTTACAGGCCAACTTGACGATTCGGCCGATGCGGCTCGGCGAAACGCGGAAGAAATGGCGAACGTGGGGCGCGTGGCTCGTGAAGGTCTGGCGGCCAACTTGGACGAGGCGGTTAATGCGTCGATCCGGTACGGCGCAATCGCCGACGATCTACAAGTCCAACAAGACCAACTAAACGCCGCGCTCGATAACGGCACCGTTGCGGCAAGCTCGTTTCGGGGCGCGGTCGCCGGCGTAGGAGAGGAGGCGCAAGCAAGCACCGAGTGGATTGGCGCTCTTGCCGATCGTGTGCGGGGCCTACTCGGCGAGATGGATCGGTTGCGAATAAAGCGCGAGGACCAGAAGACGCACGCGCAGGACATGATCAAGGCCGAGATCGACTTGCAAGCGCACCTCGACGCAATCAAAACCGAAGCGTTCGAAGCCGATCAACGCCGAAGAGAGGCCGAACAAGCCGCGACAAGCGCGGCGATCGACGGAACGCTTGCCGGGTTCGGGCGCTTGGCTTCGGGCAACGACAAGTTAACAAAGGCGCTTAACATTGCCGCGGGCGCGCGTCTGGCCGGTCAAGCGGTGTTCCAACTCAACACCGGCGTCGGGTACGCGCTGGCGGGCTCCTATGCGCAAGGCGTGGCACTGATCGCGCAATCCGTTGTCAGCTTCGCGGAGGCCGCAAAGCTCGGTTTCGGCGGTGGCAAGAAGGGCGGCGGCGGCGCTCGCCAGACGACGACAACCGTTAATCAGACTAACGTTTTCGCGGGTCCGGTTGATTCGGACTCTTCGCAGGGTTTCCTTGAGCAGCTACAATCGGCGACTAGAGCCGGAGCACTAGAGGGCGCGCGATGAGCACTTACGAGCATTTACCGGGGATCCTGACATGGGAGACAAGTTGGACCACCGAGTTCAACGTCAAGATCGATGGCCGCACAGAGACGATCGATACTATCGCCCTAACCGACGCGCACGCCTACGGTGAGAGCTCGGCTGGAGTTGTCACCGCGGGCACGTTGCTTGATGAGATCAATACAAGGATCGCCGCCAAATTTGCCAGCGGATCGCCGCGGATCACCAGTTCAGCGGCTTCGTGGGTTCTAGGCGAAACACCGTTTCCAAAATGGCGCCTTGATCTAACGCTCGACACTAGCGCGGCAACGGTTCAAATCATTCAGACCGGCGACGCGCTACAAGAGATCGGCGTGCGCGTTCTAAAGGTAGGTTCGACGCACTCGGCAAGCGATCAGGGCGGCAACGTCTGGCGGTTCGAGTCCAACGGCTACACCGCGGGAATGTGGGCGCCGTCGGTACGGTGCAACGTAATCCCCGATGAGCAATCGATCGTGACCGTTGCGCGCTCGCCGTTCTCACCGGGCGACGCAACCAAGGTTCTGTTAGGCACGCGCACAGATTACGATCTCACTTATGACTACGTACCGGCCGCTATGCGGTCACTGTACGAGCGAAACACCTTTGTTTCTCTTGAGACTCGCGCGGGCCTATGGTCTTCCGTCGCGGTCCAAGACACGCAAGGAGCGCTTGAGCAACTGCTATCGGCGGCGGCGGCGCATAAGGGGATCCGGTTCCATTCGGCGCAAGGCACGCTCACAGAGGTTGATCTAGACTCTGAAGACCTAAAGCTCTCCGCGTTCGCCTCTGAAGCGACGCCGGGCGGGATACACTACACGGTTGATCTTCCGCTTGTAGAGGTCGCCTAATGGCAAAGATCACCGCGGATGATGTCCACTTTGTACGCATTGGCGGCGTCACGAATGGAAGCGGCACGGTTTACACCTTTACCACGCGCACGCCTCCGGCGACGTGGTCGGGGACGGGGACTAGCGTCAACGCGCTACAGGGCGAGATCAAGACGAAGCCGGCCGCGATGAAATTTATGGGGACGCTCGCAACGTCGCCGGGGATCGGGGTGACGCTCGCGCGAAGAACGGAAACCGCGGATCTAATACGGGCAAAGAATCGCCTTTCGGCCACGGTCAAAACATCGTCCACCGGTGCCGCGGTTCGCTTAACTCGCTTTGCCGGCAAGTCTCTTTCGGCGCTAAGTGTTACCGACTCCGCGCCGTTCTCGGTGGGATCTTATTATTGGATCGGCGCGCAAGCGTTCAAGGTGACGGGCAAGCCGGACTCGACAACGATCAACGTCAACCGCCAGCAACTCGGGACGTATTCGGAAGCGATCCCGATGCCGTCGATCGACGACATAACCGCATCGGGCGGCGTTCAACTCGGGCCGACGATTCACACCGAGCCGCCAGCGATGGCTGGGCTACCGATGACGGCGGGCGTCATTGATTCGGCGGGCGCCGAAGAGATCCGGTTTCGAGGCTTCGTTGATTCGGTCTCAATATCGGCCGGGATGCTGATCAGCGTTAGCGCGCGATCCATTATTCAGCACATCCGAAACGCGCGGTACGCGCTCCCGCGGGCCTATGCCCCGGCCGGACCATTGATCGCCGGCGGCGGCGACATTTCCACCGGCTCGATCAGTATTCAGAGCTGGCCGCTTATGTCGGTTGACGCCGATCTATACGGGCCGAGTGTTTCGGACGGCGGCGAAGAGTGGACGCGGGCGCGATGGGTCGGCAATGATGGCAGTTGGCTCGTTACAACTGTTACCTATTACGACACGGAAACGATCAACGGCCGCAAGTTCGATCGCTACGCGCACACGCCACCGAGAAACCCCGGCGCGGTTCATACCGTGCCCGTTCACGCGTTCGGCAAAGACGATGAAATCTGGTTTTTGGAGAACACCGAGGCGCGACTCGAGCATATGCGATCGGTATTTCTTGATCTGAACCGGGCCGAATGGGCGCACACTACAGCGGACCCGGCCGAGTGGTCGTTAGTTGTCCTCGACATGATCACGAGGGATGAACCATATGGATCCGGTATGGGGATCAATGCTGATTACCTCTCGCCGGGATGGTCTGGCACTGGTGACGCCCACTTGCCCGAAGTCGGAAACCTTCTACCTGGAACCATTGCAAACACCGGACTGAATCGGGACGCGTGGGTAATGCCGGCGATGAAATCGAAGAAGTGGCAAGAGGTCTTGCGCGACGGCTTCTTTCGTCCAGTCTGGCGTGGTCTCGGCGTTGATTCTTCGGCGCGCATTCGGGCTCTGGACTGGCTCGACTCGGGGGCGAGGGTAACACCAACGCCGATCACGTCGGCGCACGCAATCGAGAAGGCGGAATACAAGATCGGCGAAAGCTCGTTCAACGCGATCGGCCTTTACGTCTTACAGTTCGCGACGGTTTCGCGGTTTATCACTAGCACCGCAGACGATCAGGTTTTGCCGGGGCTTGTCTCGGTCTTTGCGCCCGCGGTTCAAAGCGCCGCGGTGGCGAGTCCCGATGAAATGAGAATACCGGGCACGCTTGCCGGGGATCGCGACTGGCGCCCGGTGATCGTGGGGATCGCACAAGAAGCGCTTAAGAGGTACGGATCACGGGTGCGGGAGTTGACGATCAGTCTACAACCTAGCGTTAACGTTTCGCCCGGCGACCACATAACGATCTCCATGCCGCACCTTCCAAGCTCTAGCGGGGTGGTTGATGTGTCTTCGGCGCCGACGTTAAAAGGGTTCGCGCTTGGCGTTGGGATCGATAAGGGGCGGATCCAGAGCGCCCGGTTTGCGATCACCGGATACGTTGACGACCCGTCGCCGACTCTCGGAACATGGGCGCCGGTTGCAACCGTTACCGGGTGGGATGCCGGAACAGAGTACGCGACGATCTCGGCGAATAACTGGACATCCACAACGCATCCGATCGGGATCACGGCCGATTACAAAGCGTGGGATCTTCTCGATTGGGCCGGGGGAGAAACGGCGGCGGTGATTATCTGCGACGCGGACTTTTCGACGCTCGGCACCGGAACACTGGAAAACGTGCACTCTACGCTCGGCCTAAAGCTAACCGGCACCACGGCAACGCCGGCCGCGGGCAACCTGATAATACCGGCCGCTTACGATTCGCAGACCGCGGCGCTTAAGGCGGCGACGTGGCAAGATGGCAAGGGCGGGCCGGTAGTGTTCCTATCGGGATCCAATGGCGAGCTCGGCGCGGCGGGCGCTGATGGCTTCGGGTGGTTGGCATGACGTGGACGGGGATCGACAGCGCAAGACTAGCAGACGACGAAGCGGCGGCGGCTCTCGGCGTTAGAATACGCGAAGACCTAGCCGACACCGCGCAGATCCGCACCGGGTGCGTCTCTCGAGCGTGGGGCACTACAGCGAACTACCGCGCGCCGTTCTCGACGCCTTCGGATAGCTGGCGGACGATCCCGTTTATTATGCCGAAAGACGCCGGCACGGATTCGCTATCGGTGCGTGTTCGGTATCTTCTCGACTCGGCGGCGAGCTCGGGGATCTCGGCTCCTACCGACGCCGGTAAGATCCGGCTACGCGTCAACGGGCAGCATTCGGATCCGGTGACGGTTAGCGTCACGGGCACGGTAGACACCGAGGCCGAGATCACGATCGATACGTCGCACGTTTCCGATCGCGGTTTGATAGTGGGAGAGGTTCAGTTTCTAAGCTATCGCGGCGGATCTGGCGGCTCTTGGGATGTCGAGCACACGATCGGCCCGAACCAGTTATTGATTACGAACACGCCAAGCCCGACGCCTACGACATCCAGCGCGCCGCATCTTGAGTTTGATTTTGACGCCGCGGGGCACTTACCGCCGGTGGTTCACGTTTGCCAAGTGGAGGCGGGATCGGGCGGCACGTACACCGCGATTGCGCGCGTCTGGCCGTTCCTCGATGAGGGGCACGAGTTGCCAGTGGGCGGTGGCAAGATCGTGACCGTTGCCGCGTACAAGTTGCCGGCGTGGGAGATCCAATCTATCGCGATCGAGCAAGTCGCCAGCGCTGGCGCGTGGCCGCTTCCACCATTGGCCGCGGTACAGGCCGGCGCCCACACATCCGCGGGCGTTGTGTCGGCTCTCGTGCGTTCTATAGCTGGCGTGGTATCGGGCCGACCGAACGTCTACACGATCGGCCCTAGCATGACATCGGGCACGCAAGACTACTTGACCGGGATGCGAACCGGCGCGACCACGAAAGTTGATGTCGGCGGCGCGTACCTTGATCGGCCTTCGGGCGAGTACGGGATCTCCGCTCTTGTCGCGTTTTGTCCTCGTTCTTCGGCTCACGTCGGCACCGAGTTGACGCAGACTCTTGAGGCAACGCAGAGAAGCGGGGGCAGCGCATCCAGTACCGCCGCCGCAACGCTAACGATCGCAGACGGGCACGGCGTGCGGCGCAACTTCGACGAGGCCGGCACGCTTCATCAACTCAACATCGGCGACACGACGCGATCGAAGTGGTCGCCAGCGGATACCGGGTGCGACGGCGACGTGGAGCGGTTGCAATACGCTTCGATCTCGCTCGACTATCCCGGCGACGTAGGAGACTTGCACGAGGTCTTCGTGTCGATGACTGGCGCGGACATTTGGATCGGCGCCGTTTCCATATGGGGAAGGGTGAGACTATGAGCTTGACGATCCCTGACTCGTTTCAGTGGCCTTCAGACGAAGCCGCCGAGCCGGTCGCGTTTGCCAACACTGTGCGAGCGCTACAGATCAAAGCCGCCGCGGAGTCTTCGCACTTTGCGCGCGCCCGTCTTCGGACTCTGGCCGCGTTCGGTGGGGAGTCGATTACTACAACCTCGTCTTCTTATGTGACGGCGCTTGACGAAATAGCGATCACCGTCTCGGCGGCAAATCAGGATCGGATCCTGGTAGACGTGCGAGCGACGAACACGACGATCCGCGTCACGATCAGCGACGGCACGTCAAGCGTGAACAGTTCCGGCTCGACATCGCCGGCCGGGAACATCTCGTTGACGATCAACACGTCTTCGCTATCCGGCGTAGACCTCACGGCGAAGATTGAACAAAAGAGGGTTTCGGGCGGCACCTCTACGATCGCCGCCGGATCCATCCGAGAAAAGCGGCACACGACAAGCACGATCACCTAACGCCTACCGGACCCGGCGACGGCTAGCCGCTAGTCGTTTCGCTTGTAGGCTTTTCTCACTCATTATCTACGGCACGACATGATCCAAGGTATCTACGACGGCACCGCCGCCCACGCTTCTGATACGGTTTCGACAAGCTCGGGCAGCTTCGAAACGCCGGCTTATTTGTCAGATGTCTATATCTCGGTTGCAAACAAGGCGATCCGAGTGATGACGACCACAAGCGGATCCGGCGGGATCGCAATCGCGGCGAATACTAACCGCGTCTTTATCGGGCGGTTTCAGGCTTCGACTACGATCGAAATGAGAGCAGACGACGGCGGCGGCGGATCGGCCACTGTAACCTCAAGTTGCGTCAAAGTTTGCCGCACGCGATGACACCCGGCGATCAGTGTCTCGGCGAAGAGCTCCCCGACCACCTAGACGCGGCGGCTATGTCGCGCGCGTGCGAGTGGACACGGCGAGCAATTGACGCGGGCCGGCTCTCTATGGGCGACCTCCCGCGATCTCTTCGGTTGCTTGTCGATGTCTTGGACATCGGCGACAGCGCGCAAGACACCTTCGCGGAAATGACACCGGCGCACCTCTCGGCGTTCGTGCAAGCCGTCGCAACTTGGCAAGCGGGGCACGACCTCGATCCCGATGGTCTGGCCGGCGACAAGACGATCGCCCGGTGGCGGTCTGATTCTGCGCGCGTTCGCTTCGACGACATCGCAGAGGCCGCGGGGCACACTCTCGCGAGGTATGCGCCGGGGAGCAACGCCGCGAAGGATCTAGCGCGATCCGCGTGCGGTGTTCTCGGTCTTCCTCTGGCGGTGGCAGATTGCGACGGGTTGCACCATATCATGCGGCGGGAGTCTGGCGGATACGTTGGGCGCCCGAACTACACGATCCACTTGGACGGGGATCGGATGTCGGAGATCGATCGGGCGGAAGACTGGCCGCAAGTATGGGATCGGCTTCGCTCTGGCGATGTCCTCGAGCTCTGGCCGGCCGGGTTTAGCCATTCGACCGCGTGCGGGCTTGGTCAGCTTCTCAGCTCCAACATGCGCAAACTCTCACCGATTGGCGTTGAGGGATACGGCGACGCGCTCGCCGAAATGTGCGCGTTGATCTCCTACGTTCTCGCCCGCTATCGCGCGCCGGGATCGTCGGCGGTTCAAGCGTTCGAAGACGCGTGGAGATTCTACAACCTTGAAAGATTCAGCGGGCCGAAATCAGAGCGGCCGAAGTGGTGCCGCTACTCCTGGCGAGCGCTTGCGAAGTATGGCGGCGGCGACATTAAGCCCGGCGAGGGATATTGATGATTAACAGACTTAAAAGCGCGGACACTTGGATCGGCGCACTTGTGGCGGCGACTCTTGCCGCGGCTCTCTACTTGATCCAAGCGGCAACGGGCACAGCTCCAGAGCCGCCCGAACTTGTCGAAGACTTCGTTGAGGTTCTATCAACCGATATCTTTAGCGAGACAACGCCCGGCGACCTCGTCGAAGATGACGCGGGCGAGAGTGGCGCCGACGTAAGCGCCGAAGCGCCCGCCGATGGTTCCGGCAAGTGAGGCGGGGCGCTCTATTCCTCGCGCTCTGCGCGTGCTCTGGCGTCCAGTCAGTCGATCGGTGCGACCGTGGCGGCAAGGTCTTTGCGGCGATTGCTCGCGCGGTTGACGTGGCCGGCTTCGCTTGTGCGGCGCTCGGCGGCGACTCTGACAAGTGCCTTGCGGCGTCCGAAGCGGTAGAGGTAGCGCGGGGCGCCTTCGGTGGCGTGTGCGCGTTGGTTGTCGAGTGATGGCCTCACTTGATCGCAACGATCTAGCCGTGGCGATCGTCGGGCTCTTGCTTGTCGTCGTTGCGCTTCTGGCGATGGGCTCGCGATGAAGGGTGCCGAGTTCATGGTTGGTGATTCGTTCCTCAGCGAGAAAGCGTTTGAACACGCGGCGATCTTGGCCGGGCTATCGGCAAGCGTCGAAGCAACCAACACCGCGGTTTCACGCCTAGCCGAAGAGGTCCGCGAATCGCGCGCCGAATGCCGAGACCAACACGCGCAGATCCGAGCCGAGCTTGCGACGATGAGCGCGCAGACCGTCGGGCCGTTTTCGCACATGTCCGGCTGGCAGATCATGACGGTCCTTGTTGCGATCGTCACCGCGGTGGCCGTCGTCGTCGCGATAATCGCCAACGGGATCAACGGGGAGACAACCGATATTCGGGATCTTTCTGTGATCTCTTCCGTTGGCGACCATTCGACGCCAGAGGCGCCAGAGCGCCAGAGCCTAACGCCGGCCGAAGCCGAGCGCCTAAAAGCGCTAGCGGCCGGTCTGGATAGCTTCTTAGGGCCAGACGCGCCCTAAAACGGGATCCCGTCGTCGTTGAACTGAGATTTCGTTTCGGCTCGGCGCGACCTCAACTGGCTCACAGCCTGGCCCGCGGTGACGAATCCCGGCCCGCTAGCCGGCGCCTTTCCGCCGTTCGAGTCGCCGCGCCCGCTTAGGAATTGCACCGAGGAGGACACGATCTCGGTCGTGTAGCGCTTGTTTCCTTCCTTGTCGTTCCATTCTCGGGTTTGGATCCGACCCTCGACGTAGGCTTGTGATCCTTTGCTTAGGTACTTCGCGCAGTTCTCGCCGGACTTGCCCCAGACGATCACTCGGTGCCATTCGGTGCGCTCTTTGCGTTCGTTCGATTGCTTGTCGAACCAGCTTTCATTGGTCGCGATCCGCATCTCGCAAACGCCGGTGCCGTTCGTAGTGGTTCGGATCTCGGGATCGGCGCCGAGCCGGCCGATCAGCATAACTTTGTTCAACATGGTTTCTCTCTTGTGATGGTTTCCCCCGGATCCCCAAAGCCCACTCCGCGGATCCGGGGGTGGCCGCGAAATGCGGCCGGAAGCTATAGCAAGAACGCCGAAGCGACTAGCGCCCAGGCAACGATCGCGAGCGCGATCCCCTCTGCGATTGTGAATAGTGCGTCTTTCATTGGTTGCGCTCTTGGTTGCGCTCTTGGTTGGCTCGGCGGCGTCTGGCTCGCACGGCGTCGCGGCTAATGGCGACACCGCGCGCGCACGAGATGACCGCGGCGATGTGTTGGTGCGATGGGATGAAGCCGAGATCGATCAACGTCTTTTCAACCCGTGCGATCTCTCGGTCCAGTTCTTCGTCTCGTGGCGGGCCGGGTTTCATGCTTGCGCCTCGATCCAGTCGATCAACTTTGCGCAGCTCTCGCGGATCTCGTCGTCGCTTAATCGCGCGTTTTTGCGCAGCTTCAGAGCCGCGGCGCCCGCGTTCTTGACGTTCTTCCGCTGCAACTCTTCGACGCGATCAAGAAGCCCGGCCACAAAGGGCGAAATGTCCGCACTGGCCGCGTTACTCGTGGCAACTGTAGCCTCGCGCTCGATGTCGTCGCCGGTAGGAATACACAGCAAGTGCCGTAGTAGGTATTTGCGGGATCCCGTAAGAGCCTTTGCGACCGACTTGTCTTGCTTGTCTACACCTTCGCCGGCGCTCTCGATCTGCATCCATTCACCCGAAGAATGAGCCACGCGCCAAGACTGGACGACGACGCAACGATCGCCGGATCTATCAACCTGACACGCCACCGGGGCAAGGATCACCCCGTGCCGCACGAGCGCCGGTTGCACCGCGGCGGCTAAGTCCTCGTCAGACGTGTAGCTATATTTGTGGTGCGAATTCTGGCCGGTGCCGCGAACGTAGCCGACATCGGCCATGACGGCACCGAGCGCCGCAACTAGTTTGCCTATAGTCTCACTCTGCATCTTGTCTCCGTGGTTGGGGGTTACACCTCGAAAGCCCCGTGCGTTAGCTACGGGGCGAGGGCGGGAGAGGGGCGCGGCTATAGTCGAGCAAGGACTCGATCGCGCCTTGGGCCGGGATCGGCAAACCAGACACGCACGGCAAGCTCGGCGGCGCCCGTACTCGTGTCGTCGATTACGAAAAGCCGACCGCCGGCGTCGAGTATATATAGCCCGCACTCGGCCGGACAAATGGCGACGCGCCCACCGTCAACGGTTGACGGTGCAAGCTCCGCGCACTCGGTGCCGGTAGCAATTATTCGAGCAACCTGATCAACGATGCTGGCCGTCGATGTGTTTGGGTCAATCTTGGGTGCGGTCGTGTTCATCTTGTCTCCGTGGTTGGTGCGGGGTTTATCCCCGTGGGAGGAGGTATAACCACGCCGCGCAGCGCGGTCAAGTTAATTGGCACAAGCCGACGATCTTCACCGCCAACCGTACGCGGGAGGCTCGGCGATATGCTCGATCAACGTCTGGCGATCGTAGACCTCCGGCGCCGACTCCCACGCGTTGATCCTATCCAGCGCGGCCGATAGCTTGTCTCGGCCTTGCTCAAGAAACGCGGGCGACATTGTGACGACGTGAATCAGCACACGGCCGCCCGTGCGTAGCGTTGCCTTGTCGATGACTACCCAAGTGAAGCGATCGGATCGGTGGCCGTGTTCGCGTAAAACGTCGAGATACAGCGCCGCCGAGAGGTCATAGTGCAGGCGGTTCGCTTGCGAGTAAAACGCGTCTATACCGGCGCCGCCTTTCCAGCTCTTGAGGTCGGTGACGCGGGTCGTCTGAAGCCAGTCCGGCCGCGCTTTAAGCGCCCACGATCGCCCATAGATACCGGGATCCTGGTAGGTAACGTCAGCAAAAAACGAAAGCTCGCCGCGGCCGTCTGTAAAGATGCCTTCGCCCTTGATCACCGGGTGAGAGAGCGCGGCGTCTCGGGCGCGTCTCATTTCGTCCCATTCATCCTGGGAGACAAAGGTTTTGCGGGCGGCCCCGCTTCCGTGCTCGCTCAAGATGTCAGACCATAGCACCGCGCCGGGGATCGACTCTCGAACCATCGCCGCAAGATCGTCTCGTTTCTTGGCGCTGTAGCCTTTGACGCCGGCCGCGCGTAGTGCAGCCTTCAGATCGTCGGAGGTCTTGAGCGCGTGCGGGTAGTCCTCTGGCCGTGGCGCTACCGTGTAGAGGTTGTGCAACTTTTCAGGCTCTAGCACTGCGCAGTGAAGCCGCGTGCCTTCGTCGGCCGTCTGGCGACGTATGCCGGAGGGCGCCGACATCCGCGCAGGGTGAGTTAGGGCGCGCTTGATCGTGGTCGAGCCGAGCGACGGGTGCGCGTGGTACTCATCGTTTGACATGATCACGGCGCCGCTTTTCTGGCTCGGCGCGGGGTTCTCGGTTTCGGGCGGCGGTGTCATATGATCGGGGTGAATGAAGTTTTGCGGATCGTCGGGATCGATAAGTGGGAGAGAATAGGTCATCGTTTAACCTCTCCGCGTGCGACGTTTGCGCGGTGCCGCTCGAGGGCTTCTAACGCTTCGTCGATGTTCTCAAGACTGGCCGATCCGATTGTGCCGCGACAGTCGATCATGGCGGCACCGTACGCGAAGAACTCCGCGTGATTCCAGAGCCGAGACAATGCGCCGAGCACGCGCGCCGCTTGCGCCAACTCGTGATCGGGTAGCTTGCCGTGGTCGAGTCGCGCCCTGAATCCTATGCGCCGTGCGATGCGCGGAAGGTCGGCGCAGTCTATGATGTCAAGATCGTTATTCATGCTCTCCAGTGGTTGCGGCTCTCGCCGTGGTTGCTCGTGTCGGAGAATGCACGCGAGCTGGCAACGTGTCAACCGTGGCACGTCAAGACGCTAGACGATCGGACGGCGGGCGCGTATCTGTGAGCTCTAACCAACCAAAGAGGAGACGTGAAAGCACTATCAAAGCGCCAGCGCGAAACGCTGGAATTCATCCGCGAGCACATCGCGATCCGAAAGTACGCGCCGACGCAAAGAGAGATCGCCGACGCTCTCGGCGTGTCCTCGCTCGGAAGCGTCAAGCAGCACTTGGCCGCGCTGGAGTTGCGCGGTTGTCTTCGGCGCGAGCCGGGCACGCCGCGCGCGATGTGGATCACCGAGCGGGGCGAGGCGGCGGTGCGGTCGTGATCGATCTCAGGCTCGGCCGCTATCAAGACACGATGGCGGACGTTACGTGTGACGCGTTGATCGTTGACGCGCCGTATTCTGCGAAGACGCACGCGGGGCACGATACCGCGCCGACGGTGGGCACTCACTCGGCGCATAGGTCGGGGAAGGGTGGCACGGGATATGAAACGTCAGGGAACGGTCGCACCGGTTCAGCGCCGACGGAGTGGGAACGCCGCGCCATCGACTACGAAGGGTTTACTGCCGAAGACGTGCGCGACTTCGTGGACTTCTTCGCGCCTCGCACTCGCGGCTGGATAGTGTCGATCACCGATCACATTCTCGCTCCCGCATGGTCCGCAGCCATGGCAGCGCACGGGCGCTACGTCTTCGCTCCCCTCGCGTGGATGGCTCCCGGCTCGCGCGTCAGGTTGACCGGCGACGGGCCGGCGCTCTGGACGTGTCAGATCGTAGTGTCGCGACCTCGCACGGGCACAGACCGCAACGGGCGCAAGTTTTCCAAATGGGGAGCGCTTCCCGGTGGTTACGTCTACACCCAACAGCGCGGGATCGTCGTCGGAAACAAGCCGCTGGCGCTTATGCTGGCGCTTGTCTCGGACTACTCCCGGCCCGGTGATGTAGTGTGCGACCCGTGCGCGGGAGGCGGCACAACTCTTAGGGCGGCGTCGAGACTTGGAAGAGTGGCGATCGGGTCCGAGATGGATCCCGACACTTGGCAGAAGGCTTCTGGCGCTCTCGGCTTGATCGACGCGGAGATCGGATCGCTTCCTCTCTTCGGGGAGCTATACGCCGACCCGAAAGATCAGCGTATAGCGGCCGGCGTTTCCGGCTCGCAAAAGCCAAGCGGCGCCCACCGGAGACAAGCGGGCGCCGCGCCGGACTCCAACCACGAAAGCCCGGCGGGCGAATGATCAGCGCGAGCGCGTGATCTGTCAACACGTTGCGCGGAATGGTTCCGCGTGGCATGGTTCCGAAAATAGGAAAGGCGCCCGGCTGCAACCCCGAACGCCTTTCAAATCCTACAGCCTAACAAGGAGGCCGCGGACAATGGAAGTGATAGAGAATACAATACCCGTGCGCAAGGGTAAGCAATGACGGGCGCGGGGTTCTTTTTCGTACATCGGGCGCTCTGGCTCTCCGGCTCGGCTTCGCTTTCGAGAGAAGGAGAGGCGCGACGGTTGGAAGCGTGGATCTGGTTATTAGCCCAAGCCAACTGGGGCGAGTCTGGCGACCTCAAGCCCGGCCAGTTGACGACCACGCGCGGCAAGATCTCAGCCTATACGGGATGGACTGACGGAAAGGTCCGATCTTGGCTTAAAAGCCTGTGTAAAGAGGGCGCCATCTCTCTGAAACGCAACGGGAATCACAGCATTTTGACTGTGGAAAACTGGGCGAAGTACCAGTCCGGCTACAGGTTGGACCTAGGACCGAGCCAGGACCAAGCTAGGACCGAGCTAGGACCGAGCCAGGACCGAGAGGGATCTAGCAGTAGTGAGGGTTTGCGGGCCGATGGGACCAAGCTAGGACCGAGCCAGGACCAAGCTAGGACCGAGCTAGGCCCGGCAACTAGAGAAGAACTAAGAACCAAGAATCAAACCTCTGGCGACAAGTCGCCGGCGGGGGAGGGTGTGTTGGTCGATGAGAGGGGGAACGAATGGAAGCCGGCGCCGAAAAAGGGGCGGGTTTCCTATTCGGTCCCGTTCGGCGAGATCTGGAAACTATGGCTGGACGCAAAGAGGAGGGCGCCCGATTCGGTGAAAACTCCCGACAAGCCAAGAGCCTACATGCTAGTACGGGGGCACATCCAAGACGGCACGGCAACGGCCGGCGAGATCTACACCGCGACTAAGAATTACCTGGAGCCATTCGCCAGCGGGCGAGAAAGGTACTGCAAACATCCGACTACCTTTTACCGCGTCCGCGCTCCGTTGTTCCTCGAGCACATCGAAGCGACCGCGCCAGACGGCAAGCCGCTAATCACTCTGGCGGCATTCCGAAACGATCCCACCTACGCGCTTAACTGCGCACGAGTCGCGCAGAGAAGGCTAGATCAGACGGCTACCGACTTCGACGACGGCGCCGGGTGGGAGGAATTCGAAGCGCTCCCGCAAGAGGTCAAGTTGATCGCGGTACGGGTGGCGAGCGAATGAAATACGACGACAAAGCGGAACGGGCGATCATTGGCGCGGCGCTACTGGCCGACCCGCAAACGCTTGATCAAATGTTCGGCGAGATAAAAACCGAGGACTTTTATCGTGAGTCGCACCGGGGGATCTGGCGCGGAATGGTTCGGACGTGGGAGGCGGCGCGCAGTGTCGATCTTGTCCTCCTAACGAGAGACATTGACGACGCCGGGGATCTTGAGTTGATCGGCGGCGCTTCGGCTATTGCGCCGTTTGCCGTCGATGTGCCGCGGGTTCAAAGCTGGCGGCTCTATCATGGGAGTATGCAAGAGGCGCGGCGAGCTCGTGACGCCGTGGCAATCGGGCGACAACTACAAGCGGCGGCGGAAGGCGGCGACGTGTTCGCGCTTGCCGAAACGGCAATGGCCGGCCTTCTTCGGATCTCTGGAGAGGCACCGGCGCAAAGTCTTCCCACGTTTCGATCGGTCGGCTCTCGCTTCCTCGATTGGATGCAAGCGGGCGAGAAGGAATACAACCGGATCGGGCGCTCTCCTCAAATGTCTTTCGGGTGGAAGGAGATCGACAAGACTTTGCCCGTGTTTCCTGGCAAGTCGATGTTACTCGCCGGCGGTAGTGGCTCGGGCAAGAGCGGGCTGGCGCTTCAGGGGTTGATCACCACGGCGATCGAGCGGGGCGAGGGTGGATTGTTTATCTCGCTTGAGATGTCCGCCGAGCTTGCGTTTATGCGCGCGATCTCTCGGCGGATCGACATCTCAGAATCCAAGATCATGGAAGGCAGCGTCTCGGGATCCGATATTTCGAAGATCGAAAAGCTCGTGCAAGAGACCTCGGGCCTACCTCTGATCATTGATGACCAGTGCCCGTCCGATGTCGTCTCGATCGATCGCAGGATACGAGCCGCGGCGAAGGAAGGGATCAAGTGGGTAGTCGTCGATTACCTCCAGTTAATGCACTGCCCAGGCCGCAAGTTCGATCGGCTCTCGCTTGAGTTGGGCGCGATTACCTACCAGTTACACCGCACCGCGCAGAGGTTCGGGATCGGCTTGATCCTACTTGCGCAGATCAAGAAGACAGGCGAGTTCACCACGTCGAAGACGAAAGACGACATCAAAGACGGCGGCGATAGTGTGCAAGCCGTGGACGTTGTTTCGGTGATCTGGCGACCTCACGACATACCGGAAGAGGAACGCGAGCGGAGATCCAAAGACTCGCCGATCCGTGATGACGTGATGCGGATCGAAACGTCAAAGCACCGCTACGGGCAACCGTGCGGCGATCGGTTTGCGTGGTCGCGTGGGCGCGTGTCGCCTCTCGGTCAGACGTGGGATCGGCTACCGAATGGCGACGCTAGCCGATGGGTGCGAGAGTTGGACGATCGCAACGTCTACAAGGGCGAATCTTGACAACGCCGAAACCATCGCCAACGATACCGAAACGCGGAAGAGCAACCCGCTACGACACAACCTCCCGGCCTATGGTCGGCGCCTCCTACGCGAGTTGCTCCGCGTGGGGGGCAATTTTACAAGGTGAGAACATGCAAGTATTCCAAGAGCACGCGATGATCTTTGATGCTTTGTCGCGAGTGATGGCGAAGGGCACGGACCCGGCCGAAGAGGCGCGGTTGACGAAGATCGCGCGGGATGTCGATCGGCGGATGAAAGAAGCGAAGCGGGCAGGGGGTGGGTTGAATGACTGACGAAGAAGCAATCGAACTCGGGCGCATCGTCGCCGCGTGGGAGGGGTTCCGGTGGGCGCCGGGTATGCGTGCAATCGATGGCCACAAGAACTCCCGATCGGGCGCCGCTTGGTCCCGAACGGTGGACGGAATCACGGGCGTGGAATG